>Ga0222718_10002355_pt1 | contig 17082 bp, 22 predicted proteins | sample C33_27DmetaG_FD_165045 | JGI IMG/M metagenome (GOLD analysis project Ga0222718, IMG submission 165045) | Estuarine water microbial communities from San Francisco Bay, California, United States - C33_27D | ecosystem: Environmental > Aquatic > Marine > Unclassified | place: USA: California... | reverse complement strand
AACCTTGGTAGTCGTCATTCTTGTTAAACTTGTTAAAGTGTGTGATTTGTATCTATAAGATGGTCATAATTAAGTATTTCTCGATCATTTTTTTCGCAAAAAGGTATAAATTTATAGTAAATGTTTTCGAAATTAAGTTGAAGTTAAATCAAGTTGTGTTATAGAGAACAAAATAAAACCTAAAAAGCGAAAACTCATATGTATGTTATCGCTTTTTGAGGATTTTTTTATTAGGATTTTTTATTTGTTATGACGAGTTGTCGATGATTCTCACATATTCTTAAACAATATCAAATATTTTTTGAACATATTGATATAGTTTTCGAAGATACCTGTGTCAATGATATAAATAACCTTGTCAATGATATAAATCTTCATATCAACGATAGTAATGAGGTTCTCAGGGTAAATATAGAGAAAGGTCATTGTTGAGATTATAGAACTGATAATTGGATATTCAAGAATAATATCAAGTATGTCACTAAAAATGAGAGAAATACGAGTAATACAGTAAATAATGAAGATTATGAACTTGTGGAGGATAGGACAACGCTTTTTGTTAACCATGAACTTATTTTCAAGATAATCGTAGAAACCCGTATTTACTATGAGTTCGGCTTGAAGCATACGCTGGTCATCTAGTTCTTTGCGCAACATGTGTTCGATATTTTTTTGTTTTTTAAGCTTTTCACGCAAGCAAAGCTCAATGCGCTTAAGCTCATCAATCTCTTCATACACAGAGGAAGGTGATTCAGACTGCACCAATGGCTGTGACTGTGTCCTGTTGCGCAGATTATAAGAACAATTACGGTCAATAGGCTGCTTCTTGTTGAACTCATCGATAACCTTGGTAGTTGTCATTTTTGATCAATGTGTTTGTTTATCTATTAAGATGATCATAATAAGGTAAGTGTCAATCATTTTTTTTACAAAATCGTCAAAATTTATAGTACTGTTTTGAAAATAAAAAATATTCTTTTACGAATATTTTCTATTTTTTCTATTTTTTATTTAAGCTTCTTTCTTGTATTCGTTTTTCTCTTCATCGCTCATCTCTTTCCAAACTGCTGCTGCCTTTGACATAGCTTCCTTGGCGGTAACAGAAGGGTCGTTGGAACGGATCTCCTTTATCTTGAAACTAGTGAAGTTGTTGTAAGAAGTGGGTGCCCTCTTTGGCTTCTTCTCTCCATTCTCGTCAAGCTTCTTGTTCTTTTTGGTCTTTTTGGCGATCTTCTCCTCGTCAGCTACCTGTTTGAAAACATCTGCGAGGATGGCCTTCAACTCCTTGAGATCATAAACCTTTTCCTCATCGATGGTGTTCTTGAACTCGTTGATAACCTTGGTAGTCGTCATTCTTGTCAAACTTGTTAAAGTGTGTGATTTGTATCTATAAGATGGTCATAATTAAGTATTTCTCGATCATTTTTTTCGCAAAAAGGTATAAATTTATAGTAAATGTTTTGATTTTTAGGATTTAATATTTTGCTTTGAAAATTAAATAAAAAATGATTTTAATATTGTTGTTAAATACCAATGCTGCCGGATAAAGCAAAACATTTCGAAAATCTTTACAATGATTGGTTTGTCAATCATAATGAGAATACAAAATATATTCTAGACAATTATTTTGATGATATCAAATTTATATTCGAATGTAACATAGATGATTTTGATAAATATAACAAAAAAATAAAAATAGGTGCTATAATAGCATTTGATCAACTTCCTGGTAAATTTGCTGAACTATATGAAATCAATAATAATGCATATAAAAAAATATATTCAAAAATTGCTGCAGAGATATCATGTACCTTTATTTATAAAAACTTAAAAAAAAACGATGATATCAGTATTAGAGAATGGTATTACATTTTAATGCCATTTATTAACATCAATGATAAACAAAATATACAACTATCTATTGATATTATGAAATTAATGTATCAAAATCCATATATTTCAAAAAATGATAAAGATTTATGTAAAACATTTATATCACTTTGTCATACAAAAATAAAAACAAGCAATATTTGATAGCAATTAGAGCAATTAAAAAAATGATTACTGTATAAAAATAAACATGAGATAATTGGTTGTTTATTTTCGATTTATCATACAATACTAATTATGTTTCAGTTTATCAAATAGAGAGATATACGCTATTTTTGAAAAAATTATGAAAGATTTTGTAGTATCTGTTGATGTTATTGATGGATATTCAAAATTTGTTGATGAAAGCATGAAATCAAATGCTTTATCAAATTCTGATCAAAATGATTTTGTCTATTCATCTGATAATAATCCACAATTGAAAGATGATAAACAATTGAAAGACGATCAAGAGTTCAAAACAATATATTGCTTAGGGTTTGTTAAACTTCCTTGGTTTCGCAGAAAAGAACTCACTGTATCTCAATCAATAAACTCATTCAAAAATAAAAATCTTAGTTTATCAATGAGAATGAAAAAGGTATTAATAGATTTAATAGATTAAATGTCGTGTGCTTTTTAATTGATCCATTAATTTATTAACATTTGATTTCAAATCATCTAAACTACCATTATTATCTATTACAAAATCAGCCATCCATTGTTCTAAATTCATACTTTCTATTGATTCAAATGGAAGGTAATTACAGCGATCTACCCAAATTGCATAATCGAAAACCTTGTTCTTTTTCAATGCAAAGAATTCATTTTTGTTTCTTAAACCAGAGTAAATATTATATCTTTTTAATATCTCTCTACCAAGACGTGAATCATCATCTTTATTATATTCACGTATAGCGTTATACCATTCTGTTCTATGATTGAACCGGTCATTGTAACAATCGTATTCGTCTTTATAATTGTATTTATCTTTGAGCAAATCGAAAATAAAATGTTTTGAACAAAATCTACTGCTTGATTCAAAACTAAGATCGTATTTTTCTTGCAAGATTTCGCACACAGTATCTTTTCCATGTCTACCATGACCAATAACAAGTAACTTCATAAAAATTGGTAAATGAATATATTCAATCTATAGACAAAAAAATGAAGAATATTCTCTTATACACATAAATATTTGTTCACACTGTTTGTTAAGAAACCATTTTTCTTACATGTTTTGTGTCTTGTGAGATATACCGTGCACGGCAATGATCGACTTTGTTCACATTCCCAAGAACGCTGGAACGTCTATTGGGGAACTATGTGGTGAAGGATCTTTCATCACTTATCATGGTCACGGTAAAGATCCTGACACTCTGGAAGGAGAACAGCTCGTTGTGCTTCGAGACCCAAAGGACAGATTTTGTTCCGCTGTGCGCTTCTCTCTCGCGTACATGAGAGAAGAATATTCTGACAAATTCAAGATTTTTGAGACACACAATCTTATGGATCCAAGCAGTTGGGCGGAGGTACTTGCTAATCGCGAGCATGTTCATCACGATCTTGTCAACAGCGAAGTTTGCAACATACAACACAAGGTTGGAAACACACTCCTCTCCGATAAGTGGACATATGCACCACAGCATATTTGGTTTGATAGGTGTCGTTCTCCACGCGTTGCACTGTTTCATGAACTCGCGGACGATATGCGATATCTGTTCGTATCAATGGATCGCGAGTGTAACATCCCTCACGAGAATGCTACGTGCAACAAAAAGGATGTCGAACTGTCGAACATTGCACACGAGTACTTGGAAGAAAAGTATGAAAAAGACATTGTCATTTTCAACAAATACAAAACAATGTCAAGAGAGGAAAGGATGAAAAGACATGTTGTGTGACACGATATTACATATTTTCATATAATTTGATTGTTTAGGAACAGTCTTCTTTACATGGCTTCTTTTTCATCAATGTAATAAAATTGTTTTGAACAAAATCTACTTATCTTATATACAAATAAATCTTTGTTCATACGATATAACAACTTAATACGCCAGTTCATATTTATATCTATAATCAAAATGTTTCCAATCTACATTTCTAAGTACTATTTGATTCTGTTCTGGTAAATTATCAAAATAGTACCATTGTTTTTCTTTTGGATCCCAGCGTGCTCCAGATACCATTGCATATCCCTTGAACTGATATGGTACTTGTTCGCTGTTCAAATACTTTTTATTTGGTTTTTGTAAAGACATGTAGTTCAATTTCATAACATTTCCAAGTGACACTTTTCCAGTGTAATATAATTGTTTATTTTCTTTATCCCATATTGCACCCAACTCTTGTGCTTTTTTTATATTGTATGGTTTAACCTCAAAATAAACTTTGTAATCTCGTAATTTTTGTAATCTTTCACCGAAAGGAATAGCGATACACCTTGTTCTACCTTCATTCAAACGTTCAAACATTCCACAATCTTTTTCAGTTAGTTTAGGTTTTTCTGGTATCACTGCCTTGCATCGACCTGTTTCATAGTTACATCTTCTTTCTAAACCTGTCGTAGTCAAAAATTTGGAACAGTCTTCTTTACAAAGCTTCTTTTTCACTAATTTAGGGGATACTTTTGGGGATGCTTTTGGAGATGCTTTTGGGGATGCTTTTGGAGATGCTTTTGGAGACAAGTAGGGACTGTCTTTACTGGTTATTTTTTTACATCTTCCTGTTTTTGTATTGCATTTCTTGCCAATTTCTTGACAATTTGTTTTACATTTCTTTATAACATTGATCATATTTTTCCTATATATTCAACATATTTAATTTTCAGAATTGTTTTATATTGATAAAAAGAAAAATATTTATATATATATAGAATATGGATAGAAGTTTCACAGTATCAAGCTCGAGTATCAAAGAAAGTGGCGGAAGATATAAATCTAAAACACCGTCAGCTGCCGCTAAAAAAGCCGCATCAAAACTTTTTGCTAAAAAAGATGCGAAAAACAACACAAATAGCATCAAATTTGATTTAAGAGAATCAACTCGTGGTTCTGATAAAAACGTTTATTCGTATACCGCTGTTCGTGAAAAGCTGCCTAAAGAAACTGTGCGTGTTATAAACGGTGTTGAAATAGTAAACAAATACAAAATTGTTCTCAAATAAGTTTATATCATAAGACATGCTTTATCTAGTTTATGATATAACAATATCTAGTTTCTGATATAACAATTGGAATAATAATCATTATTTATAGCATAGATGGAATAATTTATGTTCATCTAAACTTCATCAGCGTGATCAATAATAGGAAATGCTCCAAGTATTGGTATTCTTATACCATATCCAGAAACCTTATATTTACTATTTATGTTCATTTGATTTAAAACTTCTATATTTCTTACAAGATAAACATTATTTTCCTTATCACTTACACTTTTACTAATACCTTTATTTACACCTTTGTATACCTTTGCATATATATTTTTTTCATCTATTGTAATTTCTTTTTCAAATTGTGTGAAATACATATATATAAATTTAATGATCAAAACTAAAAACAACATTATCAAAAATATTTTCCATTCACTTAAACGAGAAATCGAATCCAAAAATGCTTTCATATCTTTTTACTATTACAACATTATTTTTTAATATTTATTTATTGATAGAATGAATTGTCCGCTTGGAAAAGTTTATAATCCGCATACAAAAAGATGTATCACGATGAATGGTCTTAAAACATAAACAATAGATGTCTAATTATATAAATGAAACTTTAAACTGATCTAATTTTATTTTCATCCTTGCAAAAGATATCTTGGTTCTGTTCCAAGACAATCAACACAATCATTGGATTTATCTCGATACAACAGATTATTAAACATCTAATGTTTGTTTTTCTACAATTGCTTTAAGCCTTTTCAGAGAGTACATATCACAAATTATTTCAGATTTTTATACAACTTTTATTTTTTCCAAGAATTTTCAGAGATATGTACTCTTCCAATAAACTTGTTACAAATATGTTAAATAGATGCTTTAAACCTTTTCAGAGAGTACATATCACAATGTTTTTAGATTTTATAACAACTTTTATTTTTTTATAGAATTTTCAGAGATATGTACTCTTCCAATAAACTTGTTACAAATCTGTTAAATAGATGCTTTAAGCCTTTTCAGAGAGTACATATCAAAAATATTTTCAGATTTTATACAACTTTTATTTTTTTATAGAATTTTCAGAGATATGTACTCTTCCAATTAATCTGTTACAAAACTGTTAATCAATCGCTTTAAGCCTTTTCAGAGAGTACATATCAAAAATATTTTCAGATTTTTATACAACTTTTATTTTTTTCAAGAATTTTCAGAGATATGTACTCTTCCAATAAACATATTAGCAGTTTGTACACGAATAAACATATAAAAGCAAAAACCTTTTTAATATATAAATGATATATGTCAGTTTTGATATTGGATTGAAGAACTTGGCTTTTTGTATTCTTCGTTATGAGAATGAAATGCTTACGATTATCGACTGGGGAATAATAGTTTTAGCAGAAAGTAAAAAACAAGTAAAAGGAGTTGAAAATATTTCAAATAATTTGTTCTTAGAACTTGATGACTTGATAGGAAAATTAGAATCTATAAATATACATAAAGTTGATTATGTCATAATCGAAAATCAACCTTCAAATCTAAATGGTATAATGAAAACGATTCAATATTTAATATTTTCATATTTTAAACTTCTTAAACACTGGGATCAAAAAGTTGAAGATGTGATTCTAATAAATCCATCACTGAAGCTTCAGTATCACAATTATGAACCTGCATCAAAACAAATAACTGAAAAACTAAGTAAGAGAGAAAAGTACAAATATAATAAGTCAGATGCTATAGAAATTTGTAAACATTATATTCAAAATGATAACAGACTGTGTGATTTTTTTGCATTGAATAAGAAAAAAGATGATTTAGCAGACACATGTCTACAAGTTGTTTCATATGTAAGAAAACAGAGTCTTGATATCCAAGGAATATCACTTGATAATCACGCCTTTATATAAGAGTAGATGTATCAATATGAATTTCATTATTTTTCAAAAATCTTCATTTTCTTGATGTTTATTTGAAGATCGACTTAGCGAATCCGCGGGTAAATCCTCCAATGACAGTTGGAAGCGATCCATTAAATTTGCATGAAAAAACAGATGCTGAATGTCCGTGATCAATCCACTTTTGCTTGTTTTCGTCAATCAAGCTCTTGATATTGTTGATATCATCATCGTTTTCGCGGAAAACAAAAATACTGTCCTGTGGGTAAAAAACCTGCCCTGTTTTCTTTGTTACACAAAGACCTTCAATGATCACACGACCGTTCTTCGCAGTTTGTACAACATGTACGGTGCGTGTATTGGATCCTGTTGAAGAATTTTCAACCTTCTTCTTTTTTGTGGCACCACCACTTGGTTCATCTTTCCTTCTCGGGCTGTATGACGAAGCAGATGAACACTCAGATGAAGATGATATCCTTCTCTTGTTCCCAGAGATGTTCTTCATCGCAGATACCGCAGCTCTTCTCGGTTTGCGACCAATGCTTGAAGAAGAGTCTTCAAACTCTTGTCCTGATGTATCTTCTTTTTTCACTTTCACAATACAGACAGAATTCGATGACACAGCAGACTTTTCTGACAACACAGACTGTGAATTGTCTTCTTCTGTATCAATGCCCATATCGGCAACCTTTTCTGATAGTCCAGTATGACTATCTGATGATAACACAATGACCTTCTCGTCAAATCCAGAGAGATCGTGCGAATCCTGAGACATCACAAAAAAGTTGATCTTCAACACGTGTTTTCATTTTCAGTTGAAATCATTTTGATTTCTAAATTTTTTCAGCTTTTATTATATTTGGAAACCATCCTAAAAATGGAAATCTAATTCCATAACCCTTGACCTTGTATTTGCTTTCAACATCGAGCATATTAAAAACTTCCGCACTTGTGAAGTGAAAATAGAAGAATGAATTGCTAACAACATAAACAATATTATCTTTATCACTTACACTCTGTGATAACCCTTTATTGCTGTAAGTAAACTTTTCATCAATTATAATTTCTTTTTCAAATTGTGTAAATTGAACGTAAAGAAAGTGCAGAATAAACCAAGCGAATATAACTAAAAAGAGTGGATCAAATCCTTTCAAAATGTTAAAAAAATACTGCATTGTCTAATAGTATGTAATAAAATATAATAATGATAAAATAAATTCATTGTAAATATTATTAAAGAAGATTGAATGATGATTCAAAGTTTTTCTTTCAAAATAATAAATGAAATATATTGTTTTTAAAGATTATCCAGAATTTCAACCAAACATTTCTCCAGAACAAATGTTTAATATGGGTATAATGGGTGGGTCATATTTTCGACCAATAAGATCGCCCAATACGGGAAAAACGTACAAAAATGAATATCGTAAATTTCCTTTTTTGCAAAAGATGCCTTTGTATAAATATGCTAACCCTGTATATGATCAAAAAATAAATAAATACAATGAAAAAGTTGGAACCTCTTACGAGTTCTGGATTATGAAAGGTTGGATAGACGAAAATACAGATCCTTATGGTTGGATTCAATGGTATTGTAACTTTTGGTTAGGTCGTCGTACAGACGATGATAAACGTCAAATCAAACGTTGGAAAAACATTGCTGGGAAAAATGGAAGATTTCGTAAACAATTGCAAAATAAAATCAATAGTATAGGAAGCAATGATGAAAATATCTACAAAAGAATGAGACAAACACTGCTTCACTGGGGATATGACACTTCGAAAATGAAACCAGAACCTTTTTAGAGTGCAGAATTTTTTATAAGTTCTCTTATTTTTGATAAAACATTATTATACTTCTCATTATCTGTCTTATTGTAAATTATAAAGAGTTTGTTCCGTATATGGTCATATTTTTCAACATTTTGTATTTCATTTAATAATTTTATTTCATTATCATCACAATACATCAATAAGACCTCTGTATTATTTTTCATAAGATTATTAGAAAGCAATCCTAAATCTTTTTCTTTCCAAGAATTCTCTTCCCTTATAAGACATCTATTATCATTGGTATATCTAATATTGTTATTTTCAGGAAAGTCTTTATCAAAATGCTTTTTTTCAATATAGAAAGGAATAGTGTTAACACCAGAAAGCAAAATTCTTTTAATCTCTTCGTGTGAAATATGATCTATTCGTTCTGAACCAAAATTATTGATTATAAAATTGTTTGTATTATTGATATTTTGTATAAGATCAGCATTTTGAATATTGTTATTTGTTATATTATTGTTGTTGTTTGTTATGTTTTGTACATTTGGTGTTCTAGCATGTATGATGCTTCTAGCTTTACAGTTATCAGCTTTGATATGTCTATTTTTATTATGTCTATTTGTAAAAGAAATCATACATTTGGGACAAGTAAGACTATCAACTTTATTACATTTTGCTTCATGGTTATGTAAATGCCTTAAAGTTTTGTAAATCTTATTACATTTTGAACATGATAAAATATTTGGGATAACATTTTGTACATTTGGGATAACATTTTGTACATTTGGGATAACATTTTGTACGTTTGGGATAACATTTTGTACGTTTTCTGAAAGTTGTTGTTTTTCTAACATTTCATAATGTTTGTTATTGTTATGACGTTGTAAATTAAATTTTCGATCAGTTATATAATTGCAAAAAGAGCAACGAAGCATGGTCAAAATATTAAATAACTCTTATTATTACTATATCACTATAATATTTTAAATCTTAAATACTCTTCAACATTACCATAAATGCTCATTCTTACCCCCCTCTCTCCCCCAAGAGGGTCCTAGATTGTTGAAAAAACATGATTCTTTTCCAGTTTTTATTTCAACCGGTCAAACTATTTACACTAAATGATTCGAATACCTTTTTTGTATATTATTTTGATTAATTTTCTTCTTAATAATTAGAAAACTATATGAAAAATACATCAAACAATAGTGGAGAAAAACTGTATCAAATCATTGTAGCTTTGGAAGAATGTAATAAGAAACATTGTACATCACAAAAAGAAAAATTGGAAGCAGTAAATATGAAGTTTCGTGATGAAAGAAAAAAATTAATGAAACAAGACATAACAGATAAGCAATTTCTGAAAAAAATGTTGGCTATTGACCAAAAAATAAATAAAACAGATGAAAAAATACATCATATTGAATGTCAATTGAAAAACTGTCACAAACAAACTCGCGATATAGTAATGCATTCGATTCATACAATGTTGAAAAGAATAAATAAAAAAACAGAACCAAAAAAATATGATGTTGTTATGAAATATAAGAAGTTATTCTCAAATAAGGTTGAAAAGAAAGATCTCATAAAATTTTACGAAGTAAGTTATTCTTATTGAAAAAATATTGGAAATAAAAAAGAACATATCATACATATTTCGAACATTTTCAAAAACTTTTATTTATAATTTTAAGAGTACTGACAAAAAAGGTTTCACCACTTCTCAAATTGTATTTATATTCAATAATATAACCATGAATTAATTTTTGTACCATTCGGGTAACAATTTATACGTTTGGGGGACATTTTATACATTTGGGATAACATTTTGTACATTTGGGATAACATTTTGTAAGTTTGGGATAACATTTTGTACGTTTGGGGTAACATTTTGTACGTTTTCTGAAAGTTGTTGTTTTTCTAACATTTCACAATGTTTGTTATTGTTATGACGCTGTAAATTAAATTTTCGATAAGTTATGTAATTACAAAAAGAGCTAAAAAATATTGTTAAAGCGTCAATAAACTCTTATTATTACTATAACAGTATGATATTTTGACTTTTAAATACTCTCAAACCTTACCATAATTACTCATTCTTACCCCCCTCTCTCCCCCAAGAGGGTTCTAGATTGTTGAAAAAACATGATTCTTTTCCAGTTTGTTTTTTGAAATGATTATACATGTGTTGAATTAATTTATCCTATTTTATTGATCATATATGATATCGAATATAATCATCTATTATCAACACAAACGGTACTTTGTCTAAAAGGTGTAAGATGTTGAAAACCAAAAAACGTGTTTCTTGTGTTTTTTTCTTTTTTATCATTTTTTAGGAAATACCATACTGATGGTGTTTTTTGTTTGATTTAGGTATCCATAACTGTGTTCAAGTCGATGTTGAAAGTATTGATGACGAACGTCTCGTTATCAATAACAATCTCCATGTATTCACTGAAAATGTTGTTTTTGTTGATAATATTTATCATTTTTGAATTTATTGATTTTGTTTAGAGCCTTGTCAATTTTTTTTGGTTTTCACGAAATTCTAGACATTTTGTTCATCAATTTCTATATTGTGTTTGTAACATGATATCTCATTGAGAATATTTTCTTTAAAATATGGAGCTACAAGATGGTTGTAATATTGTTTAAATCCGTATTCATAATCGCGAAGAGTATTGAGAGAAGAATTTATGAAATTTTTATTTGTCATTATGTTTTTATGAAGTTTCATATGAAAGACAAAGTTCAAATACCTGAAAACAATATAATTTATAAATATTTCAACCTTCATGACATTGCTATCTTTGAAAAGTTTTTTAATTATCAATGGAGTTGATATGATATTCAATCCATTATTGTTGATAATGGTATCATCGAAAGTTTGCATATTGTGTTTAAGAGTTATGGAATCTTTATCAGCACACATTAGATTCAAGTTTTCACAAATGTTATAGAGATTAATATTTGACCTCTCCCAATTAATTTCTATATCTTGTAAGAATGATGTATAGAAATGCATACCGTTGTTTCTTTCAAAATACATTGATGTAAAATATGATTTCATCAAATTTGTTACATAACGCGATGTCTCTTTTTTTCTAGATACTGCACATCGACACATTTTATAGTCAATAGAACACTTAAACATTTGTAGCAACATGAAAGTGTTATTAATCTTATATTGCTCTGTGTTGTTTGAAATTTGAAACGTTTCTCGCTTATTTCTCAAATTATATTTTATGTTGTCATAAATTTCATCAAAATGTTTGTATGAAATGGAGCTTTCTGTAATCATACGAATAAGATTGAACTTATGAAACTTGACATATTGATTGAGGAAATAATCGTTGAATTGAACATACGAATATAAGTTTTGTTTATTTTTATGAAACTCTTTTGAAATTTTGGTGAGATTTACAATAGATTCTATACCCACTCGTGGAAATATTTTGAAAGCAATAACTTCAAATGGAATATTGTAAAGCATTATTTTGGTAGTTTTCATCAAACTGATAACAAAAATAATAACATTTGGTCATTTTTTATTGAAAAAAAGGAATATTTATTATAAAATATAATGGTCGTTTTACATATTTTTCACTTCTATCATATGCTCCTCTTATTAGATTTTTATAAATATGTATTGGTATTTCATCTAATACATCTTTTACATTTTTAACTAATTCATCATACATCTTTTACAAGTTGATTACTATCAATACCCCCTTTTTTATATACCTCATACCCAATAATACCTTTTAAGACATTATAAAAAAAATGATTTAAATTAAATGCTCGATTTATACTTAAAGAACCGAATATGTCTTCCGAAGAAACAACATGTCAACCAGAAGAAGATAATAAAGTTAAGCTATTATCTGATATTAATAGTGAAACAGCAAAAAATGGTTATAAAGAAGAAGAGTTGCTTTGTAAAGATCTAAATAATAAAGTTAAGCTATTATCTGATATTAATAGTGAAACAGCAAAAAATGGTTATAAAGAAGAAGAGTTGCTTTGTAAAGATCTAAATAATAAAGTTAAGCTATTATCTTATACTAATAGTCAAACAGCAAAAAATGGTTATAAAGAAGAAGAGTTGGTTTGTAAAGATCTAAATAATAAATTAATAAAAGAGGCATTTACACTTATGTTAGGTGATAATTATAATGAATGTAATAGAATTACAGGAAATCATAAATGTGATATACAATCTGATAATAAGATATTGAAAGGACAAGTAAAAAAATATAAAAAAGGTCAATTCCAACAATTAGATAGACACTGGATTTCGAGTCTTATTAACAATATACCAGAATTAAATGAAATTTCACAAATACTAAAAGATTTATTTGAATATCCACTTTTACCAAATGGGACACATGTAGATAAATCAAAACATATAAAAAAATTATGTACTTCTAACTATTCACAAAAAACATTAGATAATTTTTTGGATTTGTTAAACAAATTTAAAAGACAAATATTAGAATATGCATTTTATGGTTTAAGTTTAGAAATATATCCTGAATATTTGTTTGGTGTTGAATATGAGAATACTAAAAGGAATAAAATAGTAGTATTTAAAATTAAAGATGTTATAAAGTACCTAGAAACATTAAATTTTAAAATATCACCAAGAAAAACAGCTATTTTACTTGGCGATAATAGCACAATATCTTTACAAAGAAAAGGTGGTGATACTGGGAAAAAATCTAGTAATCAATTACAAATTAAGCTTATATTAAGTAATCTTATTGATAAAGTGCCTATGTTAGAATATAAGTTATAAATCTTTGATTAGTTCTTCAAGAACATTTACAACTATACTATTTCCCAAGTAAAATAACATATCTTTTTTATTTGACAAAGACTCATATCTATATGAGTCATCAAATCCAAACATTTTCAATGTTTCATTTATACTTAATGTTCTAATGTTACCATCAAAATAATATAATCCGGTTTTTGCACCAGGCCCTCCAGAAGAAGCACAAATAGTTGGTCCACATTTTGTTATATCGTATACACGCTCACCTTGTCTTCCTCCTTTTCCACTTTTCTTATTGATTAGTTTATAATTCATCATACTTTTCCCAGAGCATTTTTCTAATTTATACTTTAAGGTAAAATCAAAGTATTCTGAAATAGTATAATCTATTATAGTTGATACAGGAACAATTGGTCTGTTTATTTCTCTAAATATATAGTTTTTATTTTTATTACATATTATATATATACGATGTCTGGATTGAGGCGAGTTATAAAATCGTGAATCGATAACTTTATAACTGACATTATAACCTCTATTTTCTAATTCATTTTTAATAATTTTAAATGTTTCACCTTTATGAATTGTATGAAGATTTTTAACATTTTCAAGCATTAATGTTTCAGGTTGTTTTTTATCAATTATTTCCAATATTTTATAAAATAGATTACCACGTGTTTTATCGCGGAATCCTTTTTGATTACCAGCAATACTAAATGGTTGGCATGGAAACCCAGCACATAATATATCAAAATCAGGCATTGTATCAATATTAATTTTATTAATATCACCTTCTGGTTTTATTCCATAATTTTCTTCATATATATTTCTAACACCTTCATTGATATCACTTGCTAAAACACAAGTATATTTAATTTCATTTTGAAGAACATTATTTCTATTAAATGCAGTATGAAAAGCACCTAAACCACAAAATAGATCAATATATTTAAGTTCTTTTCTTTGGTTTTCTTGGGACTCCATAGTGTCTATATTAATACTTACTGTTTCATTTTCAACAATCATTTTTTTAATATTTAATTCTTTTATTTTTTCTTCAACTGCCTTATCTACAAGAGCCTTAATTTTATCAGAATTATTTTCACAAGGTGTTTTGCGTCTATTATGAGAATCATAGTGAGATTTTTGAGAAAATTCCTTTCCACATCTTTCGCATGAATATTTAACCATTTTCGTTATATATTGTTAATATATTTTATTTTTAAATCAATTTTATAAATTAACTTAATTTAACAATTTATGTTAATTCCCTAAATATTAGAAAGTCGACGTTTTACACCCTTGAAGATTTAAAATGGCACAAAATGCTGTAAAAAAATATTTTTACAAATGTATTATTCTGTGTCTTCAAGGCTATATCAAACTTAGTTTGATACAGGTAAATTATGGTTGGATACATCGTGTAATGTATCTGATTGTTTGCTTCTACATAGATATAATGGTCTTTCTAATCCATTTATATGATTATAAGCTATTTTATAAATGTTTTTAGCACCATTAACATCCCTGTTCCATAATCCACAACCGCTCTTACAGCGTAATAGACCATGTACTAAAGCATAGTTATTTTTCCAAGGTTTAGGATTTTCTCTTATCATAAACTTCTCACAATTTCCTCCTTCACAATTACAACATTTGCAACTTGTTCTAAACTCATCTACCAAATATGTATCATAACCTGATTTTTTGAATAAAGTTCTTATACCTTTACCCTTAATAGGTTCTTTATATTTCATATGTTTTCTTTGTTCAAAATCACCAAAACATACTACTACATCATTAGTATCACCAAACATTTTCTTGAACTTATTAATCATCTTTTGTTCGTTTCTTACTCTATTTATATAACCATTCAATTTAAGTTTTCTGAATATATATTTATCATAAAATGGTAAGAGTATATTATTTATCTCATTTTTCTTTTTGATGTATTCTTTGTATCTGTTGATATCCAATGACTTTCTATTATATTGTGATAATTCAGTTTCATATTCTATTATACTTTTACCATTAATCTTTTCTTTCTTGAACTCTAATATTAATTTATTATACTTCTTACATTTAGTCTCCTTTCTTCTACTATCTTGTGTATATCTAAATGTATTAGCATCTTTAGAACATCCATCTACACAATAAATAATATCACACTTACCTGGGTCTATTGCAACTATTTTCTTATTTTGTAGGTTAGTATAATCATCAAGTTCATCAATATAAAGTTCTTTTGACAAACTTGTATTCTTTGGTTTAGAATACTTATCTATCAAATCATTTCTTATTAGTAATATAGAACAACTTACACCATCTGTTTCTATCATGTGATGAAATGAATAACTTTCTCTTTTGAAGCATTTTCTTTGTGTTCTGAAGAAGAAGTCCCATATTTCAGACTTCCTCTTTTTTAAATTCCCTTCTGTTAAATAATCTCCTTTTTTACCTTGTTCTTTTCTTAATAGTAGATTAACAATTATAGTACTATCAAGAGTAATATGTTTAGGTATAATATCATTTCTTAATGAAAAAACATTATTACACCAACCGAAAAGAAAAATGAGACAAGATTATTTATTTTTTATATATCTTAAAACTATGTTTTAGGTAATTTGTTAAATGTTCTCTTTTTATTTTGGTAGTTATTATATCTTTTATTACTCTTTCTATGTCTTCGTATGTATTTGGACTTTCCTTTTTGATATAATGTTTTAATTGACTAAAAAATTCTTCTATAGCATTTGTTTCTGGATGATATGGTACGCTATATAATAAATTATTATTACTTTCTTCTATTATTTGTCTTATTATTTTAGACCTATGTATAACAGCATTATCCATAATAATTAAATAATTTTTATATTTATCTTTAATACTGTTATTATAAAAATCTATAATATTGGTAGTTTTTAAACCACCTTTTAAGTCTTTATATAAGATATAATCTACTATTTTATCAGCACTAATAGCAAATAATAAATTATATCTTTTATAAGGATACTTATAAGTTTTATCTATTACTCTTGTTCCACTTTTACTTCTTCCGTAAGATGGTTTCATATTTAGATAAATTGATGTTTCATCTAAACATATTGTTTTATCATAACTAAATTTTTTTAATTTATTATAAAAAACTTCTAAATCTTCTTTTTCTTGTCCTTCTTTTTTTTCAGGATAGTATTTACTTCTTAATTTCTTTCTTGTAATTTTATTTGATTGTAATATATTATAGATTGAATGGTCTGATAATTTTACTTTATATTTGTCATTTATCAATTTAGAAAATTCCCATAATGTTGTACTATATCTTTTAGATTAAGTTAAAAACTGACACTTGATATTACAAAAATAAACAATGGTATTTCCAAGATATAAATATAATGATTTTCAAAGATTGAAAGATGCAAGTGTTTATCTTGAGAAAATATTAAACAATGATATTATACATATCATAAGAAAATATTTTGTTGAAAAGGAAAAAAATGAAATTTCTTTGAATTATTTGAATATTGAAAAAAGATGGAGACAACTCGAATGTTTTACTTATGAACAGTTGAAAGAACAATATTTAAAAATTCCAT
>Ga0222718_10002352_pt1 | contig 17109 bp, 21 predicted proteins | sample C33_27DmetaG_FD_165045 | JGI IMG/M metagenome (GOLD analysis project Ga0222718, IMG submission 165045) | Estuarine water microbial communities from San Francisco Bay, California, United States - C33_27D | ecosystem: Environmental > Aquatic > Marine > Unclassified | place: USA: California... | reverse complement strand
AATAGTATTGGTGAGTTTTATAGTGTTGCGGTAACAAAAGGCAAACAAATGGCAGACACAGGAACCAAGATGCTACATGTTGGCAAGAACACCAAAAGCACCATTATATCCAAAGGGATAAGTTTTGGAGACAGTAGTAATACTTACAGAGGACAAGTTCGTATAGGAAAGAAAGCACATAACAGTAGAAACTATACACAATGTGATAGTTTAATGTTAGATAACAGTAAGGCATTGACATTACCAGTGGTTATGCAGTATAATAACAGCAGTATAGTAGAACACGAAGCAAGTACTGGTAAACTTTCAGAAGAGGCTTTATATTATTTACAAAGTAGAGGACTGGACGAAGAGAACGCAGTTAATTGTGTAGTAAATGGTTTTTGTAAAGATGTATTTCAGAAGTTACCACTTGAGTTTGCCGCAGAGGCAAACAAGTTGCTGAGTGTTACACTAGAAGGAGCAGTAGGATAATGTTAATTACACAAGAGTTTACAGTAAAAGTAGATGACCAAATAGTTTTAAATGATTTAAATCTAGACTTTGGTCCTGGTGTTCATGTAATTATGGGGCCTAATGGTGTAGGCAAAAGTACTTTTGCTCATGCTCTTATGGGTAATCCTAATTACATAACTGAAGGTGCTGTGGAATTTTATGGTAAAGACTTATTGGCTATGCCTACATTTGAAAGAGCCCAAGCAGGAATGTTTTTAGGTTTCCAACAACCAACACCTATAGAAGGACTCAGTAACTTTCAATTATTACATCAAGTATTATCTAAAAAGAAAAATGCTAAAAGGCTAACAGACAATTTAAGCGATTTTAAAAAGTTAGCAGGGTCATTTAAACTATCTGATGATTGGGATAAGAAACAATTAAATGTTGAAGCAAGTGGTGGAGAAAAGAAAAAGAATGAGCTAATACAGATGGAAATGTTAGACCCTAAATGTGTAATACTGGATGAACCAGATAGTGGATTAGATGTTGATGCTATTAAACAACTAATAAAGTTTTTAAATGATTTCTCACAAAAACCCGACAAGATAGTTTTGATAATTAGTCACTATGCTCAATTAATTAATTCATTAAATGTAGATACAGTTACAATTTTAGGCAACGACAAGGTTGTTAGAGGAGACATAACACTAGCAAATGATGTTTTAGATAATGGTTTTCAAGAATATGTCTAAAGTCAAATACAATATAGACGAGCTCCATAACCTTGTAAATTTTGGTTTGAGAAACAATATGGTGTCTAATAATTTAGCAAATAAACTATTGCCAGACTTGGTTAATGATTTCTATGATAGTTTAATACAAAAAGGTTCTCCTATAAAAAATAGTTTTTATAAAAATATGAACCTTAACAGCCTAAAAGACGTGGAACTAACGGCAAATGCTAATTCAAATAAAAAAGAAGATTGGTTAGCAGAATATACTGAAAAATTTGATATAGTTATTGATGACGGATTTATATCTGATGTACATAATGGAACTACTATGTATAGACCGTATCAGTATGATTACTTTAAAATGTTTGATATGTATTCAAAACATAATAAGTTAAAATTATATCAACCTTATTTTAAACCCAAAAATAGATTATCAGACTATGCTATATTAAACAGCACAGGACCTGTAGGCATAAAATACTATGCTAATAAAACTTTTAGTCAAAGTATTTGTTATGCTGACAGTTATAAAGACAAAGATATAACCTGTGTGTTTGCTATTATAGATGTAGGCAAAAATACAAAACTAACATTAGATGAATTTTTTGAAAACAAAAATGGAGTAAAACTATACAATATAACTTATATTGTCAGAGAAAATGCTAAGGTAAAACTGTTAAGAAAACATGACTATACTAACAAAGACAAGGCATGTAATGTTATAGACAGTAATTTTATTCAATTTCCAGGCAGTAAAGTCACAGTAGAAATATATGGTGAAGGCAGTAAACACACTCAGGATAATATGGATTTTGATATTTACAATGATTGTGATACAAATGTAATAGGAAATTTTAATTTGTTTAACAATTACACAAACAATATAACAGTAAATATAAATCATTTAAGTCCAAACAGCAGTAGTATTGTAGATGTAAGAACTATAGGTGACGATAATTCACATTCTAGTTTTATTGGAAAAATAAATATAAATAAACAAGCAGAAAACACAGAGGCACATTTAGAAAATAAAAATCTAATAGTTAATAATAAAGCAACAATGATCACAGAGCCTCAATTAAATATTAACACCAAAGAAGTTATATGTACTCATGGTTGTACTGTAAGTAATTTGGATAAAGACATGCTCTACTATTTGGAGAGTAGAGGCGTAAACGAATTTGAATCACAAGAACTATTAAAAAGATGCTTTATAACAACATAAAACAAGAGTTCCCCACACTCGTAAACAATAGCGAACTAGTATATCTAGATAGTGCGGCGTCAACACAAACACATCAAAGTGTACTAGATCGAATGAACAAGTATTATGAAGAGGAAAGATGTAATGCTAATAGAGGAGACTTTCCTATTAGTCAAAAAGTTAGTGCTGAAATAGAACTAGCACGAAATGAAGTTGCTAAACTAATTAAGGCAAGTCCTAAACAAATAATGTTTACATCAGGTGCTACTGAAGGGTTAAACATAATAGCAGATTGGTATAAAGATGCTCCTGTAGTGATTATTTCTGAAGCAGAACATACAGCAAACATAATGCCTTGGATAGCACAAAATAGAACTACAGAAAATGGTAGGTTAGTTGTATTACCTATAACAGAAAAAGGTACAATAAATTTAGACGAAGCAAACAAAGTATTTGAAAAATATCCTTATGCTCTTTTAAGTATTCATAGTCATAGCAATGTAACTGGAATAGGAACATCATACAAAAAATTATGTAAAATGGCACACGATCATGGTATCAAAGTTGTTATAGACGCATGTCAAACAATAGGAACACATGAGTTTGATCCATATACTGTTGACTATGCTGTATTTAGTGGGCATAAAATGTATGGTCCTACAGGCATAGGTTTTATGTACAGTAGATTACCATTAGAAAATCACCGTGCAGTTAGACTTGGTGGTGGTACAGTCACACATTATGATTTAAAAGGAAATGTAGAGTTTTATAATGGGCCTGCTAAACATGAAGTAGGAACACCCAATATGGCAGGTATATTAGGACTTGGTAGAGCCGCAGAATGGATGAATTATTTAGGATATGAAAATTTTAAAAAACATTTTACTGATATAGATTTTGCTATGGACGATGCAGGTATTTTTAACATAAAAGGATTAAATTTGATATATCCAAGTTATAGACAAAATGGTAGATATGTATATACATTTACTTGCGAAGGATATCATCCTAGTGATGTAAGTGCATTTTTAGGTTTACAAAATGTAGCAATCAGAGTAGGAAAACTTTGTGCTCATCCTATAGTAAATAAAGTAAGTGGTGGTAAAGGAGTTATAAGAGTAAGTCCAGGAATTTACACATCAAAACAAGACATAGAAAAATTGTCGGAATCATTATGCAAAGCGATAAAGAAATTAGTATAGAAGAACAGGTTAGGCGCAATCTCAAACGAGTTGTTGACCCTGAAATAGGTATTAACATAGTTGACCTTGGTCTTATATATGATGTTGATGTTAATGAAGAAAACGATGTGCAAGTTCTAATGACACTAACAGCACCTAATTGTCCTTTTGGTGAAATGATTATGATGGAAACAGAGTTTGCATGTAGAAGTGTAAAAGAAATAAAATTAGTAAAAGTAAATTTAACATTTGACCCACCATGGAATCCAGATACTCATGTATCGGATGAAGCCAAATACCAGATGGGTTTATTATAATTGTAAATAAATACAGTAATTACAATATAGGAGAAAAAAATGGCAATAGATCTATTTGTTCCAAACATAACATTTAAAACTAGAATTGAGACAGATGAAGCACCAGGCTTTAAGTGGCATGATTTAACATCAGAAGAAATATTTGCTAATAGACGTGTTGTATTAATTGGCCTACCAGGAGCATTTACTCCCACATGTTCAAGCACTCACTTACCAACATATGATGCTTATTATGAAGAAATATGTAAGCATGGCATAGACGATATATATTGTATGAGTGTTAATGATACATTTGTAATGAATGCATGGTTTAAAAACTTAGATATTAAGAATGTAAAACCTATTCCAGACGGAGCAGGACAATTTACTAGAACATTAGGATTTTTAGTAGATAAAACTAATATTGGATTTGGTATGCGTAGTTGGAGATATAGTATGATAGTCGATAACTACAGAGTGGAAAATCTTTGGGTAGAACCAGGATTAGGCGATAATACTGATAATGATCCTTTTGAAGTTAGTGATGCTGAAACTATTCTAAGTTATTTAAAGCAATAGCCTTACATAGATATTTGCTTCTGACGTTTCAGTAACAATATAATCGCCCACAGTCTCAAAACCAAATTTGGTATAGGCTGGCAGGGCAGTTTTTCTTGGAATGCTCCATAACATTTCACACTTTTCTATTTGTGCTTGATGTTTTGTAAGTGAGAATAAATTCTGTGCGATACCCTGTTTTCTGTATTTAGGGTCTACCCAAATGCCTCTACTTCTGTATTGTGTATCTGTAGTCTTATGTCCTGAGTTTACTCCTACAAGTTTGTTATCAATATAAACTCCCCAAAAGGTTGCAGGGTAATTAAAAACATTCATATCATATTGTTCTTGGCTACCTTCAAAGGGCCAGGTCATAGCACTATGAGTTTCTATAGCACTTGTTCTATTGGGCCATAATTTGTTCTGCCATATGTCAGATATTTGTTCAAATGATAGCCGAATTAATTTCATACTAATATTTATAGACTATAAATAGTTATTTTGGAAATATAGAATATGAGTTTACAAGAGCTAGACCCAAGATGGGATAATCATACAATAGAATATAATTTAGAAAAACACAATTGGCCTGAGTTTTGGTTAGCAGTAGCAAAAGAAAAGTTTCCTAACATTGAGAGTTTAGAGACAGTACACAAGACATTAGATGTAAAAGAAGTAAGCCAATTAGGTGCCTACTTACAGCAAAGAACAGGCGATGCTGATTTTATTGAGAGAGTAGACGCATATTATCAAGATGTAGCACCAGAGCTTTTATATGATGATGAATGGATGTTACAGAGATTCTTTACAATCAGAATGGTTATTCCTAACCAAGCAAAAGTTGGTAGACTATTGCAGTTTCATCAGGGTATTTGGGTTGGTAATGGCTTAGGTTTAAGAACTATTTGGACTCCTTTTACTGAATGCTATGGCAATAACAGTATGCAAATAATGGGTTGGGATATATCAGATGATATAACAAAAAAATGTTACGAAGAAAAATGGAATTACGATAAATTACAGGAAGAATGCAGTAAGCATTGTTGGCCTGTAACCCTTAAACCAGGTCAAGCACATTGTTTCCAACAACATCATATACATGGTAACTTTAATAATGATACAGACATTACACGTTGGAGTATGGATGGTAGAATACTTCCAAAAGGTGGGCATTATCATAGAAAACTTCCTGGAGGATATTTTAGATTCTTAGGTGAGAAAGATGATGTAAGACAAGTAGACCCAAATAAAAAATGGGTTAGTTATGTTGGTTGGAATAGTAAGTTTAGTAGTCCTATTCCATTACCAATGCAACGTTCTATTATCAATCAGTATTGCGGAAAGCATAGCATAGTAATAAATGATTATCAATTTGAGAATGAATATGTTGATTGGTGTCCTGGTCTAGAGAAGTTTATTACAGGTTATAATGTAGATGGTATAATCATGTGTAGCATTTATGGTTTACCAGACGATCCTTTTAGAAGGTATTCACTTTTAAAACTAGCAGTAGATAACAATATTGAAATACATTTTGCAAATGAACTATGTAGTGTAAGAGACGAAAAAGACATAGAACATATCCAACATATATTTAAATTTGTAAATGAGAACACACCACCTAATGAAACATTAGGCTATGTATGAAGTACCATGTAGTTTATCAGCCTGGTGATGTAACTTACTACACCACAAACTTTACAGAAGTACCTACTCCTATACATTTGCTAGACAGTGAATTCATGCTCAATCAACCTGGCACTCAGGTAGTTACGTGGCAATTAAACGACTTACCTTTAACAAAAAAGTTTGCCACAAGTCATATAAACACACTAAATCATTTTATAGATAACCAAAACAATTCATTTAATTATGCTTATGATGTTTATAGCAATCCTTTAGAGGAACCTATACTTAAATCAAGGCAAGTAATGAACAATATTATAGACGAATTTAATAATGTTGAATGGGGTTGGTTTAAAATAGCAGACGATTTAAAACTAGATCCTGGCAATATCAACAACGCAAAAATAAAAGCCTTAAATACTTTACACGATTTATTTGAAGATAATTTACCTATATTAATAGAAAAGAATAAAGCACAAGAGTTACCAGAAGATGTAGACTTTGATACCTGGTACAATAATTTCCAGACAATAAACATGATGGTTCATTATAATGAAGTATTAACACAATATGTTGGAGATGATAATGACCATTGCAGAAAACTATTAGCAGAAGCATTTCCCAAATACTTTACATCATTAAAAGTTAATTACCAACCAGGTTTAGACAATGATACAATTTATGATATAAAAATGGAACCAGAAGACTATGCAGACTTTACTTACATAAAACCCAAAGGCTGGTTAGAATTAGACTTTGGTACAGTTGGTAAAGACTTATGGAGTTGTGCCTGGACAGACGATATAGAGTTAGTACAAAAAGGAAAACTATCTCAACAAACATACAGACATCCTTGGGTAGCATTTGGTTGGCTACATCATATAGGAGATGTCCATCATCAAAATAATCTAACAGACAAGTATAGTAAATGGATTGATGACAATAATGTGGGAGACTACATTGATTTAAATAATCCACAATACACTCCTGGTAGACACATATTAGGAGAATGTATTAGTCATAACATAGATACTCCTAACGATTTTATAGAGCAAATAATAAACAACACACCTAAAATACTAGGCACAATTTTAACAGACGATGATGATAAAACTTTATTATAACAAATATCCCTATAAAAATATTGTTAATAAAGAACAAGACGGTGTAGATGTCTGGAATGATCTACCTAATAATCCACAAGACAGTAGTTTTTATAAAGTACTAAACAGTTTAGGCATAGAATATGAATGGTCTAATGATCCAGATAACAGTATAGTTATTGCAGATGTTGGCAGTTTGCATCACAGAACATTAGAGTTTGAAAAAGTTGTAGAAAAGATAGCAACTACTTATAGTAAGCCCATAATTTTAAGTACACAAGAGCCTTGGCAGAAAGACACAATAGATTACTATTTAAATAAACATTCAAATATATTAATGTCAGATTGCCATTACCCTTTACAAGATGGTAAAATATATCATAAAAGATATATCCCATTTCAATACTATTTTACATCAATTACAAATACAGAACAAAATATTGTTGTAAAATATCCAGACATAGATTACAAGGAACATATTTATTTGTTTAATTGTTTGATGTATAACTGGAGACCTGATAAACATATTTTGAGAACAGCAATCAGGTATCATAATTTAGATGATAATCTATTAACATATAGATATGAAAATAAAATAGAACAGATAAAAACAATTACAGAACATTCAAACAATAATAAATTTAAAGATTTAGCCTTAACTGAGTTCGATAATAATGAATTACCATATGAAGATGTAACCCTACAGCCTGGAAACAGAAACTTTGATCAGAGATTTAGAGTATGGCCTAAAGCAATATTTGATCAATCTATACTTAGTTTAGTTTGTGAAAGTTTTTCTGGAACTGAGACACAGGCAGGACCTTATGTTACAGAGAAAAGTCTCTATCCTTTCTTAAATGGACACCCCCTAATTGTTTTTGGAGAAAAACACTACTATAAATATTTAATGGATTATGGATTTAAAATTCATGATGAAATATTTGATTATAGTTTTGATAATTTAGATAGTCCTGTGGATAGAGCTATACACATAACAGAACAATTTACACATTTAGATCTAGAACTGGATAAAAAGATTAATCCTTATGATTCTGTAACCCGACAAACGAGCAGACATAATCAATATTTGTTAAATAATAGGTCTAGTTCATTATGGACAAAACTAAAAGAAGAAATGATAGATAACATTAAAAGGTATATGGAATTATGATACAGCCATCACTTTTACCACACTTAAGAGCACCAAGTAATGATGTAATAGTTGTTACTGCATTAGCAGGAGAATTACCAGAAGCATTACCTGAAAAAATATTGTTTACAGGTGTAGGAAAGATTAATGCTACTCATGTTTTAACAAGATACTTAACAAACCATCCTGAGATTAGGACTGTTATAAATTATGGCACATGTGGTGGAGCATATAATGTAACTCCAGGAACTTTAGTAAAAGCAACTACATTTATACAAGGCGATATGGATTGTGGTGAACTTGTTGGGGGACCTGGTATTACATTTGGCGATGAAAGTATAATGTCTAATGTTTTACAATTTGGTACAGACGGGATTATATGTAGGACACAAGACCAATTTGTAGAAAATTATGAAGCATTGGAAATATTTCAACATCTAGTTGCAGGAGATAAGTTTAACATTGTAGAAATGGAGGCCTATGCTTTAGCCAAAGTCTGTGCAATGATGGGCGTAAACTTTATTTGTTACAAATTTGTATCTGACACAGCAGACGAAAATGCATCAGATGACTGGAATAAAAATATAACAAAAGGTGAGCCTTTATTTTATGAAGTGCTTAAAAAAGAACATGGCTTTACACATATACAATGAAAGACTATCAAGCATTAGCAGAAGCAATTATAACTGAGCCTGAGTTTAGACCAGGCGGATTTGTGTACAAACATATACAAGAAGCAAAGTCTGATTCCTTAGTTAGTATAAAGAGTGCTGTAGATAATATGAGCGATTTATATGATTTAGAACGAGAGGATATAGGTCAAATAAGCGAAATTATATTAAGGAAGTTTACTGATAAACAACAGTAACAGTAGCATTACCCTGCGTAGCAGTACCCTGAGTCACATAAGTCTTAATAGTGTTAGAACTATCTAATGTACCTGTGTAAATGTAGTTAGGGTTCACAACATATGAACCTAATGATGTTAAATCAACATAGTCATCACTAAACAATCTGTCTATATCATTATCATCACCAACTGTAATTCCTGAACTAGCACTATCAAATACTGTATTAACAGTAATTGTGACCTCAACAACTTTACTACCATTACTTACATTACCTAATGTTACATTACCACTAGTGTGTATAACATCTGCTTTTAATGTACCAGCATCAACTGTGGCACTATCTCTGGTTGTAAGTGTAGTTAAATGACTTAATTGTGTAGGAGCGTCTTGGTTAGCAACATAAACAGCATATTCTCCATCGCCATTGTCTGTCACAACAATAATATCACCAGTATTAACTGTGCTGTCTGAGTAGACAGCATTTAAATCTGCCTTAAATAGAGTAGCACTGGCACCACTTGCCGCCGCACTAATACCTGTACTGCCTACATATCTAGCACCACTTACATAAATTACATTACTGGTTCCTGTACCAATGTCTGTAGGTAAATTAGTACCTATAAAGTGTAATGTGCCTGATTGATAATCAAAGTACCATTGGTCATCATTACCTGAACCTGTTTCAAATAATTGTGTACCACTTGATTGAACGTTACTTAATCCTGAAGCACCTGCATAAACCTTTAATTGGTATGTAGCACCAAATCCTGGTGGTACCCAATTTGTGGAACCTGTTTTCCATGTTCTGTTATCTGATGATGTACCATCTTCTGTACTTTCTAAACTACCACTTATAGCATCTGAATATACATGTATTATACTGCTATTTGCTGATGGTATTGTACCTGGAATGTCTGATGAGTTAGACCAAATACTTTCAGTTTTAATTATAGGATCTGAGACTATGGCTTCGTTAGGTGCTTTTTTATTCGCATTGGAGTCGGTCTTCATTTTGCCGAAGCCGACCTTTTTCCAAAGTAAATCTACCTTTTGACTATCTGATATTGCCATTATGCTATACTCAATCCAGTAAAGGAGTCCCCATCTTCCAGTTTAATTCTAACCAATATGTTGTTGCCTGTGGCATCTGTGGCATTTTGATCACCTAATGTTAGTGTAAATGTATCTCCGGAGTATGCTGTTCCATCTATGATTCTATCACCTGACGTAAACGCACAACCATCTGAACCATTACCACCATTGCCTGTGTCAGATCCTGGAGTACCACTACCTGCGTATGTGCTACTAGCATCTAACCAGCCATTTAAGCCTGAGGCACTATCTATACTTGTACCTGGTGCGGCTATAAAGAACCCACTAACTGTACCTGTAAGTGTTACAGTAAAGTTACTCATTGTGGTTCTTCTAAATGCAAAAGTAAAGAACTGAGCTCCACTTCTGCCTGTGTTCAAATCTGGACCTGCTGGTAAATAATCTGAACTTAAATTTGTATCAAAATGTTGTACAGTATTAAATCTGTTTATTGCTTCTAAAGTGCCTGATACTGTTTCAGCACCACTCCAAGCATTTGCTGTATAATTGTTTACAGCACTATTAAACGCAGGTGTGTTAGTACTGCCACCAAAACCTGTAATTCTAACTCCACCGTCATCAAATCCAGCACCTAAAGAAGCACTAACACTTATATTTGTTTCGTCAAAGGTTGGTGTTGCTTTCCATACTTGTAATTTTGTTGGGTGGTCTGATGTATATCCACTATAACCATTTACGTTTTGAGCTCTAAATTTAATACTTTCTACTGAATTAACATTACTATTAGTAATATCTACTAGAACATTACCTAAACTATAACTACTTGCTACACCCACATTTGCAATTGGTGTGCCGCCTGATAATAAACTACTTACTCCATCTATTTGAGTATAAGTTCTACTTTCTTGTTGTACTGCTGAACTAGTTGTACCTTCAGCATTTGTACCACTAGCAATATCGAATATACTGCTACTATCTAAGTATGCTTGTCCTGTTAAGTCATCAACTGTAGCACCTACCAATTTAACTTGTGGTGAACCACTATTATAATATGGTACACCTGAAATATATCTATATGATCCTTGTGTTTCTTCTACAAGTGTTGCACCACTAATATCAACTGTAGGTGTACTTGAAACATTATCTTTAACAACATAAACATTATTTGTTGCACCTGTGTTGTCATGACTAATAGCAAAACTATGTACGCCATGATCTAAACTGCTAATATCTTTAGTAACTCTGCCGCTAAACACTTGGTAGAAGTTTTTAGGATAAGTTGTTGAACTTATTTCGTCGTAAGCATCACCTTCTGCTGTAATAACAAGTGACGTAAATGTTCCTGTCTCACCAGTTGCTGTAGTAAATGCTTTAGTACCATCTGCTGAGCCATTTATAAGAGCACTTGCTGTACCACTATCACTTCTGTAAGCATCACTAATTGTGTTTGTACTTACACTTGTTGTGGTATCATATCTTCTTGCAGTTGTGCTGTTTAAACTTGTACCTGAGGCTAAACTGCCACTAGTATTGTCTGATGCATTAACGGCCAATCTACTTGTATCTTGAGCTGATGTACTTAATGATAAACTTTTTCCTGACACACTTGTAGGTGCGACCGGTACATTTTCTAATGTAAATGTTACAGTATCTGTATCACTTTGAGCAGTAATATCTGGAGTACCTGTTACTGTTATGACTGCATTATATGAACCTGCACTCTCACCGTTATAAGAGTGTGTAATATTTGAACTTAAATCACCTGCACCAGATGTAATATTGTTATCAGTATCTCCATCTCCCCAATTATATGAGTAGACATTACCATTTACAGAGTTATTATCTATTGTAACTTCTGCTCTATCAGTACCACTTAAATCAGTACCGTTGTATAATGTTAAAATACTGTCATTAGATGATCTTAAACCTAATGAAGTAGATGTACCTATAATACTTGCTCTAACATCTGGTTCTAAATGTATTGTGAAGTCAGTACTAGTAAATGGTGAGCCTGTATGACTTGAAATAACTTGTAAGTTACCAGTATAGTCTGCATTAGCACCACTATTTTGATCACCACTACTTAAAGCATAAGTGTGATTAATTGTACCACCTGTATCACCTGAGCCTCCAGCACCTACGTTTACATCGTCACTTGTGCCGTCTCCCCAATTATATCTGTAAATGATGCCAAAGTCTGCAAAACTTCCTATTGTTCCTTCTGTACCATTTGTAAACTGAACAACACCACCACTCGTTCCTTGTTCGTTAATAACATTTGTGGTATTTGCTGATACATCTGGTGTATGAGTATCATAAACTTTTACAATAGCAGATGTATTGTTAGGAATAACACTTGGGTCTGCTGTGGTATGACTTAATAACGTTAATTTTACTGTTCTTAATTGATCTGTTTCTGTTGATGATGCGAATGTATGAGCAAGTCTTGTACCTTGAGTACCACCTGAGTCTGTATCTGCGGAAATACTAGCATTAGAACTACCATCGCCCCATTCTATTCTGTATGTGGCATCTGCACTACCAATATTTGTAGTGTCGTTATCAAAGTATAATGCTGTACCGTCATCAACTATACTTACATTACTACCACCACTTGATGCCGCATAAAATTTAAAGTCGGCAACTGGGTTTGCTGTATATAATGTAATGAAATTACTTTTTGTTAAACTTGTTGTACTGCCTTCACCTGCACCACTATTATTAAATGCTGTTACTACAACATCAAATGGTGAATTAGTGTTATCAGTATATGTATGAGTAGGGGTACTATCAGTTGTTGCAGTTGTTGAGGTACCATCTCCCCAATCAATTGTGTATCGGTTAGGATTACCTGTAGCAGAGATTGTCAATGTACTAACAAGTGGGCTACCACCTGTGTCATTATCAACAGTAAAGTCAACATCTCTAACAAAAGTATCATTGTATACATTAAATACTGCTTCGTTTAATTTGTCAATCGCTTCTGATACTTTTTCTGTATCTGAAAAACTTGTTACTGCACCTTGTCTTGTAACTGATGTGTTACCTGCATAGTCTCCCTGATTTGGAGTAATGTGCCAATCGCCATCTCCGTCAGCATCTATGTTACCTAGTGTTAAACTAAAACCATCTGTGGCGGCACTTGAACTAACAGCATCTAATTGTGCCTTTGTGACCAATGCTGTTGATGATGTGGCATTTGCGGCTTGGATTTCAGATAAGGATATGCCACCTTCATTAGTGACTTGTACAGTATCTGTAGTTGCATTACCTAAAAGTTTAGGACCGTTTTTGCCCAACTGAAGGTTATTTCCTACACCAATTAATCCGTAATTTTTAACTTGCGCCACTAAATACTCCTAAAGCATACAGTTATTTATCTGAATTAGGAAGAACATGGCCACGGTAAACAGAAAGCATATGATATTAGAATCACTTGTAAATTTATTACAAGAGGATGACTTACCAAACATTACTACAAAAGTTTTAGCAGTTAGAAGCGACATCACAGAGCCTGCCATCTATAAACATTACAAAAGTAAAAATGAAATATTTCAGGCATTGTTTAAGTACGTTGAGCAGACTATTATAGACAAGATATATGAAGTTCGCAACAAACCTGTAAACAATTTAGAGAAAGCAAAAACACTTTATTATTTTTTAGTATTATTTGTAGAAAGTAATCCAGGGTTTGCAAGATTTTTAAACAGAGAGTGTCTGTCTATAGACGAAAAAGAAATATCTGATAAAATTAATTTGCTGTTTATGAATATAGAAAACGAGTTCGGAAGTTATGGGTTTACTAAAGACCATTGCAAAATAATGATAACTACTATAGAGGGTATTTACACTAGATTCTCTAGATCCAAATTTAAGGAACTGCCTTCAACATACATAGATTACTACTATGATGTATTAGTCAACAACTTTTCTTAATTGACTTTTACTAAATTTTTGTTATAATATAGTTTTTGGTAGGCAGGATGAGAACACTTATAATTGGAGATGTACACGCAGATGGTATTCCATTTAGCAATGCTGTGAATTACTCTGTTACACATGACATACCTATTATTTGCGTAGGTGACTTAATTGATGGTGGACCAGACGGTGCAAAAGTATGTGCTCAGTTTTTATATCTACTTAAAAAAGGACATGCCAGAATCGTTTGGGGCAACCACGAATGGAAAATATACAGATATTTAAAAGGTAATAAAGTAGAATTAGGCCCACCTAATCAAGTAACAATAGATCAAATGGAAGAAGATCCAGAGTTTGCTAAAAACTTTATGGAAATTTGCACCTATTGTGAAGACATAATAAACATAGGTAAAAAAATGTATATTACCCATGCAGGTGTACATCCTGACTATTGGGAGTTTGGTGATGACATGCACAAGAAAAGAAGAGATGTATTTAAATGGGGTACTGTAGACTTTAATGCTCCATTACATCATCACAAAGGACAAGACTACTATATCAGAACTTACGACTGGACAAAATATGTTCCAAAAGATGTACATTTATTTGTAGGACACGACCCAGCACCTTTAGTAGGTGTTCCAGATTTTGACAACTTTCAAAAAATGCCTCAAACATTTGAAAGCCAGTTTGGAGGTCGGATAACATTTACAGATTGTGGCGCCGGAAAAGGCGGAAATTTATTTGGAATAATTGTAAATACAGATACTACTGTAATAGAGCAGTATTTGGATTTTACTGATGGTTTTTGATTATGTTTTAATTGTAGTTATTTTAATGTTTGTTTATGTAATCTGGAATGACAGAAACAATAGGCCAAAACATTGAGATTAGACTATAAAGATTGTGGTATTATAGGATTTACCTGTAGTACGTTTGATCTGCTACATGCAGGTCATGTTGTTATGCTGGAAGAAGCAAAACGACATTGTGATTATCTGATTGTGGGTCTACAGACAGACCCTACTTTAGATAGAGAAAACAAAAATGCACCAATACAAAGTATAGTGGAGAGGCAAATACAATTGTCAGCAATTAAGTATGTAGATGAGATAGTAATTTATAACACAGAGGCAGACTTAGAAGATTTATTATTAACATTACCTATTAATATAAAAGTTATGGGCGAAGAATACAGAGGCAAAGATTTCACAGGCAAACAAATTTGCAAGAACAGAGGAATTAAGTCAATTTATAATGGTAGAGATCACAGTTTTAGCAGTACAAGTTTAAGGAAAAGAGTTTATGAAATTGAAAATAACAGAAACAATTAAAGCAGGAGCCATCCTTTTTGGAGCATTAGTTATCAGTAGACTATTACCTCTACCTGATAACAGTGAACCACTATTAGGGTTAGCAGTTTTACTACCTTACCTAACTAAAAGCAACTTAGGATTCTTAATGATGCCGGCAGTTATGTTTGCATCAGATTTATTTTTAGGGCTAGGCAGTTGGATGTGGTTTACATATACAGCACTAGCAATAGCACCTTTTATTAGTAAAGTAATTGATAACAAATATTTGGCATTAGGTAGTAGTTGGTTAGTATGGCATGTAATGGCAAATGCAGGACAATCGTATCCACCCTTTAGTCCTGAGGCATTACTGTTTGATGTAAGATTTTTATTAAGTGGATTAACAGTCGTAGTATTATATGACATAATGAGTAGAGTATGGCGGACAGCATCACAAGAAGCATAGCAAAAACAATAACTTGGCGAATAATAGCAGTATGTATAACAATGATAGTGGCGTATGGAGTTTTATCCTTCATACACCCTGAAGAACCAACACACAAAATAATGGAAACATCAATGATTGTTGGTGGGGCAGACATGTTAATTAAAATGGTTATGTATTTTATACATGAGAGACTTTGGACTAAAGTCAAGATATGATGTATAATCCTTTTAAATTATTTTTGAAAACAACGCCACATTATCTAATGCAAAAGCATTTAAAAACTAAGAGTTTAGAAAAAATAATGCAACAACACAAATTTTTATACAGAGTATCAAACAAAAACATGATAAAGGAGTTAATTTTAGAGAGTGCTAAATCTAAAAACGACCAGATTTATTAAAATATACTTGACAAATAAACATTTTAAGTTAAAATAGCCGAACATTACAGGAATAATTATGGCAGTAAAAAGTACAACACAGATGACTAAAGCAGAACTTATGGAACTTATCAGCGAAAAGAACAGAGTAATTGGTAACTTAAATGCCAAAATTGATGATCTAGAAGCAATGGCAGTTGCCAGTACAGCCAAACCATTAGATGCTGACACTAGTAGATTAATTAGCAACATGAATGCAAGAATAAAAGCTCTTGAGGAAAAATTAAATGCCTGAAGATAAGAATGATGACAAAGGTTCATACTTTACTGATAAAGAAGAATTATATAAAGTATTTGTTTATGGCACACTTAAAAGTGGTGGTAAGGTAAGAGGACTGGATGGATTTCCAGGAGCAACTATTGTAGGTAAAGCAGAGACTCAATATCCTGATTATGAAATGGTAGATCTAGGTGCATTTCCTGGTGTTTTTGAGAAGGGAGAGTATTACATACAAGGAGAAGTTTGGGAAGTAGACACTGAAACTTTATCTGATTTAGATGCTATGGAAGGTTTCACTGGCGACCCTGCCACAAATTTTTATAGTAGAACAGTTGTAAACACTACAGAAGGCAAAGCATTTATGTATGTGTTAGATAGAAGACAATATAATACCGTTGCTAATCCAAATTCAGAAAGGATTACAACAATTGATCAAACACAGAGCTGGACATAACTATGGAAATCTTGGGTCTCTTTACACTATTCGCTCTTAAACATCTTTTAGCAGATTACTTTCTGCAATTTTCTTTTATGTTTAAAGATAAAGGAATCTACGGAGGCAAAGGAGGAATTACACACTCTGGTGTTCATG
>Ga0222718_10002349_pt1 | contig 17116 bp, 32 predicted proteins | sample C33_27DmetaG_FD_165045 | JGI IMG/M metagenome (GOLD analysis project Ga0222718, IMG submission 165045) | Estuarine water microbial communities from San Francisco Bay, California, United States - C33_27D | ecosystem: Environmental > Aquatic > Marine > Unclassified | place: USA: California... | reverse complement strand
TTACTGAAAAAGGAGGTTTTATGAATTACGGTTTTGATTCGGTTTCTATACCAGATTTTTTATTACAAAAGTTTGCAGGTGATTACTTAACATCTGCTGAGATGATTATAGCCGGAATTATACATGAAGCATCGCAAGACCGTGTGCATTTGTATACTGGAGGCGTTGAATACATATCTAAATGGTTCCCAGGGCTTAATGAGAGTTCAGTTAATGTCATTTTAAACGATTTGCTTTTAAAGCAGGTTATTGAGTCTGAGTTGGATAGCTTTGGGCAGTCTGGCTACAGAATATCACAGTGTCATTTAAGCCCTAAAAGCGAGGTTTTGGCATAATGGATGGCGATAACTATATCAGAATATACTCATTTATGCGAAAAATGGGATTGTCGGGCGTTAAGCGAGATGTTTATGCGTTGATATACGGATTTACTAAAAATGGCAAAAACACTTGGTTTAATGGATCAGCTAATTATATCGTTGAATGGACAGGTAGTAGGCGGTCTGTTTTAGACGCTTTAAAAGAGTTGACTAGTGATGGGCTTTTAATTAAACAGTATTATTACAAAAATGGTTCTAAGCATTGCCGATACCGTGCAGTTGTTCCAGAAGGGATAGTGACTGGCAAATGCAAGGGGTGCGAATGCAATGCATGCGGTAAGTTTGGTGAGTCGGTGGCAAACCTAGAGGAACCAGATAAAGCCTCGAATCAAAAAGCATGGTTTAATGAATTTTGGGTGCAATACCCACGGAAAATGGGCAAGACGCTTGCTGCTAAACGGTTTAAAAGCAAAATAAAAAAAGAATCTGATTACAGATTATTGATGCAAGCTATTGATCGTTATAATCAGTATATCAATAACAAAAATATACAGAGTGAATATATCAAGCATGGGTCAACGTGGATGAATGAGTGGGAAGATTGGCTTGAGAATGATATTGGGGATGTTAAGCAATCGTCTGGGTTATCGATTGATGAGCGCATTGCAGAAATGAACGCACGTCAAAACTCAAGCATTATTAATGTCACGCCATATAATAACCAAATGGTATTAGTAGGGGGTAGTTATGATTGATAGGGCAGCTGTGCAACGAATGGTGTTTAAATGTTTTGATCGTCTGGTAAAGATCGATGAAGACCAGGAGCGCAAAATTAATTACTTAACAGATGATATTTGCAAAAGAAATATTGAATTGCGTGTTTTAGAGCGCATTTTAAACAGGCATATTGAAACATCTAAATATGCCCCTAAATTAGCTGATATTTACGCAATCCAACGGCAGTTAGTTACTGAGCATCACCATAATCGAATTATTGAATTTTTGAATCGGTTTAAATCTCAGGCAACAAACAAACGTGGTATGGATAATGATGTGTACACCATTAAGCGGTGTATTGGTGATTTAAAGGTCGAAAATGCTAGTGTTGATAAGTGGCAATGGGTAGATAATGAAGCAAGGGAGTTGTATATCGATTTTTTACAGGGGAAAATAAAATTAGAAAAATCGCCAGTTCCAGTTGGTCAGAATCTTTTAAAAGAAAGCAAAAGTGCTGATAAGGTAGATAAAGCCTATTTTGATAACTTTTTTAAAAACGCAACGTCTGTCATTTTAGGGTCAAAATCATGAGCGATACACCACAAAATCCAAGTCACTACAAACAAGGGGGCATTCAGCCGTGGGATTATATTGTGGCGAACAATATGTGCTATTTGTCGGGGAATGTAGTTAAATATGTGACCAGATACAAGTATAAAAACGGACTTGAAGACCTAAAGAAGGCTAGGGCGTATATTGATAAGATGATTGATACTTTTTATAAAAATGAATAAACAAGAGATATATTTAGATTTCGGAAAAACCCAGCCAGTGACTAATTTTGAGGTCGACGAGTACAACTATGCGGTTCTTCGTAGCGGCGAATGGTATGTTTTTGGTGAGTCTAGGGTTGTTGCGCTTGGCCATGCGGAAGTTAAGGCATACGACAAGGCGCAAATTGAGGCACGCGAACATTCATGGGTTGAGGCGTATAACAATGCACTAGTCCCTGCGTTTGACTATGCGATTGTTAGGGCGTTCGATAATGCGGAAGTTAAGGCGTACGGCCATGCAAGGGTTAGAGCATACGACCATTCGTTGCTTTCTCGGCACGATGATGCGAGCTATGTACGAATAGTAAGATTAACACGAATAGGAGCAAAACAATAATTGATACATTTAACGCTTGACAGGTTATTATTAATAGCATATAATATAATATATAGTTTGATTGTTTAATAGGAGTAAAAAAATGATAGAAGTTCCCAGTTATGATAACCATGTTACATCGGAGCCTGAAAGTTGTTGTTCAGATGTTTCTAGTATTGTTGATGATTATGAGTGTTTTATCGATGATTTGTGCCAGTTGCTTGACATTGAAAACAATGAGTTGTGCCAAACTATGATGTCGAACAAACTTAAAAATGATATTTATAAACGTGTTGAGTTGTTAAAAGTAATGGAGTCTAAATAAAATGGATAAAAATAAATCTGGTATAGCATTGGTGGATATCCAGTCAAAGCTAGAGTGTCAAAAGAGTCAGTACAATAGTTTTGGAAAATATAAATACAGGTCGTGTGAAGACATACTTGCGTCTTTAAAACCACACTTGGCTAATCATAATTGCTATATTGTTTTTGAGGATGAATGTATTTTTGAAATCGGGGGAAGAATATATTTAAAAACAACAGCTGTTTTGACCCACCCAGAAAGTGGGACAAGTGTTAAGGCTACTGCTCAAGCCCGTGAGCCACAAGATAAAAAGGGTATGTCAGATGAGCAGATTACAGGGGCAGCTAGTTCTTATGCTAGGAAATATGCGCTTAATGCATTGTTTGCAATCGATGATACCAAGGATGCTGATTTTCACAACAATACAGAGCCACAGTTAAAGGCTTATGTTCCTAAAAAACAACCAGCCACAAAACCACCAGCAAGTCAAGACAAAATTGGTGAAAAATGCAAAAAAGATGGGTGTAATGGGAATGCTGTTGGTAGTGTAATGCCAAGTGGTGCCACAAGGTATTTTTGTGATGTATGCCATGCAAGCATTTGATTAAGGTGTAAAAATGATTAAAAAATTGATGCTTGACAAGTTGTTTTTAACAATGTATAATTAAAACATAGTTTGATTGTTTGAAATAGGAGTAAGGTATGGATATAAAAGAAATTAACTCACCGTTTTCAGAAGATGATTTAGATTGGGCGTTTGAACTTGGCGGAAGTCCAGATTTAAAAAATGACCCAGATTATCAGTTTGCGTTAGAGAATCATTGTTATCAGTATTAGGAGGAAGATATGTCAACAAATGTAGTTGTTATTAGTGGTAGAGTCGCAAGAATTGATGAAATGAAAATCAATCCACAATCTGGGACTGCGTATATCCCATTTGCTGTTGCTTGCAATAGAATGTCAAAAGATAAAAAAGCTGATTTTTTTAACTGCATGGCTTTTGGAAAAACTGCTGAATTAGTGGCCGATCATTTAAGCAAGGGGGATCAGTTGACTATAAATGGTCGATTACAAATTGACGAGTGGGAAAAGAATGGTGAAAAACGAACAGCCCCTAAAATCATAGTAAATGGGTTTGACAAGATGTGGCCTCCCAAACAACAAGAGGAACAAGCCCCTGCTAACAACGGACTTCAAGAAAGCAATTTTGATTTTAACGGATAGAGCATGAAGATTGATGTAAAAATCAAAAAAATGGAAAGGGTGCCTTGGGAAAGCATCCAAGACCTTCAGCCTATGGATTTTAAGAACGATTACCATAGCGAGAAAATTAAGCAGTCTATACTAAAACATAATTATGCATCACCAATACATGTATGGGATGACAATGGCCAGTTATATGCGGTTGATGGCCACCTTAGAATGGATTTATTAAAAGAATTAAAAAGCGAAGGGGCAGATATACCAGATAAGTTGCCTGTTGTGTTTCTTGACTTGCCGGACAGAGAAACGGCTGTTAAGTATTTGTTAGAGGTGTTTAATACTAAGTCAAATCCCATTAATCAAGATTCCTTAAATCAGTGGATGGAGGAGTTGGACGTGACGCTAGAGGAATTAGATGTTTCCTTGGATGACTTGCATGTTGAAATTGAAGACAATATGGATGATTATGCAGACGATGATTTATCTAAGAATGATGAATCAGCAATGCCTAAAAAGCCTAAAATTGAAATAGAATTAGAAACCGTAAATGATTTAGACCAATTAAAAGATGAGATTGAAAAAATAGCTGCTGAAATGTATTTAGATATTAAAATTTCTGTTGATTATGAATAAAAAATAAGGGAAATTAACAAAATGACAAATATAAAATTAAATATTAATGTTGATAATGATATCGAAATTGACCATGATTTTTTTGAATGGTTAAATTGGCTTGTAGGTTGTATCGAATCAAATCTTTTGTCAATTCAAGACAAGGGGGGGGATCCCGTTAAGGGTAGTGAAACATTTACATCAGAATGGGTTCGAGCTGGATATGTTATGGCTAAAGTTGAGGTTAATTATGAAAGAATATAAAGAGCATAAAAATTACGGATCAGAAACGCATAAAATTTATGACATTAATCAAATTATAAATCGCCATCGCATTGGAGTTAAAACGCCTTCGCAAAAATTAATTATCAAGAGGCGTGACGAGGAGTCTTGTGATTCGGCTAATTTAATAGCAGAGGTAATGGGCGCAAAATGCTTTTATGGGAAAAAATAAAAAGGACGAATCAGATTTGATTCTAAACCAAGGGGTTCGATCCTTGGCTCCTTCGCAAAAATTAATTTTACAAGAGCGTGACGGTGAGTATTATGATTTAACTAATTTAAAAGAGGATTTAGAAAAGCCTTTCAAGGCTATAGAAAAGGTAAAAAAAGAAATGAGTGAAAACTATCGTGACATAAAGTCTGAAATTTTAAAAAATGAAGGGGTTACGGCTCAAAAATTCAATAATTTAGATAACAATTTTTCTCGGAAACTAAACAAAGTTCAGCACGACAATGATGTTGAGCATAAAAAATTTAAAAAGGAATTTAAACGGTTTAAAATATTATCCAGTTTGTTTATAGCATCTATAATTGTAGGGCTTGCAATATTTTTGTATTTATTTTTTAGCAAGCCAGAGCGTCCGGCAACAGTAATATGGCCAGAATATGACCATACACAACCATATAATCCATTTAGTGATAAAACCCCTAATGGAAGCGTTACTGTAGGGGATCCAATGTATACTGCCCCAATAAATATAGAGAATGGTAATAAACCAACACCATTCCCAGGAATGTATGATTAAAGCAATGAGAAATCAATTAGAAACAATTAAATCAAATGACCCAAAGCGTATCGAGAAGTTAAAAAAAAAGATTGAAGACTTAGAAGATGAATACAAGTTTTTAAAACATGAAAAACAAAAAAATATGATTAAGCAGGGCGTTCTTAAATTTGATATTGATTATCAAATAAAATCGGTGGGCGATAAAATAAGAAAGGCAAAATATAGGCTTAAACGTGATGGGGACTCTTTAAATAAAGTCAAAAGACCTAAAAAGGCTGTGATTAAAGAATCGAAAAAAGAGCGTGATATTGAAAGAACTTATGAATCGCTATTTCAACACTGGCTATACGATTAAATTAGCAATATGTTTGCTATAATAATATATAATGTATAGTAGGCCGGAAATACAGCATTTAAAAGACGAAATAATAATAGATGCGCTTGTTAAGCATAAGGGGAGCCATACAAAAGCAGCTAAAGAGCTTGGTATCAACAAGATCACTTTAAAAAAGAGAATAGCAAAAAGTGAAAAGATTCAGGCTGAAAAAAGGAAGAATGAGTTAAAGGGTTATAAGCCTTATTCAGACGATTTGGATGAGCGATTGCATGACTATATGTTTCTAACTAATGGGGTGCTAGAGGAAATTGTAAAATTGTTGTTGAAAGATAATAAGAATGGGGTTGATATTAAAAACCTTTTTACAGTTAAGGCATTGCAGCATTATTTGGAGCAAAAGGACAAGACATCTTTAAAAAACGATTTGTATAATGCACGGACTAGGTTAATAAAAAATATGAGCAGGGATGACCTTGCTTTGCTTATACAAGATTGCCACGGGAACATCTCTTTAATGGCGCAAAGGTTGTTTATACCTTATACATCGATGTGGATGCGTATTGACAGAGATGAGTATTTAAAAGAACTTAAGGAAGCTGCGGAAACCAAAATGTATACCGATGCTACGCATTTTTTACATTCAAAACTCCATGACCCTAAGGTAGACGATAAAATTCGGATTGATATAGCTAAAATGATTGTCTTGAATCACCGACAGGCTAAAAAAGACGGCTGGGCAACGAGCGTTGACGTAACGTCTAACGGGAAAGATGTTAATTCATTAACAAACCTGACGGTAGAGGTGGTGACAAAAACCCCTAAAAGTGACGAGGGGATTATTGACGCAGAGATTAGCGAGCCAAAACAAATTACTGATTGACAGATTGTTAATAATAACTTATAATTAATCTATAGTTTGATTGGTTAATGGAGTAAAAAATGATTGATAAAAGTAGCACAAAAGCAGAAGTTTTGGAAGCGGTTAGGCAGTATGGGGGATGGTTGCAGTTTGCTAGTAATAAATTACGGAATGATCGTGATGTTGTGTTGACAGCGTTTAAGCAGCGTGCGTATTCGTTGCGGTATGCTGGTTCTAAATTGAAGCGTGATTGTGATTTTATGATTGAAGTGGTGAAGCAGAATGGCTTTGCGTTGTATCATGCGTCTGATGATATGAGAGGGTATAAAGAAGTGGTACTGGCAGCGGTTAAGAAGAATGGGCAATCGTTGGAGTATGCTAGTAAGGTATTGCGTAATGATCGTAATGTGGTGCTGGAAGCGGTTAAGCAGGATGGGCGTGCGTTTGAGTATGCGAGTGATGAGTTGAAAGATGATTTCCTATTTTTATTAGAAGCCTTAAAAACAAATAATCGAGTTTGGTTGTCTATTAGGGATGATGTTAGGTTTGATTCTATACAACGATTTTATCCTTTTGGTTTAGTCTGGGAAAAGGATGGTAATTTTGATAATTTATTTAAGTTTATGGCGTTTCAAGATTCGTTAAGGGGCAAAAAATGAGTAATAGTGATTTTTTAGCAATATACGCTAACATTGGAATGAATGAAAATTTATTAACAGATGATATGCCGGCATCTCTTTGTATTATGCAAAGCAAAATTGCCAAGCTAATGGTAATTTGTCAAGGTATTTTTTATGCAAAACATGGGAAGAAGCTATTTGATGATAAGTTTTTAATTGATAATAAAAATAAAAAAGAAATTGACAGGCTCTATTTTGAATTTATTAAAAACCATAAGGGTGAGATTAAAGAGCGTTCATTTGACCATTTTGATTGTGATGTTGATGCGTTTTTATCTAGGTTGGTTAAAAACTACCAAGATGTTCCAATTAATGATTTGGATATTGAATTGCGTAGGGTTTACGATTTTGAGTATTTAAACAAAAAAGAAAAGCAGGCATTGCAATTTGAAATTGATAATAATATATTTACATACATTGATATTATCCCCGTTGTTTTCCAGCTGAGGTATAAACGTATTGAATACCGAACGGCTGTTAATAATATATTTTGGAGTTAAAAAAAATGAATCAGGATAGATTAATAAAAACGATTGATACAAGCAAAGCCCCATGGTGCCGAAAAACAAAGGCAGAAATGTTGGCAGAGGTTAGGGAGTATGGGCATCAGTTGCAGTTTGCTAGTGATGAGTTTCGTGGCGATCGTGATGTAGTGTTGGCAGCGGTTAGGCAGTCTGGGTGGGCGTTGAAGTATGCTAGTGAGGAATTACGCAATGACAAAGAAGTTGTGCTGGAAGCGATGAAACAAAATTACCATGCTTTTGAACATGCTAGTGAGGAATTACGCAATGACAAGGAAGTTGTAATGGAAGCGGTGATGCAGGAGGGGAATATGTTGAAGTATGCGAGTGATGAGTTACGTAATGACCTTGAGGTGGTGAGGGAAGCGGTAAAGCGTAGGCGGTCTTCGTTGTATTATGCGAGTGATGACATAATTAATTCGGTATTAGATTTTTAGGAGACAAAAAATGATTGATGAAAATAGTACAAAGGCAGAAGTTTTAGAAGCGGTACAGCAAGATGGGGATGCGTTGGCGTATGCGAGTGCGAAATTGAAGAATGATCGTGAAGTGGTGCTGGCAGCGGTGAGGCAGAGTAAGTATGCGTTGTATTATGCGAGTGAGGACTTGAAGAATGATCGTGAGGTGGTTCTGGAAGCGGTGAAGCAGCATGGGTATGCGTTGGTGTATGCGAGTGATGAATTGAAGGGTGATCGTGAATTTATGCTGGAAGCGGTGACGGAGAATTGGCTGGCGTTGGAGTATGTTGGTACTGAATTTAAAGATTATAAAGAAGTTGTGCTGGCAGTGGTGAAGCAGGATGGCTGGGAGTTGCGGTTTGCTAGTTTGGCGTTGAAGGGTAATAAAGAAGTTGTGCTAGCAGCGGTGAGGCAGGATGTGCTTGCGTTGCGGTATGCGAGTGAGGCATTGCGCAATGATCGTGAGGTGGTGCTAGAGGCAGTCAAGCAGAATGGGCGTGCGTTGGAGTATGCGAGTGAGTACTTGCGTGATGATAAAGACGTGGTGCTGGCAGCGGTGAGACAAGATGGGTGGGCGTTCCGGTATGCGAGTAAGAGATTGCGTGGTGATCGTGAAGTGGCACTGGCCGCGGTGAGGCAGGAGGGCGCTGTGTTGTATTATGCTAGTTATGCTAGTGTGGAATTGCAGAGCGAAATAGTGCAATGTTGGGCAAATGCGATTGAAAAGGAGGTAAAAAATGATTGATAAAAATAGTACAAAAGAGGAAGTGTTGGAAGCGGTAAAGCAAGACGAGCGTGCGTTGCAGGATGCGAGTGAGGAATTGAGGAATGATCGTGAGTTTATGATGAAAGTGGTGATGGAGAATGGGTATTCGTTGAAGTATGCGAGTAAGGAATTGAAGGGTGATGATGAGGTGGTGATGGAAGCGGTAAAGCAGAATGGGTTTGCGTTGCGTTGGGCGAGTGAGGAATTGAAAAATGACCGTGAAGTTGTTTTAGAGGCTGTTAATGGGGATGGATGGGCGTTGCAATATACTAGTGAAGAATTGCTTGGTGATAAAGAAGTTGTGATGGCAGCGGTTAAGCAGAATGGGAATGCGTTGGATTATGCAAGTGATGAATTAAAAGGTGATCGTGATGTAGTGCTGACAGCGGTGGAGGACGATTGGGAAGCGTTGCAATATGCAAGTATTGATATGCGTAATGATCGGGAAGTAGTGTTGGCAGCGGTTCGAGACCATTGGGAAGCGTTGCGATATGCTGGCGATGATTTATTATATGAGGTTGCAGAGTGTTGGGAAAATGCGATTGAACAAGGCTTAGTTAATTAAATGGCTAAGATTCAGGCTTGCAAACAATATGAAGAAATAGGGGCGAACTACAAAAACTATAGGACGTTGTTGTTTCAGGGTGGTACACGTTCTGGCAAAACCTATTCAATCATGATGTGGTTGATTGTGTATGCATTGCAAAATGAAAATGTTATTGTCAACGTCTTTAGGAAAACACGGTCATCCATAGATTCTAGTATCCTAAAAGATTTTAAAAGCATTATGAATGACTTAAATATATATGATCCGGCATTTTACAATAAGGCCACAATGAAGTATACGTTTCATAATAATTCATCAATTACATTTATGGGGTGTGATGACCCAGAAAAGATCAAGGGTGTAAAGTCAGATATAGCCTATTTAAACGAGGTTTCATCGTTTCATAGAGAGGACTACCGCCAAATATCCCTACGGGTAACTGTCTGTACAATTATGGACTATAACCCAAATATGCCAACGTATCATTTTGTTTTTAAAGAGGTTATACCACAGGTAGACTCTATGCTATTTAAGTCAACGTATAAAGACAACCCTTTTTTAAATGAAAGGCAGATTAAAGAGATCGAGCGATATAAATACACAGATGAAAACTATTGGCGTATTTATGGGCTAGGTGAACAGGGTTTATCAGAAGAGACAATATTCCCGAATTTTGAACTTACCAGCGATTATGACAAGATTACATCAACTGAGTATTTTGGTATGGACTTTGGGTATAACCACCCTACCACCCTTGCTGGTGTAAAGGTAGTTGATAAAGAGCATAAGGAGTTGTATATTAAACAGTATTTGTACAAAACAGGCTTAACAGTCACTGATATGCACCATGAATTATTAGAATTAAATAAACTACCTGATGGCGTAATGGTAGACGGGTCAGCACGAGTTGATATGAGTTTTAATAACTTAATTACAGCAGACTCAGAAAGCCCAGAGAACATTGAGGAGTTAGTACGGCACGGGTGGAATATGGAAGGGGCTAAAAAGGGGGCAGGGTCTAGACGTGCAGGCATATTAAAAATAAAGGAGCATAGAATTTTCTTAGATAAACAATCAGCAGACTTAATCGAGGAATTTTCAATGTATAAATGGCAGAAACATCGCAATGGTGTTGACATCCTAGAGAAGCCAGAAGACGGCAAAGACCACCTTATTGACGCTGTAAGATACGCTTTAGAAAATATTGGTAATGAAGTCCCATATTATTTTGGAATAGTTTAACTATTTTAAAAAATCACCTTAGAAAAAAGTTGCCTTAGAAAAAAATCACCTTAGAAAAAAATCACCTTAGAAAAAAAATGCCATAAGGGGGGAAAGGTCAATTTTTGAAAAAATCGAAAAAAATCGAAAAAATCGAAAAAACAAAAATTTTTCGTAAAGAAAAAACCTTACGTAACAAAAACCTTACGTCAGAAAGGGGGGTGTTTTCTTGTCAAGGGTAAAAAAACAGCGTAAACACAACAAAAAATCCAAGTTTTGTAAATATCGAAAAAGTTGGGTGTATTGGTTGTTGACAGCGTCAAGGTTGTGGTTTATTATGGCTTCAGTTTGGTTGTATTGTTAATTAAATGGAGTATAAAAAAATGACTAAAACTGAATATAGATATTTTATTAAAAAGCATGAAAGCGGACACGGTTTAATAGTTGATATTGAAAGCCGAGAGTTAGAGAACGGTGGTGAATGGTTGGTTGTGAATAGCCTACACACTATGGCCAAAATGGCCAGTGCTGTAAAATCCGCAGTGCATACTATATACGGGATCCATTATAAAAATGCCCGCGAATTGTACAATTTTGAAAATACCGAAAAAGTTGGGTATGTTGTTTGTTGACAACGCTAAAGTTGTGGTTTATTATGGTCTCAGTTTGGTTGTATTGTTAATTAAATAGGAGTATAAAATGGCTACACAAACAACAAGCGCAGTTGAATATAGATACCGTATTGAGGTTGACGACTGTTTAGAGAGTCCAAGGGATTGGGAAAACCTATCTGTTTTTTATTGTTTCCACAATAATTACATTTTAGGCGATAAACATTCGATTGATCATAATAATTATGATTCATGGCATGAACTTGCCGAGAGCGAGTTTGGTAGTGATGATGTTGTTGTCCCCTTGTATATATATGATCATTCTGGCCTTACATTATCAACTGCCCCCTTTAGTTGCCCATTTGACAGTGGCCGAGTTGGATTTGCTGTTGTTTCAAAAGAGCGTATTATAAGTGAGTATGGAGTCTATAATGATGAGTCCAAAGAAAAAGCATTGGCTAGAATTGATGCTGAAGTTAAGACTTATAATCAGTATTTGTCCGGCGATGTTTATTGCATTTTTATTGATGAAAGGTTCGAGTGTTGTGACAGATGGGATATTGTCGACAGCTTCGGTGGTTTTTATGGGCACGAATACGCCGAAAGCGAAGCGATTTCGCTACTTGCTGAGTATAACAAGTAGGAAGGTTGAGAAAATGACTAAACAAACAAAAAGCAACTTGTCTGAATTTGATATTCAAGCAATGAATTTTTTAGCAGTAACGGGAACCATAATAGAGATTAAGTATTTTGATTATAACTATCATTTTGAAGGTGACAAAGACAAGCGAGATATTTACAACGTGGCTTTAAAACGTGGTAATCGTGAATATGCGTTCAAGTTTGGGCAATCATTGGCCAATACCCACAAAAAGGAACCAAGCGATTACGATATATTAACATGCCTAACAACGTATGATCCCGGCACGTTTGATGAGTTCTGCTGGAATTATGGGTACAATGACGATTCTATTAAAGCTTTAAAAGTGTATAACAATGTGGCCGACGAGTTTAAAAGCTTGTGTACTTTATATACCGACGCTGAGTTGTCCATGCTTGGTGAGATTTTGTAAATAATAGGAGAAAAAAATGATAAAAGAAAAATCAAAACAGTATCGTGCAATAAAAGTTAAATACTTGGGGCCCACCAACACAAAAGGTTCCCGAATTAAACTTATCGATGAACGGTTTGGCCAGTCAAAAACAATTGAGTACGGCCCTAATGGTGGCGATACGCTGGATCAAGCGCACGCTTTTTTGGCGAGTAGAGGATACAATATCGTTGGCCACGCTGAAATGGCCAACTACTCTATTATACTTGTTGATAATTCGGCGTATTTACAAAACCTTAGATGATTAAATAGGAGGTATAAAAAATGGCATACATATCGCAAGACACAAAAAAAGCAATACTCGATGTTGTAAAAAAGCTAGTAAAACAACATGATGCGAGCATTAAGGTTACGGCTTCCGTTCGAGATTGTTGCAAGTTAAGGGTCCGGCTAAAAAGTGATCGGTTAGTGAGCGAGCAACAAGCCTACAACGATGCAGAGCAAGCCAATAGAAATTGGTATTGGGAGCCAAAGCGTGACCAAGTTTTATATTTTCCGGATACGCTAAACCCGGAAACGCTAGCATTGTACAAACAGATCAACAATGCAATCCGTACTGTTGGCGGGTATTACAACAATTCGGATATTATGACGGATTATTTTGACCATGCTTTTTATTATGATTGTGTGGTTGCGTAGGTAAATTGGAGGTATAAAAAATGGATTTATCAATAACAATAACACCAATTGAAGGCCGTGTAGGCGCAAAAACAGAAACGTTTAACTGCTTTTACGATGCCGACATTGCGCTTTATAGGCACTCGAAGATACACAATGCCCCCGAGCGTGGCAATGGCTACCTAAAAACTGGCGTTTCAGTGACAGCGGATGGCCTTAATTATGAGTTCCGTTATGATATGGTTGCGGGCGGGGCAGAATCAGGGGGCCTTAGTCTATACCCCGATTTGCGGAAAACGTTTATTCATCGGTTTAAGGTTTATGCGGGGCAGAAACGCCCCTACCACATGGAGCCGGAAGCTTACCGAGCGTTTTTAGATACCTATGTAGACGAGGAACTGAATAAGCTATGCGTGGCGCTACTGGACAAATTGGAGGTATAAAAAATGATAACAATCTCTAAAATTGACGGCGAAGTTTGGTTGAAGGTGTATGACGCTAGCCGGAACCTTATACACTCGGATGGTGATTATAGATCAATTAGTGATGCAATGGTTGCATCAGCTTATTGGCTGAATTAATAATAATGGGAGTATAAACAAATGATCAGTAAAAAAAGCAAAAAACAAAAAGCAATCGAGAACGAACGAACGCCCGACGTTGTAAAAACTCAAATTGAGGACTTGTTTCTTAATGCGTTTCAAATGGATTTTGATTTTGATGACGATATACAACAATGCCGGTTTACATTAAACGACTTGTTCCAAAAGTTTTGTACATGTGAATTTGACAGCGAGCAACACACTAGAGCCATTGTATCCGGCCGCGCAAGATACAACGCAGGCATGCCACCATTAGGCAACCAAGCATTATTTAAACTGGATTTTGAGAGAGAGATACTTAAACGTGGCGAATTAAACGGCATACATTATAAAGCCGTTCAGCTTGATTGTGTGAGGACAAGCAACGGAACCGGGAAACCGTGCGATATGTATTTCATTTTCCTTTACAACAAATACGGCCGGCCAATTAATAACGGCTGTTGGCTAGTAAAAGACTATCCGCAAGACAGCGACTTTTACCATAGGTACGACAGAGATAAACGCTTGACATCAGCAAGGCGTTTTAAGTGTGACAAATGAAGCAAGCAATCAGCCTAATATCAAACACAACAAAGCTATTGGTATCCCTTGCGTGGTACACAACCAAAGCCATGATTATGGCTATGTGGTGGGCATGTACGTCTATACTGCCTATAGCTATACTGTTTTTTGAATTCGCCAGAATGTTTAAGGGTGACGTAACCAGAATGGACTGAACCTAAACACAAACAATGAGGGGAACACAAGGGGGGAACACAAAAGCATTATAGGGGGAAAACAATGCAATTATTAACGTTATTTTTAACCATTTTTTAACAATGGATAATATGGCATAGATATATACCCTTAAGCCATAATGTTTGTTGTCTAAGTGTGAAATGGTTGTGGTATGGGATGAATAGGGGGGATAATACAGTGTCACACACACACCTCTCAAACACCACAAAACGTCCCAATCTCAGCCAATAAACACTCTTACAAACGATTCCTTACGTGACAAAACAGCATCCCCACACTACCACACCTATACGTAAGGTTATATATTGTCAATAATAATCTTTGCATTATGAAAGCTGACGTAGGTTGACGTAGGCCCCAGGGTGAAAATTCACTAAGTTTACGTTGGAATTTGGATTTATAGTACACCATTTAGATTTTACCCAATTTCAACTTTTCCCCATTTAGATTTTACCCTTTCCTAATTTAGGGGCTGTTCCGTATTATTAGGTTAATAGTGGATTGGTGGTCTGTTTTATAGATTTGAGGTTATGCTTTAATTTTCGTTGTAGTTAGTGTGTTTTTTTATAAAAAGTATGCCAGAAATAGGCTTGTAGATATTGACTAATAGTGATATAATATATATCTAAGAAGGAAGTTCACTTACTTCTTAGATATATATTATATCAGTATACGCTAATAGCTACCCTTTCATTTTTTTTATATATAGTTATTAACATATACTGACATCGACCATATTGCTGACGTTAGCAAAATAGTATCGATCATATTGCTGATGTAAGCAAAATGATAAGGGTACCCCCCCCCATGTCTTTAAAAACTGATATATAGAACGCTTTTAATAGGTGGATTCTAAAAATACAAAATACAAAATATAGAAGTGTATATTGTTATTGACAAAGTATAGTTAATAGTGTAATATGTATGATATGTCATCGGAGATTATGCCTTTTCCAAAGAAAAAATATCAAATTATATATGCTGACCCTCCGTGGAGTTACAACGACAAGATGGCGGGGCATTCCTTTTCTTTAGACCACGAATACGAAACACAAAGCAAACAATGGATTTCCAACCTTCCTGTAAGAGAAATAGCAGATGATGCTTGCTGTTTGTTTCTTTGGGTCACTTCTCCATTGCTAGATGAAGGCATAAAGGTTTTAAAAGATTGGGGCTTCAAATACAAGACTGTTGCTTTTTGTTGGAGTAAATATACTAAAAATGGAAAAGAGATCTCAAATTTAGGTAGATGGACAATGGGAAATGTAGAGTTGTGCCTGCTTGGAATTAAGGGAACCCCCAATTCTTGGAGGCAAGATAAATCTATTAAGCAGTTGGTTAAAGCGGAAAGAACTAAGCATTCTAAGAAGCCTGATGTAGTAAGGGAAAGAATTGTTGCGTTACTTGGAAAAGATAAAACAAAAATAGAGCTATTCGCACGACAACAAGCAGATGGATGGGACGTTTGGGGCAATGAAGTATGAATATCTATAAGATAATCGAAAAAAGCAAGAAAATAAATTATTCTAATACACAAAAGTATTCTTTCTAAGAGATTAAAGAATAAAAAATACGAAATTTGTTCTTTGCCAAAAAATATCAAACATAGATGTTTTTTATTCTTATATTGTTATTGACAAAGTATAGTTAATAGTGTAATATATTGAGTAATATGCAGTATAGTTTGTTTGATGGAATAGTGGTTCCGAATAAGAGTTTGAAGTTTAGGGTTCCGTATATGGGGAGTAAGAATAAAATAGCGTTACCGCTTTTAAAAGAGATGTTGAAGGTAAAGCCTAATGCTAGGTATTTTTATGATTTGTTTGGCGGTGGTGGTTCAATGTCATTTACTGCATCGGAGATAGGGCTTATAACGCATTACAATGAGTTACAGACAAGTTTGGTTGAGTTTATAGATTATGTTTTTGATAGGCTTAAAAACGGATTAAGGGGGCAGTACGGATTGTTCCCTGATGATTTCTATGATTTTATAAGTAGAGATGAGTTTATGAGGTTGAGGGATGATGATAGTATAAAAGGGCAGTTTGCTAGAATATGCTATTCCTTTGGCAATAATCAAAAGGACTACCTGTTTGGCCGGAATATAGAGCCTCAAAAGCATTTGGGGCATAACATAGTAATGTTTAGATGTGAAAAATCACTGAAACAATTGAATGATTTGCTAGGGCTTGATATTAAAATAAGTGATTTGCCAACATGGAATGAAAGAAGGCTAGATTTTCGTAGGCAAGCTAAAGACAGGAAGTGTAAAGAACTGGAACAACTGGAACAACTGCAACGACTGCAACAACTGGAACGACTGGAACAACTGCAACAACTGGAGCCTGTATTTACAACATCTAATTTATCGTATAAAGATGTCAAGATTAACACCCCTATCGATGAAACTATAGTTTATTTAGACCCACCCTATAGGAATACAAAAAAATACATTGAGGGAATACATTTTGACTATAAAGAATTAGATCAATGGTTCTTAGATAATAAATACACCTGCTTCATGAGTGAATATAATGCACCACATACAGTAATATTTCAAATAGATAAATTAAGTTTGCTTGATAACTCAAAAGAAAAAAAGAAAGTAGCAAAAGAAAAACTCTTTTGGAACAATCGCTAGATATTTGAATACAGAAGCATAGCATATATTGTTATTGACAATAATTGACTACTGGTGTAATATGTATGTATAGTTTGATTGTTTTGAAAA
>Ga0222718_10002347_pt1 | contig 17119 bp, 16 predicted proteins | sample C33_27DmetaG_FD_165045 | JGI IMG/M metagenome (GOLD analysis project Ga0222718, IMG submission 165045) | Estuarine water microbial communities from San Francisco Bay, California, United States - C33_27D | ecosystem: Environmental > Aquatic > Marine > Unclassified | place: USA: California... | reverse complement strand
GTTTAAAAATTATTGACGAATTAACAGGTAGAATTCTTGAGGGAAGAAGATTTGGGGATGGTCTACATCAGGCTTTGGAAGCTAAAGAAAAAATTGAAATCCAGGCAGAAAATCAAACTTTAGCGTCTATTACATATCAAAATTATTTTAAACTTTATAAAAAAATATCAGGGTGTACTGGAACTGCCGCAACAGAAGCTGAAGAATTTTATGAAATTTATAATTTACCAGTTGTGGTAATTCCAACTAACAATCCAATGATCCGTAAAGATTATAATGATCAAATATTTAGAACTGAAGAAGAAAAAAATCAGGCTATAGTAAAAAAAATAAAAGAATGTAATCAATCTGGACAGCCATTATTAGTTTTCACATCAAGTGTTAATAAATCTGAAATTTACTCAAAATTACTAGTTAAAGAAAATATTAAACACGTGGTTTTAAATGCAAAAAATCATGAAAGAGAGGCCGATATTATAGCTAATGCTGGTAAAGAAGGTTCTGTTATTATTACAACTAGTATTTCGGGCAGAGGAGTTGACATTCAACTAGGTGGAAAAAAGGGATCTATTCCAGATGACCAATTAAAAAAAGAGAAAGATAAAATAAAATCTTTAGGAGGCTTATTTGTAATAGGTACTGAGAGAATGGAGTCTAGAAGAGTTGATAACCAGGCAAGAGGAAGATCTGGCAGACAAGGGGATGAAGGTAGCTCAATTTTCTACGTTAGTTTAGAAGATGATTTAATGAGAATATTCGGGTCCGAATCCATGAACAATATACTTCAAAAACTTGGACTCAAAGATGGTGAAAGTATTGATCACCCATGGATAAATAAAGCTCTTGAAAGAGCTCAGCAAAAAGTTGAGGCTAGAAACTTTGATATAAGAAAAACATTAATAAAATTTGATAACGTTCTTAATGATCAAAGGCATGTAATATTTTCTCAAAGAAATGATGCTATGAATAGTGATCAAATTTTTGATTACTCTGAAGATTTTTTAGAAGAAATTATTGATGATTTAATCAAATTAAAAATTAAAAAAATTGCTAATCCAAAAAGCAATGAATTTGATAACAGATTAAAATCTCTCATGGGTAAAACTTTAAAAGATGAGCAATTTATAGAGCTTATCTCATTGAAAGATAATGATTTTAAAAAAAGAATAAAAGATCAGTTTAATAATAGTAGACAGGAAAGAACAAAAGTATTGGGTGAAAACCAGTCAAAAGAAATTGAAAAAAGAATTTTATTACAATCTATAGATATGAATTGGAAATCACATATTCAGTACTTAGAACAATTAAGACAAGTTGTTGGGTTGAGATCTTATGGTCAAAGGGACCCTTTGGTAGAATATAAAAAGGAAGCGTTTGATTTATTCTCAAGCCTGCTAGAAAAACTAAAACTTGACTACATTACAGTATTAATGAATTTAAAAGTTATTGAGCAAGTTAGTCCCGAAAATAAAAACAAAGAAACTGAAATACTTAATAATCCAAAATGCCTTTTAATTTTAAAAAAAGACCAAAAGATTTCAAGGAATGATAGATGTGAAGCAACAGGCAAAAAGTTTAAACAATGTTGTGGGGCTTTATAAAAAAAAAGTTACCAAAAAGGCAACTAACAGTAAAAAAGCGATTGTGAAATAAAAAATCTTTTTATTTTTAACATAAAATTGCTCTAGATTATTTTTTTTGCTCTCCAGTGTGCTTAGGTTTTCTGGATTGCTGATGAAACCTTTGTTTCTTCCTATTTTTAAAAATTTATTTTTTCTTTGATCTAATATTTCCTCGCCTGACATTTCTTTAAATAAATTTAAGTTTTTAGATATAGACTCTCTTACGTTGCTTAAAATTAAATTTCGATCTCTATGTGCTCCCCCAAGTGGTTCAGGAATAATTTCATCAATTACTTTTAACTCTAGAAGATCTTTTGCAGATAGTTTCATGGCTTTAGCTGCATCCAGCATTTTTTTGGGATCTCTCCATAAAATAGTTGCACATCCTTCAGGTGATATTACTGAGTAAATTGCATTTTCTAACATTATAACTTTGCTAGATGAGGCTAGAGCTATTGCACCTCCAGATCCACCTTCTCCAATTACTATAGCTAATGTTGGGACCTTTAATTTCATGCAGCATTCAATAGATTTAGCAATTGCTTCGGCTTGTCCCCTTTCTTCAGCACCTACGCCCGGGTAAGCACCAGGAGTATCAATAAAAGAAATTATTGGAATATTAAATTTATCTGCAAGCTCCATTAATCGAATTGTTTTTCTATATCCTTCGGGTCTCATCATCCCAAAATTTCTCTCTATTCTTGTTTCTAAATTTTCACCTTTCTCTTGTCCAATTACTAAAACTGATTGACCATTAAATTTTGCAAATCCAGTTAGTACAGATTTATCTTCGCCATAATACCTGTCACCTGCTAGTGAAATAAAATCCTCAAATAGATTATCGATAAAAAATTTTGACTTAGGTCTATCTTCATGTCTTGCAACCATTGTGGTTTGCCAAGGATCCAATGAAGAATAAATTTCTTTTAATTTTTTATCTAACTCATCTTGAGTTTTTGAAATCTTATTTGTGTCAACTTCTGAAAGTCCTCCTTGATTGTAAGGGTCTTTAAGCTTTTCAAGCTCGCTTTCTAAGTTTTTTATATCAGATTCAAAATTTAGATAATTTTTCATTTTATGAGAATAGTACTTATGTATTAAAAAAGGCAATAAAATGTTTAAGATTTTCAATAATCAATTGACATCAATATATTAACTTGTAGATTTCTCGTCTATCGGGAGAGACTAATAATTTAGCACCGAAGGAGCAACCACCCCGGAAACTCTCAGGTAAACTGGACCGATAAAAGCATAACACTCTGGAAAGAGAATAATTTTTCCGCCGAAGGAGCAAAACTCTCAGGCAAAAATACAGATGGGGTAAATTAATAAGTGATATGCAAGAAAAATATATAAACGTAAATAATCTTAAAGTTTCAGAAAAACTTCATAATTTTGTCAATGATGAATTGCTGAAAGACACTGAAATTTCACCTGATAGTTTTTGGGATGGGTTTGATAAAGTTGTGCATGAACTCGCTCCAAAGAATAAAGAATTATTAAATATTAGAGATCAATTACAAAAACAAATAGATGAATGGCATATCAAAAATAAGGGAAATGAAATTAATATTGATGAATATAAAAAATTTCTTCTAAAAATAGGCTATCTAAAAGAAGAAGGTCCGGATTTTAAAATTGAAACTAATAATATTGATGAAGAGATTGCAAACATAGCAGGACCACAGCTTGTGGTTCCAATAATGAATGCGCGATATGCGCTGAATGCAGCAAATGCGCGATGGATGAGTTTATACGATAGTTTATATGGAACAGACGCTATCAAGCCAATTGATACTTCAAAAAATGATTATGATGCTTCAAGAGGAGAGCTGGTAATAAATTATGCAAAAGAATTTTTAGATAAATACTTTTCATTAGAAAACTTTAATTGGAAAGAAGTTACAGGTTTTAATATTCAAGATAAATCCTTGATTATTTATAAAAATAAAGAAACAACAAAATTAAAAGACCAAAATAAATTCATAGGTCACAGAGGAGAAAGTACCAAACCTTCTTCAATTATTCTTAAAAACAATAATCTGCATATCGAAATACTAGTAGATCCAACTTCTTTAAGTGGCAAACAAGATCCGGCAGGTATAAGTGATTTGATTATAGAGTCTGCTCTGTCAACTATTTGCGATAATGAAGACAGTGTTGCAGCTGTAGATGCAGAAGATAAGGTTGCTTGTTATCAAAATTGGCTAGGATTGATGAGGGGTAACCTTTCAAATAAGTTTGAAAAAAATGGAAAAATAATTGAGAGAAAACTCAATAAAGATAAAAGTTATATCTCAAAAGATGGGCTTGGCCTAAAACTGCATGGAAGAAGTTTATTACTTGTTCGAAATGTTGGGCACCTCATGACAAATTCTGCGATCCTATTAAAAGATGGTTCAGAAATACCTGAAGGAATAATGGATGCATTCATAACAACAGCTGCAGCTCTTCATGATTTTAAACTAAATGGTAACTCAAGAACTGGTTCTGTGTATATTGTAAAACCAAAAATGCATGGACCAGATGAAACTGCTTTCACAGATTTAATTTTTACTAAAGTTGAAGAAGTTTTAAATTTAAAAAAATATACGTGTAAAATAGGAATTATGGATGAGGAAAGAAGAACCTCAGCTAATCTTAAAGAATGTATTCGATCACTAAAGCATAGAGTGTTTTTTATAAACACTGGTTTTTTAGATAGAACTGGAGATGAAATGCATACTTCTATGGAAGCAGGTCCAATGATTAAAAAAGGCGATATGAAATTATCAAAATGGATAAATGCATATGAGAATAATAATGTTGATATTGGTCTAAAGTGTGGGTTTTCTGGTAAAGCTCAAATTGGTAAAGGTATGTGGGCTATGCCAGACAAAATGAAAGAAATGCTAGAGCAAAAAATAGGTCATTTAAAAGCTGGGGCTAATTGTGCCTGGGTACCATCTCCAACTGCCGCTGCACTTCATGCAATGCACTATCATGAAATAAATATTTTTGATAAACAAAAAGAAATCCAATCAAGAGACACTGCAAAACTTGACGATCTTTTAACAATACCTGTTGCTGATAGGCCAAACTGGTCAATAGAAGAAATTAAATCAGAAGTTTCAAATTCTGCTCAAACACTTCTAGGTTATGTTGTAAGGTGGGTAGATCAAGGTGTTGGATGTTCTAAAGTTCCAGATATAAATAATGTTGGCCTAATGGAAGATAGAGCAACCTTAAGAATTTCATCACAACATATTGCTAATTGGATTCATCATGGAATTATTTCTAAAGAACATGTTATTGAAATCATGAAAGAAATGGCAAGAATTGTCGATGAACAAAATAAAGATGATAAAAATTATACTAAAATGAGTGACAATTTTGATAATTCGATAGCATTTAAGGCAGGATGTGATTTAATTTTTAAAGGAAAAGAACAACCTTCTGGATATACAGAACCTTTGTTACATTTAAATCGAATTAAAATAAAATCTATTCAGAATTAGAATTCAGGTTTGAACGATTTTTAAAAGCTGAAAATAAAGTACCATCATCTAAACTTTCTATTTCTCCACCAACAGGTAAACCTTGTGCTAATTTTGTAATTTTTGCATTAGTTTTTTTTAAACTATCCTGAATATAGTATGCTGTTGTCTGACCTTCTACAGTAGCACTCGTTGCTAAAATAACTTCTTCAATTTTGTCCTTAACTACTCTTTCAACTAAAGAATTTATTAAAAGATCCTCTTTTCTATGTCCTGCAGAAGCTAATGTGCCTCCAAGAATATGATAGTATCCCTTATAAATATTTGAATTCTCGATAGACCATTGATCAGCTATATCTTCAACAACACAAATTTTATTATATTTTTCTTTAACATTTTCACAATTTACACATCCATCATTAGTAGATTTTAATGAACCACATGAGTTGCATCGTGTTACATTTTTATAAACTTGAGCCAATGTGTTGGCCATTGGCTTAATAATTTCATCTCTATTATTAATTAGTTTTAATACTATTCGTTTTGCAGACTTTGGTCCAAGACCAGGTAGTTTTGAAATTAATTTTACTAGATCTTCTATTTCAGTAATATTTTGCATCAACTATAATGGCCATTTAAAACCAGGAATTCCTAAACCACCAGTTGCTTTTGAAATTTCTTCTGTAGTTTTTGATTTTAATTGAGACTTTGCGTTATTGTGGGCAGCAACTATTAAGTCTTCAACTATTGCTTTATCCTCTTTCAAAATTTCATTTGATATTTCAATTTTTTGCATCTCCCCTTCGCCATCTAATATAACTTTTACTGAGTTAGAACCAGAAATGCCTTCAACTCTAAGGCTTTTGATTTTCTCCTGACTTTCCTTCATTTTAGCTTCTAATTCTCTAGCTTTATCTAGTATTTTTGAAAAATCTGTCATTTATCATCATCCTTTATAGTCGGCCTGACCTCAATTAATTCTGCATCTGGAAAGTATTCCATAACGGTTTTATATAAATCTGTTTTTTTTGTACTTTCAATTAATTCTTTTTGTTTGTTTTTTTCCTTTTCCTTAATCGACATTTCTCCTTGATTTTTACTGAAGCTTATAATCCATCTCTCATTTGTCCATTCTAATAATTTTGTTGATAAATTTTTTACAAAATCTTTGTCAAGATTATCGTTAAAAGAAATTTCTATTCTACAATTTTCAAATTTTACTAGGTTTACATTTTTTTCTAGCTCATATTTTAGTTTCATTTCTTTTTTGCTAGCGCATAAATCTACTAATTCATTAAATGACTGAATTTTTATTTCACTCAAAACTTTCGTATCAATTTTTGGATCTAATTTTATTTTTTTTTCTTGAGAAACATTTTTTATTTGATTGATAGTATCTTTGTTTATTATCTTAGTTGGAATATTTACTTCAGAACTATCTTTTTGATAATTGTGTTCTTGGGTAGTACTTTGATTTTCATTTTTAGGCTTAAAACCCTTGATATGAATCAATCTTAATAAAAACATTTCAATTGAAAGATGTTGATTAGATACAATATCTAATTCACCAAGTGTTTGAATTGTGAATTGCCAAAATAAAATTAAAACTTCACTATCAACATTATCTGATATTTCTTTAATTTGATTAAACTCTTCGTCATTAAGTGAAAAATTTGTACTTTCTAATGTAAGAGAATTAATATTTTTAAAATAATATAAAATTTCTAAAAAATCGTTGATGAATATTTTTGGCTCAACACCCTGATCATAAATATTCCGATAGCTTTCAATAACTTTATTCTCATCACCTTTTAAGATTAAATTAAACATTTCTATTAATTGAGATTTGTCAAAATAACCAAATATTTTTTGAGCTGCATTTAAATCTAATTCCTTTTTACCATCAAGACTTAGAAGAGCTCTATCAAGTAATGATAATGCATCTCTAACTGAGCCTTCTGAAATTTTTACTATTAATTTCAATGCTTCATCAGTTGCTTTGCCATTTTCTTTGTCTTTAATTTTTTTTATAAAATTAAATAGTTCTGTTGATTTTATTCTAGATAAATCAAATCTCTGACATCTTGAAACAACTGTTATGGGTATTTTTTTAATTTCTGTTGTTGCAAATATGAATTTTAAATATTCGGGAGGCTCTTCTAATGTTTTTAACAATGCATTAAAAGCTTGCTTACTTAACATATGAACTTCATCGATAATAAAAATTTTATATTTTGATGAGGTGGGCCCGTATCTTGAAAATTCAATTAAATCTCTAACATCATCAACGCCTGTTTTGCTGGCCGCATCCATTTCAAGAACGTCTATATGTCTCGAGCTTGCAATAGCTTCACAATTTTCACATAAACTTTCTTTACATAAATTTTCTATTCCATTTAAGCAATTAAGAGATTTTGCAACAATTCTAGCTGTTGTTGTTTTTCCTATCCCTCTAATTCCCGTAAAAAGATAAGCATTTGGTACTTTATTTAACTTAATAGAATTAATGATTGTTTCAGCAACAACCTCTTGTCCAATCAGATCATCAAATGTCTGAGGTCTATATTTAAGGGCTAAAACTTTTGTATTTTTATTCATGTATATATTTTAGGAGACTAGAACCTGAATAACTGTCTCTACGACTGCTTCCGTTAAGATCTGGTCGGGTTCAAGCAGCATCCACCTCTAGCCTCCAAAACTATTATAGCAGTATTATTTTCTATTCTACAAGAAAAGATTATAATTTTTTATCTCTTATTGGGTCTGCTTCAAATACACCTAGTACATGAAAATCCTGACAGTGAAGACCAAGCTCTTCGAGTGATTTTTGAACTTTTTTATCTTCAATATGCCCATCAAGATCACATAAAAAAAAGAATGAGTCAAAAGAGTTTTTTTCAGGGTAACTTTGTAATTTAGTTAAGTTAACTCCATTAATAGCAAAACCACCGAGAGATTGGTAAAGTGCTGCTGGTTTGCTTTTTAATTTAAATAAAAAAGATGTGATATATTTTTTATCCCTAAACTCTGGTTGAATTAACTCTTTTCCCATAACTAAAAATCTAGTTAAATTTCCTTTTTCATTTTCAATATTTTTATTAATTATTTCTAATCCATAAATTTCAGCACTTAATGAAGAGGCAATTGCAGCTTCATCTTTTTTTTTATTTTTTGAAATCATTTCTGCAGAACCAGCTGTATCTGCTCTCACATGTTCGTTTAGATTGTTTTTTTTAATAAAATTTGAACATTGCGATAAAGCTTGTGCGTGAGAAAACACATTTTTAATATCAGCTAATTTTGCACCTTTTTGACCTAATAAGTTGTGTTCAATTTTTTGAAAATGCTCTGAGTAAATATTTAGACGATATTTAAATATAAGATACTCAATCCCAATATTTCCTGTAATTCTATTTGACTCTGGGATAACGATTTTGGAGTTTTTTTCATTAGTAGCTTTCAAAAAACATTCATCAAAGGTTTTACATGGAATAATTTCTGCCTTTGAGTCAATCTCTAGAGATGCTAAATGAGAATATGCTCCGTATGTACCTTGGAAATATATCTTGCTCATAATTATTTATATTCCATAATTTTTTTTATAGCCAGATAATCTTCCATAGTATCTACTCCTATAGGGGATCTATTTGCTAGAGCAACGTTAATATTAATATTATTATCCATAGCCCTAAGTTGTTCTAATCTATTTTTCAATTCATTTTGAGTTTGGTTTAACTTTACAAATTTTTTTAAAGTTTGGATTTCATAACAGTAAATACCAATATGATGAAATATTTGAGTTTTATTTTCTGCTTCGATATTTCTCATGAAATTTTTTGCTAATGGAAAAGAATTTTTATCAAATTCTTCTTTAATTTTAACTTTGACCACATTTTCATTTTTGTACATTTCTTCTTTTTCAATTTTTGCAGCAAGTGTTCCAATACTAGAACTATTTTGTTTCATCTTAATGTCTAAATTCTTGATATCTTCAATATCAATATCTGGTTCATCACCTTGAACATTCATTACTAGATCAATGTCTTTTTTATTTAATAAATTAAGTGCCTCAAATATTCTATCTGTTCCAGTTTTATGGTTTTTTGATGTAAGAATTGCGTTTCCACCATTATTTTTTATATCATTAACAATTTCAATATCTTCTGTTGCAACAACTACTTCACCAATTTCAGCGCTTTCAGCTCGTTTAAACACGTGAGATATAATTGATTTGCCGTTTATCTTTAATAATGGTTTCCCTGGCAATCTAGTTGCTGACATCCTGGAAGGAATAATCACTAATGTTTTCATAGATTATTTATAAATATTTAGATTATAAAGAGGGGCAAAATTGTACAGTAAAATATAAGGAATTATAAAATTTTAATGTTATAGATTTGTTATAAAAATTTATCAAAATGGACTCTTTTGAAATTAATAAAATAGTTGCTGCAGTTCTTCTGGTAGCTCTACTTGTAATAGGAATTGGAAAACTTTCTAATGTAATATTCTATGTGGAGAAACCTGAAAAGCCAGGCTATGCAGTAGAAGTCCAACAAGCATCTTCTACAACAGCAGCTACTGCGGTAGTTGAAGAAGAAAAAGTTGATATTGCAGCATTGATGGCTTTAGGAGATGTTGCTTCAGGAGAAAATATTTTTAAAAAATGTGCAGCATGTCACTCGATTAATAAAGGCGGTGCTCATAAAATCGGACCTGCTTTATATAATGTTGTTGGAAGAAAAATCGGTAGTGCGGCAGAATATAAATATTCAACTGCACTTGCAGAATACGGTAAAGATTGGAATTTTGAGGAATTAAATGGATTTTTACTCAAACCTAGTAAATGGATTAAGGGAACTAAGATGGCTTACGCTGGTTTGAGAAAAGAGGAAGATAGAGCGTCAATTATTAAATACCTTAATCAAAATTCAGATAGCCCTCTCCAGCTACCTTAATTTTCCAAAACAATATAATAAAATACTTTTTTGAACGTGAACTCTATTTAAAGCTTGCAACCAAACTTTTGAGTTTTTGCTTTTAAATACAGCATCATCTACTTCTGACCCTCTTGGTAAACAATGTAAAAAAGTACAATCTTTTTTTGCATAATTCATTAATTTTTTACTAACTCTAAAGTTTTTAAAATCATTAACTTTAATTTTTTTATTAACTTTATCATTAAGTGATATTACTTTGTCTGAAAATATAACATCTGCATTTAACACTGCTTTTTTGGCATCATTAAAAATATAAACTTTTTTATTTTGACTTTTAACCCAGTCTAAAACAAATTTTTTAGGTTCATATTTTTTGGGACATCCGATGTTTAATTTAAAAGAAAATTTAACTGATGCAGCTATCAAGCTATTTAAAACATTGTTTGAGTCACCAATCCAAGTAATGTTAAGTTTTGAAATGGGTTTTTTTTTAATTTCTTCAACAGTAAAAACATCAGATAAAACTTGAGTTGGATGTGATGATGGGGATAGTCCATTAATAATTGGGATTAACAAATATTTTTTAAAATCATCTAATTTTTGGTCACTATCTGTTCGAAGCATAAACCCATCTCCATAAGTAGATAAAATTTTTGCAGTATCTTCGAGAGACTCTCCACCCTCTCCTAAATGTAATTCATTTGATCTTAATGTAATTGTGCCACCACCTAATTGTTTTATTGCTAAATAAAAGCTTAATCTTGTTCTAAGACTTGATTTTTCAAACATCTGGATCAACAGTTTACCTTTAAGCGGTGCATCTTTATCGGTCTGCAAAGTACTTAATTTAGATCTATTTTTTTTTCTTTTTTTTGCATCGATCAAAATTTTTTTAAGATCCTTAGCGGGAATATCTTTGAGGTTTATAAAATGATGCATTTATCTAATATCTAATAATTAGCACAAACTTTTTTTATTATCTTTATGGCTAAATCAAGCTCTGATTTTTTTACATTTAAAGGAGGTAGAATTCTCACAACATTTTCTGCGGCTCTGATAGTCAATAATTTGTGGTCCATTAATTTTTTGATAAAATCAGTTTGATCTTTGTGAAGTTGTAACCCAATCAAAAATCCTCTACCTCTCACCTCTTTAATTATATTTGGATACATTTCTTTAATTTTATTTAGCTGACCAAAAAAATATTTAGAATTTTTTTTAACATTATTAAGAAAACTTTTTTTAGAAATAATATCAAAGACAGTATTGCCTATTTGCATTGCAAGTGGATTTCCTCCAAAAGTTGAACCATGCGTTCCAGCAATCATTCCTGCTGCAACTTTTTTATTCATTAAAACTGCACCAATAGGGAAACCTCCTCCAATTCCTTTTGCAATTGGTACTATATCAGGCTTAACTTTTGATTTTTCAAAAGCAAAAAAATCTCCAGATCTGCCAATTCCACATTGAACCTCATCAAGAATTAGTAAGACATTTTTTTTATCACATATTTTTCTAAGACCTTTTAAACACCAGTCTGGAATAACTTTAATACCACCTTCACCCATAATTGTTTCAACCATAACTGCTGCTGTATTTTTAGTTATTAATTTTTTTAAAGATTTGTGGTCACCAAAATTAAAATGATCAAAACCACTAACTTTTGGCCCAAAACCCTCTGTCATCTTTTTTGAGCCGCTAGCATAAATTGCGGCTATTGTTCTTCCATGAAAAGAATTCTTTATGCACAAAATTCTATTTTTATTAGGCTTTCCAATTGAATAAAAATATCGTCTTGCAACTTTTATTGCAGCTTCAGTAGCTTCTGCACCACTATTTTGAAACATTACAAAATCAGCAAATGTTTTTTTTACTATTTTTTTTGCTAATTTTTCTCCCTCTGGGATAATAAATGCATTCGATACATGCCAAACTTTTTTAGATTGATTATTTAAAGTTTTTATTAATCTTGGATGAGCATGGCCTAAAGAATTAACTGCAATTCCTTGCACAAAATCTAAATATTTTTGACCATTAACTGAAATTAGGTAACTTCCTTTTCCTTTGCTAAAAGCAATTTTTTTTCGATTATAATTTTTTGCAAGAAAGCTCATTATTTAAATTAGGTAATACTAAATCGCTCAAAATTAAATCAAATAAATTCAATTTTCGATTGTAATTATTAATTAAGAACTGATTAAAGTTGTTAATAACTAACAAATAATCGTTGTTAATCTGATTTTTATAACACTATATTGTGTTTTTTTATAAAACTAATACACTATATAGGTAATTATGAGCTGGACAGAAGAAAAAGTTTCAAAGTTAAAAGAATTATGGGGCAAAGGTAATACCGCAAGTCAAATCGCTGAGATTATCGGTGGTATAAGTAGAAATGCTGTAATAGGTAAAGCTCATAGACTTAACTTGTCGGCAAAAATAAAAACCCGAACAGCTACATCAAACAAAAACTTCGACAGCAATGTGGAAGTAAATAATGCTCAATTAAAAAGAGGAAGAAAAAGTAGATTTAAATCATTAATAATCGAAAAAGATTTTGAACCAGAAAATCCTAAACAACTTGAAGAATTAGACGAAAGTTCGTGTAAATGGCCAATTGGACATCCTGATGAAAAAAATTTTTATTTTTGCGGAAGATCATCTTTAAAAGATTTTTCTTATTGCAAACTTCACTTACTTTATGCTTATCAGCCAAAAGGTAAAAAAGAAGATATAACTGATAAAGAAGAAGTTCCGGAATTTATAGAAAAGAAAATACAATCAGCTTAAATAAGCTCAAATATTCTCTTCTGTTGAATATTTTTCTGTAGAGAATTGTCCGCCCTCTCTCCACATATAAGAATATTTTTTTACTTCTTCGTTAAAATATTTTTTACTAGGCACACCTATATCTGAATTGCTTTTATACTTTCCTGATAAAACATTATCATATTTAAGTAATCTCAATTGATCTTCTGTTAAAATTGGATTTGGTAATAATTGGAATATTTTTGCAGTAAGTGTAGCAAGTTGCAATGGCATAGGTAGCAATAATCTTTTTTTATTAATTAAAGTGAGAAGTCTTTCTATTATCTCTCTAAAACTTATCACCTCAGGCCCAACACATTCAATTATTTTTGAATTTATATTTTTTGTAATCGTCTCATAAATTACATCTGTTAAATCTGAACAGTGAATAGGTGTAAATTTTGTTTTGCCTGAATAATATAAAGGAAAAACTGGAAGTCGATTTAACAATGTCATAAAATTAGTCGTAAAATTATCGTCAACTGAGTATACAACTGAAGGTCTTAGGATAGTCGAAAGTGGAAAATTATGTAAAATATTTTTCTCACCCTCTAATTTACTTTTTGCATATTTGCTATCTATCGCTTCATTAATTCCAAGAGCCGAAAGATGTATGAAGTTTTTCAATTTATATTCTTTTGCTAATTTGGATAACAAAGACGGAAAAAGTGTATGTATATTATAAAAAGTATTCCCCTTTTTTTTCTCAAATAAAATACCTATTAAATTTATGCAAATATCTGACTTAGAAAATAAATTTCTTATTTTTTTTTCGTCATAAATATTAGCTTCAACAATATCAATATAGCCTGCGTTTCCCTGTGTTTTAATGATATAGCTTTTCTGATGTATGTTTCTTGTTACTACAGTTACTCTAATATTGTTTTTTGTAAGTTTTCGAATTAGATGTCTTCCTATTTGACCGCTACCGCCAAAAATTAGACAATTTTTAGGTTTCATATATATATAATTACAAATGAATATTGATATTAAACTTCACAAGAATGATTTACCAGATGATATAAAATTAGGCAATGTAATTGCTGTCGATGGCGAGTTCATGGGATTGGATGTAAGAAGAGATCCATTGTGCCTAATCCAAATTTCCTCTGGCAACTCTGATGCTCATATAATTCAATTGGATCGATCAGAGTATAATGCTCCTAACCTAGTAAGGGTATTGGCGGACAACGCGATTACAAAAATTTTTCATTATGGAAGGGCTGATATTGCTCACATTAAGTATTATTTAAAAACTGAAACTAATAATATTTTAGATACAAAAATTGCATCTAAGTTAGCAAGGTCTTATTCAGATAGTCATTCTCTTAAAACATTAATTAAAGAATTTATCAACGTAGATATAAGTAAACAATTTCAAAGCTCAGATTTTGGTGGTGAGCTAACATCTGCTCAACTAAAATACTGTGCAAATGATGTAATCTATCTTCATAAAATTCACGATGAGTTAACTAAAATCCTGCAAAGAGAAAAAAGAATAGATCTGTATAATGATTGTTTAAAGTTCTTAAAAACAAGAGTTGAGCTTGATTTGGCTCTATTTAAAGATGATATTTGGTCTCACTAAATGCAAAAAACAAATTATATAAAAATAGCAAAAGAGGTAATTAATTTAGAAATTAAAGCGTTAGAAAAACTAAAGAAAAATCTTGGAAATTCTTTTAATTTGGCTGTTGAAAAAATTGCAAATTGCCAATCAAAAATAATTTTGTCTGGTGTTGGTAAGAGTGGTTTAATCGCTAATAAGATAGCAGCTACAATGTCGTCTGTTGGATCTCCTGCATTTTGTTTATCAGCAAGTGACTCTTCTCATGGTGATTTGGGGTCAATCTCTAAAAAAGATGTTTTAATTCTAATTAGCTACTCAGGAAAAAGTGAAGAGCTTAAAAACATAATTCAATATGCAAATAGAAATAAAATTTTATTAATAGGAATAATGTCAAAAAAAGATTCCATTCTATACAACGCATCTGATATTAAGTTATTAATTCCTCAAGTAATAGAGTCTGCAGGAATTGTCCCAACTTCAAGCACAACATCTCAGCTAGCACTAGGAGATGCTCTCGCAATTGCAGTTATGAAAAAGAAAAAATTTGGAAAACTAGATTTCAAAAAAATTCATCCTGCGGGTAGTTTAGGTGCTCAGCTTAAAACTGTTGAAGATCTAATGATCACAGGTAACAAAATTCCTTTCGTAAATGAAAACCTCGAAATGAGCAAAGCTCTGAGGATTCTAACTCAAAAAAAATTAGGAATTTTAATAATTACGAACAAAAAAAAAGAAACTAAGGGAATAATTACTGATGGTCAGATCAGAAGATTTAGTCAAATTAATCAAAATTTGCACACTACTTTGGTAAAAAAAATAATGACAAAGAAACCTATAGGTATTGATAAAGATGCACTTGCAGCTAAAGCTTTAGCCTTAATGAATAGTAAAAAAATTACGTCATTATGTGTTTATAATAAAAAAAATAAAAACAAAACTATTGGAGTAATTCATATTCACAATATCCTTAATTCAAATATCTCTTAAGTGACAAAAAAAAAATTAATTAGGATAATTTTAATAGTTCTCTTTTCATTTTTTGCGATCTTTATTTATTCAAAATTTAATCCTAAAAAAAAATCAATTCAACCAGCTCAGATCCAAGAAGAGGAGATTATTTACAGCGCAAATATTATTAAAGGTGTTAATTATGTCTCAAAAGATCTGAAAGGAAATGAATATATAGTTGAGGCAGTTCAAGGTGAAATTGATCTTGCAGATACTAATATAATTTTTTTAACTGACGTGAAGACTATAATAAGATTAAAAGACAAAGATAATGTAAATATCACTTCTGATTTTGGAAAATATAATATTGTCAATAATGATACTATTTTTTCAAAAAATGTAATAATTACATATCTTGATAATAAAATTACTGGTGATTATGGTGATTTTTCATTTGAAAGAAACTCAATCATAATTTCTAAAGACGTAACTTATACAAATTTGGAAAATATGTTAAAAGCAGATTTAATTGAAATGGATATTAAAACTAAGGACACAAAAATTTCTATGTATGAACAGAATAAAAAAGTAAATATTAAATCTAAAGATTAATGGCTATTATTAAAAAGTTTCGAATAAAATCATTTAAAAAAATCAATACAATTATTGAATTTAAAGATATTTCTTTAGCATATGGAAATAGATTAATTTTAGATAAAATTAACTTTAGTATAAACGAAGGTCAAATATTTGGGATGCTTGGCCCTAATGGTGTTGGAAAATCAACAATTTTTAATTTAATTACAGGGTTAATTATGCCCAAAAATGGAAAAGTTTTAATCAATGGTCAGGATGTTACTAAATTTCCAATATATCTAAGAACTAAAAAATTTAAAGTTGGGTATGTGCCTCAATATGGGGGATTTTTTAATGACATGACTTTATTGGACAATCTAAAAGCAATAAGTGAAATTGTGATTGAAGATAAGAATGCAAGACAAAATAAAATTGATTACTTGATAACTAAATTTGAATTAGAAAATATTAAGGATGTTAAAGCAAAATTTTTATCTGGTGGACAAAAGAAAAAACTTGTTATTGCGTTGTCTTTATTAAGCGATCCTAAAGTTTTATTATTAGATGAATGTTTTGCTGCACTAGACGTCCTTACTATTAAAATGCTTCAGGAAATAATAGTTAACCTTCAGCAGGAAAACAAAATAACAATTTGTATCTGTGATCACCAAGCGAGAGATTTGTTAGCCTGTGTTGATAAGGCAATGATTTTGAGCAATTGTAAAATTGTAGCTCAAGATACACCATCCAATCTTGTGAGAGATATAAATGCTCAAAATGCCTACTTTGGCGACAGTTTCAAATTTAATTAATCATTAATGAATAACCCAATAATAATTAATAGAAAAATAAATCCATTTAAAAAAACAATTAAAGTAACAGGTGACAAAAGTCTTAGCATTAGATGGGTTTTATTTTCTTCGCTTGCATCTGGAATATCTAAAGCTGATAACTTGTTACTTTCTGAGGATGTGGTTGCTGCAATTGAAGCGGTAAAAAAACTTGGTATTAAGGTAAATTTTAAAGATAACAAATGTTTAATCCATGGTAAGGGAATAAGTGGTTATAAGTATAAAAAAAATATCACAATTGATGCAAAAAATTCTGGAACACTTGGTAGATTAATCTTAGGCCTATTAATTAATACACCTTATCCAATCAAAATTATTGGTGATCAAA
>Ga0222718_10002344_pt1 | contig 17131 bp, 17 predicted proteins | sample C33_27DmetaG_FD_165045 | JGI IMG/M metagenome (GOLD analysis project Ga0222718, IMG submission 165045) | Estuarine water microbial communities from San Francisco Bay, California, United States - C33_27D | ecosystem: Environmental > Aquatic > Marine > Unclassified | place: USA: California... | reverse complement strand
TTGATTCAGCTTCTTTTCTTTTTCTTGCTTTTCTCGGTTTAACACCAACTTTTCTTGATTGTGTGAATTAAGCACTCTGTTTTTTTCTTCTCGTTGAGATTCGAGCAGCTCTTTCTTTTTATTGAGATTTTCTTGGGTAGCTATAATGGCTCTAACCTGACGCTGCCGATATTCCGTCAATTGTTGGAGATACTTGAGCCTGCGATAGGCTTGGTCAAAATCATCGCTTGCAAACAGATACATGACCTTATCAGCGGTGTTGCGAGTTTTATATGCTTGTACCACCATTTTGGCATATTCATCTTTGAGTTGGGCTATGTCGCTTTCAAGAGATACGATGAGGTCTTCATTTTGCTCAATTTTCAAGTCAATGAGGTCGAGACCCTTAAGTAAAACCGCTATTAATTCTTCTCTTTGGGCAATTTTTTGGGACGCAATTTTCATCCTCGATTGCGCATTCTTGCTGTCTTCTTCGATTTGCTTGAGGAGTTTTTCCTTATAGGCAATGTCTTCTTTAAGCTGTTGTTGTTTCCGCTTGAGCTCTGAACTGGATTGTGCCCCCGCAGAAACGCAGAAAGTCAAAAGGATTAATATGCTAAGGAGCCAGTGGTTCATATTTATCAGGAATCGTAAAGGAAAGACTAACGCGCTTGCTAGAGGATATCTTGATAATGGATGTTTTCACGGTGGCTTGTTCATTGGGAGATTCAGCGCTGAAAATGGTGGTGTGTGGATGGGTGGTTTCACACAGTGGCTTATGGTTAGAATAATATACCGTGAGCGAGCGCTCATCCTCAATATCGAGAATGGTAGTTGTTTTAACCCGGAAAGAGGATGGGTCTAAAACCAAGCTTACTGCAAGGTCCGAAACACCTTTGTTCTCATCTTTTTTCATAGCTCGCCTTATTTGGCTGTCTTTGAAATAGCTGATTTTATAGCTTCCATCATTTTCACTTGAATACAGCTTTTCGTCTCTGGAGTCGACAAAGGCAGAGCCATTACCCATTATTAGGTCTTGCAGTGTCCAAAAGTCTGCATCAACCATGAAGGTATTGGTGATGTATTCATATCCGCCAACATAGTATTGGTTGTTTCGTCTGTCCATAAACTTCACGCTATCTGGAGTGAATAAGAACCGAGCCACCTCCACTGCATAATATGTTGCCGAAACCCAAATCGCGCTGTCTAGTCGTGAACGGACATATAGCTTAAAGCTGTCGTCAATTTTGTTGGTTTTGATCTCTACATCATATTTAATACTAGTCCAATCGCACTTTTGGTCAGATGACTTAAGAAGCTCAACAAGCTCAGCGGTTTTTCGGTTTGGTAAGTCGGCAGCGCCTGCAGTAGCCTCTCTAGAGCTTTTACAAGACTGGCCGACTAGTAAGGAAACGAACAACCCTATGAGCAATGATTTATTCATTGAGCGAACCGGTCTTTATTTTTTGGATTAATTCTGGAGATTCTCCACCCGCTTCTTGAGCGTCTTGCCAAAAGCTTTTGGCTTCGGCCTCTCGTCCAAGATTAAATAGCGTGTCTCCATAGTGCTCTAGAACCTCACTACTATGATGCCCCCCTGCCTCTAACGACATTTTCAAATATTCTAAAGCTTCTGGATAGTCTCCCATATGGTAAAGCACCCACCCATGTGTGTCTAGATATGAAGCATTATTTGGCACAAGCTCATTGGCTTTGATAGAAAGTCCTTTAGCCAGATCAAGCTTTTCTTTTCGCAGGCTTAAGAAATAACTGTAATTGTTTAGGACGTAGGCGTTGTTGCTGTCTATGTTGAGTGCAGCTGAGAATGCACTATCTGAGGATTGATGGTTTCCAAGCTCGTGATAAGCATCTCCCAGACTAGCGAGCAGCTGCACCTCCAAAGGCTTATTGCCAATTACCAACTGTGACCCCAACTTTAGAGACTTAACAGCATCTTGATATTGCTCTTCTTGAGTGTTTGCTATTCCATTAAACAAATAAAGTGATGGTTGCGAAGGGAATAGTTCAATGGCTTTTTTACTGTCTATTGCCAATGCAGAAGGGTCGTTTAGTTCAGAATCGATTACTAGGACCTGATTCCACAGGGCAAACATGGATGGATCTAAATCAATGGCGCGATAATAAGACTGTCTGGCCGAGTCAAGTTGGTTGTCTAGAAAGAGAAAATCTCCATAAACTGAGTGTGACTTTGGGTTAGTGGGGTGTGTTTCGATTACGTATTTACACAAACCTAGCAGCTCGCTGCGGACATTCGGGCTTTGCTCTGCGCTTGGGTATTTGCTGAGAAGTATGCTGATTTTGGTGTCGATATCTAAGGAAGCGTTATTGAATGCTTTTGATAGATAAACCTTAGCTGAATCAGCTTGGTTGTTTTGCTCGAAATACTCTGCAAGTGATAATTGTATGTAGGCATTGTTTGGCTCTATTTTCATGGCTTTTGAAAAAACCTGTAGCGCCTTTGCGTATCTTCCTTGGGCCTTATATAAATCAGCGAGATAACTGTATAGCCTCGCTTCATTTGGGAACTGTTCAATAGCTATTTCGATTTCTTTTTCCGCTAAATCGAACTCTTCTTCGCCAACCAGGTATTGAAACTTGGTAATGCTCAGTTCGGGATTGATACCTGCGATTGCCTCGTAATCTCTGAAATATTGTAGCGCTTTTTTAGTGTTACGTGTGTAAAGCATTAAACTGCCATGATTGTAGGCATACTCAGGGTTGTTCTCATCAAGTTTTCGGAGTCTTTTAAAAACCTTGTCTGCGTTTTTCAGATCGTTTGTTTGGTTATATAAATCCGCAAGACGTGTAAGGTACCAAGCGTTGGTTGGATCTAATTCACTCGCTTCGTTGAAATGATAGATGGCGGCATCGACATTATTTTGCGTTAGAAACAGCCTTGCAAGCGCATAATGAAGGCCATCATTTTTTGGGTTTAGCTCAAGGCATTCTGTGTAGAGTGCGTATGCTTTGTCATGGTTTCCGAGGATGCGCTCCTTATCAGCATTGATGTATTTAGAGGTAAACGAGACTTGTTTTTCATCATTAAGCTCTGCCCCAACCTTAGCTTGGGAAAAGCAGAGAAAAGGGGCCAACCAAAGACCTATATAAACAAGAATTCTAAGCACCAATTATTATTCAATTGAACTATAATCACCCACACTTAAATTCAAAGCGTCAGGCGATACGTTAGCATTATTACCAATCATCGAGCCAGTCAACACAGCGTTAGCAATAATTGTTTCGTGCCGCACGATGCTGTTTGATATTCGGCTGTCTCGAATGGTAGCATTAGCGCCAATAGATACGTGCGGCCCAATAACTGAGGAATGAATCTTTGTGCCCTTGCCAATGAACACAGGCTCTATTATGGTGCTGTCTTTAATGGATGCGGTTGAGTCGATTAGATTCTTGTCTTTTTCAAAGTCGAGTACCGCCATGTTTGTATCAACTGTGGCTTCCTTGTTACCGCAGTCCATCCAGTGATCTACCTGACCAGGAACAAATTTTACCCCTTGTGCTTTCATGTTCTCTAAGGCATCAGTGAGTTGATACTCGCCTGATTTAAGCACTTTGTTGTCGAGCAGTGATTTAAGCTCGCGCTTAAGGTGTTCTCCATCTTTGAAAAAGTAGATTCCAATAATGGCCAAGTCAGAAACGAAGGTTGAAGGTTTTTCTACAAAGTCAGTGATTACCCCATCATCATCAAGCTTAACGACACCAAACTGGCTGGGGTCGTCAATTTGTTTTACCCAAATCACCCCCTCCTCAGCATCAGTGATTTTAAAATCTGCGCGAAACAGCGTGTCCGCAAAAGCTACAATGACTGGTCCGTTTAGTGACTCTTCAGCGCAGTATATGGCATGGCCTGTGCCAAGCGCCTCATGTTGATAGTAGATTTTTCCTTGCGCGCCTAGGTTTTTGGCAATGTCCAAGAGTTGCTCCTCTACGGCTTGGCCAAAATTACCAATGATGAACCCTATTTCGTTTATTGGCTCATCACATAACGCGGCAATATCTTCAACCAATCTTTGAACGATAGGCTTTCCTCCTACAGGAATAAGCGGCTTTGGCGTAATAAGTGTGTGAGGTCGCAGGCGTTTACCCATACCTGCCATTGGAATGATCAAATTCATTGCGATTGGTTTGTTGCGAAAGTCTTAATTACTGCGGATTTGAATAATAGTTAAATGCGAAATTGTATTAATATCAAGGTCAGTTGCTTTTACCCGTACTCCCAAAACCCTTCGCACCCCTTTTTGTCTCATTGAGCGCATCTGACTCTGTTAATACGGCACGCTCATGTCGAGCAATTACGAGCTGAGCTATTCTATCACCAGAATTCACCTCAAACGCTTCTTGGCCATGATTTATCAAGATAACACCGACGTCACCACGATAGTCTGCATCAATGGTTCCGGGAGTGTTGAGCACGGTGACGCCGTGTTTATAGGCTAATCCAGATCTTGGCCTTACCTGCGCCTCAAACCCATCAGGAAGCGCAATGTGCAAACCTGTAGCTATCAGTTTTCTCTGTCCAGGCTCGAGAATAATGGGTCCTTGAGGCAAGTTTGCTCTCAGGTCAAGTCCAGCAGCTTGGTCGGACTCATATTTTGGTGTTGGATTGTTGCTTTTGTTTACAATTTGAATTTCGAGGCTCATTGCGTGTAGCTGGATTTTCGTTCTACGAAGTAAACACTAGAAACAAACATTGCAATAAGCAAGGCTTTGAGCGAGTATGCTAGCCAGATTGAGTTAATGGTTACCAATCGGTCAATGGTAAAAAGAAATAAAGCAAGGCCAAAAAAGGTCGCAATTTTTGGAACAGAATAGGGTACGTGATAATGCCTTTGCCCGACAAGAAAGGAGACCACAGCCATAGATGCATAACAAATAAGCGTGGTGTATGCGGCTCCTCGGAAGCCAATTTTTGGGATGAGAATTAAGTTGAGCGAGATGGTAATAACGGCACCCAACACAGCCATATATGACCCATAGATAGTTTTGTCCGTGAGTTTATACCATACACTAAGGTTATAATAGATGCCTAGGCACACATTCGCTAGAATCAAAACCGGCACAATATCTAATGCTTCCCAATAGGCTTCACTCTGTAAGAAATGTTTAAAGACATCGATGTATAAAGTGATGACCAGAAAAGCAAAGAGCACAAATCCGGTAAACCAATGAAGCATTTTGGCGTATGTAGCCTTAGATTCTGATTTGTCTTTTTGATCAAAAAAGAATGGCTCGGCCGCGTATCTATACGCCTGTACGAAGAGCGTAATCGCTATAGAAAGCTTGTAAACGCCACCATAAATACCTACTTGACTCATTGCCTCTTCTTCCCCTAGGGTAGGGATAAGAATCCACTTTAGTAGTGGCTTGTCAAGCGTTTCATTGATAATGCCGGCAAGGCCAACAATTAATAGAGGAGTGCCATACCGCATCATGTTTTTCCAAACCACCGTATCAAACACCACACGAATTTTTCCTAGATCAGGAAGCACCAATGCAAACCGCACGATACTGGCAATAAGGTTTGAAATAAAAACATACCCAACACCAATTTCAGGGTTGTAAAAAGTATCTATAAGCCAATTGGTGTTTCCGCTTTGATATTCGGGCAAGCAATACCAAAGGAAAAACAGATTTAGCCCAATATTCACTCCAATGAAAGAAAAGTTAATTAGGGCAAAACGAATAGGCTTGTTTTCGGCTCTAAGCCTGGCAAGTGGAATTGCAATTAATGCGTCTAACCCTACAATAATCGCAAACCAAATGATGTATTCTTGGTGGTTTGGGTAGCCTAGAGTGCTTGAAATGGGCCCAGAAAACAGGCTGGTCAGCGCGATGAACGCAAATGTGCTAAATGCCAAAGACCAAATGGCGGTGCTGTAAACCACCGTTTTTTGATCGGAATTGGAGTAAAACCTGAAGAAGGCAGTCTCCATTCCATACATGAGCAACACCACGAGAAAGGCCACATAAGAGTACATTTCTGTTATTATGCCGTATTGATCTGTAGTAAAAACATGGGCGCTCGTGTATAGAGGTGTAAGAGCATAATTTAATAGCCTCCCGAGAATACTACTAAACCCGTAGATGGCGGTTTGGCCAGCAAGCTTTTTGAGGGGCGATGCCATTATCACAAATAAACGCGGACTTCGCAGCAAATTATCACACGTCTGTTAAAGATTTCAACCGTACAATGGTCATCTCTAAATCCACCACCGTATAGCTCTAACTGGTGTAAATTAGCGACTTATGAGAAGGCAGTTTTTAATATTGGTTTTGGTAGCCGTTTCTCACGGTTTGTTTGCTCAAACCCCAGAGTCTCTTGTTGTTTTTCAACCACAAATAAGGTTTTCTATTCCTACCCCTCTGGGTTGGGTGCGCGATACCACTAGTGCTAAAGAAATGGGTTTAATTAGTGCATACCATCCAGTAGACACGAAATGGACGAACGCACCCGTAGTGATGTACGTCAACCTTTCTTTTAAATCGGATAGCAACCAAACCCTAGACGCGGTGATGAAGATGGATGCAAACAAGTTTGTAAAAATGTCTCAAGGAGTTGAGGTAAAAGAAGTCGAGACTCTTCATACGTTTTTGCAAAACAAGCCCATTCGAATTATGTCGTATCGAGGCGGAGAAAACGACAATTATGAACATGTAGCCTACATTGATGAAGGGCTGCACGTGATTATCATGGTAATCGGGGCGCGCAGCGAAGAAAATCTCATCAACAGTTTGCCTGCATTCCATCGGCTCGCGACTTCATACTTTGAAATGAAGGAGGGCTGCTGTGCTATTCGCCCTTAAAGATTGGTTTACGCTTTTCTAAAAAGGCTGAGGTACCCTCTTTAAAGTCTGAGGTTCCAAACGCTTTGCCAAAAAGCTCAATTTCTGAATGGAATCCGTTTTTATCAGAATCAAAACCATCATTCACCGCTTCTATTGCAAATCCGATTGCTGTTGGTGAGTTTCGGACAATTCTATTCGCAATCTCTTGACACCTTTCAAGAAGGCCTTCTTGAGGCACAACATAATTGACCAACCCGGTTTCTTCAGCGCGACTCGCATTCATCATCTGTGCAGTAGCAATTAGCTCCATCGCTCGACCTTTTCCAATTAGTTTTGGAAGTCTTTGAGTGCCTCCATACCCAGGAATCACCCCTAATGACACTTCTGGCAATCCCATTTTAGCATTTTCGGAAGCTACACGCAAGTGACAGCTCATGGCCAATTCTAATCCACCTCCAAGCGCAAATCCATTAACAGCCGCGATAACTGGAGTGCTCATTTGCTCTACCAAATCAAATAGCTTTTGCTGGCCTTCGGCAGCAAGCTTTTTACCTTCTTCAACGCTAAAAGAAGCAAGCTCAGAAATGTCAGCACCAGCAACAAAAGCCTTATCACCAGACCCAGTAAGAATTATACAACGGATTTCGGCATCATTATCGAGTTGCGTCATACAAGCACCGAGTTCTGCGATTACTTGTTTGTTTAAAGCATTGAGCTTATCTGGACGGTTGATTGTGACCGTTGCGATGTGTCCTTCTCTTGAAACTAAAAGTGTGTTCATATCCATGCCTTCAATAAATTAATTGGGCTAATTTACACCTTGAATAGTACATCCACTATCCTGATTTTATGCAGTGGGTAGATCAACACAAAACGTAGCGCCTCCAAATTCGCTGGTCTTTAAAGAAATACTTCCGCCAGCACGTTGAGCAATTTGTTGGCAAATTGCCAAGCCTAAGCCGGTGCCGCTGGATTTTGTGGTGAAATTGGGTTGAAAGATTTTACTCACCATTTCTTCTGGCACGCCAGGTCCGTTATCTGATATGGATATCGAAACACTATCGCCTTTGCATATAGCGGTGATGACAATTTTGGCATTCTCCGTGTCTACCAAAGCTTGTTTGGCGTTTTTTACCAAATTGTTTAGTAAGCGCCTAAGCGAATCAGGATCCATTTGGACGCAGCAAGTTTCCTCAGGAATCTTATAGTCCAATTGCATTGGAATATCAGCAAACAACAAAGCAGTATCACGTATAGCTTCATTTACATTTACCTTTTCATTTTGTCCCTCATTCATTTTAGCGAAGGCACTAAAATCTGAGGCAATCCGAGTAAGAAGATCGATCTGCTGGATAATCATACCCATGGTAGCCTTGAACTTTTCTTGCCACTCAGGTGAATCAAAGTCTGAGGTAGCTTGTAGATGCTGGACGCTTAGTTTGATCGGAGTTAAAGGGTTTTTAATTTCATGAGCAACTTGTCTTGCCATTTCTCGCCAAGCACTTTCTCGCTCTGTTTTTGCCATTAGGTCGCGGCTCTCTTCGAGCTTTCGCAGCATCTGATTGTATGACGAGATTAGCGTTCCAATTTCATCGTCACTCTTCCACTCTAAGGGCTCATTTGCTTGGTTCAGATCCACTGACTGCATTTTTTGCCCCACCACAATCAAATTCTTAGTAATTGAATTTGACAGCACAAAGGTTAATCCAATGGCTGCGAGAAAAAGAAATATGTAAGTAACGCCTATCGAGCCCAAAAATTCGGGTAGATCACTCTGATTGACCTCTTGGTTTTGTTCATAGGGAAGGTTTAAAATTGCGATAGGGGTGTTTTCTGAGTTTCTCAGGATGGTATAATCACTGAGATAGATATGCTCATCCATGGATTCGCGAATAACAATACGGTCAGTGGTTTTGAGTTGGTCAAGTGCACTTCGAGGCACGTTGCGATCTACGTATTCAGAATGGATGACGCCTGGCCTCGCGGAAATGAGCATCTCGCCCTTTACGTTGTAAATATTGATTTCCATGTTGTGTACTTCCGAAAGCCGAAGCAATTCTTGCTCAAACTCTCTGATTACCACATCCTCTCCATCTTGGGTTTCAACCTCCTTTGAGAAATACATCATTTCGGTCTTTATTGCCCGCTCCTTTCGCTCTAGGCGCTCTTCGTGATACTTATCGTTTTGTGATTTGAAAAAGAACACGGTCACCGCTCCGATTACAAGTAAAGAGAAGACCATAAGCAAGGTCATGGCCAAGATTATTCGTGTGCGAAGTTTCATTTGGGTTGAAAGTTACGAAGCGGGATTTATCAAATTTCGTGCAACAAAAAACCCCAGCCGATTTTGGCCAGGGTTTCGGTTGTGTTTTGAAAACTGAATTATGCGTTCAGCGCCTCTGCACCACCCACAATCTCAAGGATTTCCGTGGTAATTGCAGCTTGGCGGGCTTTGTTGTAAGTAAGCTTAAGTTCACTCAACATATCAGCGGCATTATCAGTGGCTTTGTGCATTGCAGTCATTCGCGCACCGTGTTCGCCAGCAAAGCTGTCGAGTAGCGCTTTGTAAAACTGCGTTTTTAAAGACTTAGGAATTAAGTCGTTCACAATTTCAGTTCTAGACGGCTCAAATATGTAATCGTTATTGGTTGCGGCCTGACCTTCTTCTTTTTCGGCAGGCTTTATTGGCAGAAACTGCTCCTCTTGAACAACCTGTGTAGCTGCATTTTTAAACTGATTATATACCAATACAACTTCATCAAACTGCTTATTCTTGAACGTGTCCATAATTTTCACTGCAGCATTTGAGGCTTGCTCAAAAGTCAGGTCATCAAAAATCTCATTCGTATGTCTGGGCAAAAGTGTGCCTCGAATGAAGTATTCCGTTTTTCTGAATGCATCCTCAGCTTTTTTTCCAAAGGTGAGTACCGTCACAGTCTTACCTGAGTACTTATCTTGTATAAGATGATTAGTACGCTTAATCACTTGCGAGTTGAACCCGCCACATAATCCACGATTTGAAGTGATGGCAACGATCAGAACACTTTTTACCTCGCCCGTGCGTCCATAGATGTTTTCAGACGTGTCTAGTCCACTACTTAAGCCCTGAAGAATCTCCTGCAATTTAACTGCGTACGGACGCATCTGAGTAATTGCATCCTGAGCCTTTTTGAGCTTTGCGGCACTCACCATTTTCATTGCAGACGTAATCTGCATGGTGTTGTTTACCGAGGTGATTCTATTTCGTACTTCTTTTAAGTTGGGCATTTGCCAGGATGTGTTTGATTAGTACTTAGCAGAGATTTCGGCAGCTACGCTTTCGAGAACCCCTGTTAACTCATCATTGAATTTACCTTCTCTTAATTGGTCAAGAACGTCTCTGTGATTGCGATCAAGGTGATCGAGATATTCTGCCTCAAAAGCTTTCACCTTGTTTACAGGAACCTTGCTCAGCAAGTTATTTGTTCCCGCATAGATAATTGCGGTTTGTTTTTCTACAGGAACTGGAGCATTTTCACCTTGCTTTAAGATTTCCACATTACGAGCACCTTTATCAAGCACTGACTTCGTAGCTGCATCAAGGTCAGAACCAAACTTGGCAAATGCTTCGAGTTCGCGATATTGGGCTTGGTCCAACTTCAAGGTACCAGATACCTTCTTCATAGATTTAATCTGCGCACTACCACCAACACGAGACACAGAGATACCCACGTTAATCGCAGGACGCACACCAGATAAGAATAAGGTTGACTCTAAGAAGATTTGACCATCTGTAATGGAGATAACGTTGGTTGGAATATAAGCCGAAACGTCTCCTGCTTGAGTCTCAATAATTGGTAACGCGGTGAGTGACCCACCACCTTTTACTTTATCCTTCAAACAACGAGGAAGATCATTCATTTGTGATGCAATAGCGTCATCATTGATAACCTTTGCAGCACGCTCTAATATTCTCGAGTGTAAGTAGAATACATCCCCAGGATACGCTTCACGCCCTGGAGGTCTTCTGAGAAGAAGAGACACTTCACGGTAAGCTACTGCTTGTTTTGAGAGGTCATCAAAAATGATAAGAGCTGGTCTTCCTGTATCCCGGAAGTATTCACCAATAGCAGCGCCCGCCATAGGAGCGTAGAATTGCATTGGACTAGGGTCAGATGCATTTGCAGCCACCACGGTGGTATATTGCATAGCGCCAGCATCTTCAAGACGTTTTACAATACCAGCTACGGTTGAGGCCTTTTGACCGCAAGCAACATAAATACAGTAAACAGGCTCTCCTCTATCGAAGAACTCCTTTTGGTTAATGATGGTATCGATTGCTACGGTGGTCTTACCTGTTTGGCGGTCACCAATGATCAATTCACGCTGACCTCTTCCAATTGGAATCATGGCATCGATTGCCTTAATACCTGTTTGCAAAGGTTCGTTTACCGGCTGACGGAAAATCACTCCTGGAGCTTTTCGCTCTAAAGGCATTTCGAATAATTCACCCTCAAAGGCTCCTTTACCATCGATGGGTGTTCCTAAGGTGTTTACTACCCTTCCAACGATTCCTTCTCCCACATTTATGGAAGCAATTCTTTTAGTTCGCTTTACGGTATCTCCTTCTTTGATGTTCGTAGAGTGACCGAGAAGTACGGCCCCAACGTTGTCTTCTTCGAGGTTCAACGCAATGGCTTGTAATCCATCTTCAAATTCGATGAGCTCACCCGCTTGTACATTGGAAAGACCATAGATTCTGGCAATGCCATCACCCACTTGCAATACTGATCCAACTTCTTCTAGTTCCGCGGCTGTCTTTGCTCCGCTGAGTTGTTCTCTTAGTATGGCTGATACTTCTGCTGGCTTAATTTCAGGCATGATATATTCTGATTAAATAGCTAAAAGCTTAATTTGAAATTTCTTGTTTGAGTTCGTTTAATTTTCTTCTGAGGGTTGCATCTATTAGCTGATCGCCAACCTTTACTCTAAGGCCACCCAAAAGCGATGGGTCCACCGACTCTGTAAATTCAATGGACTTCCCTGTTTTTGCAAAGGCAGCTGTAAGGTCAGCCTTCCACTCTGCTGACATGGGCACTGCCGACACAACTTCTGCATTGATAATGCCCTTTTCTTTTCTATATAGATTGATGAACGCGTCAGCAATATCTTCAAGCAATCGCTCTCTTCCTTTATCGGCAAGCAGGGGTAAGAACATCGTTGACAGATTAGTTACCGAGGAGCTGAAAATGCTCTCGATTACTTTTTTCTTTACCTCAGATTTGATGATAGGAGAAGTGAGCATCAGCGCAAGGTCATCGCTGGCTGCAACGGTATCTCTTACCAACATCATGTCATCTTTTACTCGATCAAGCTCTCCATTTTCTTTGGCTAAGTCGAGTAAAGACTGTGCGTATCTATTTGCCGCCTTGGTAGATTTCATTAGTTGAAGTTGATTTCAGAAAGCGCCTTCTTCACGGTTTCGCTTTGCTTGTCGCTTTCACTTAACTTTTCGCTCAATACTATTTCTGCTATTTCGAAAGAAATTTCAGCCACTGAATCCTTCAACTCACTAAGGGCTTTGGTTTTTTCAACCTTAATTTCTTCTCGAGTCGCTGCTAGGATTTTATCTGCTTCTTCTTTGGCTTTGGTTCTGGCTTCTGAAACGATTTCGTCTTTGATTGCATTACCTTCAGCGAGCAGCTTATCACGCTCTTCCCGAGCTTCGGCCAGCAGCGCGTCATTCTTCTCTTTAATTCGTTCAAGCTCTCGTTTGGCCTCCTCTGCATTTTCAAGAGATTCTTCAATAAACTTCTCTCTTGTGTTTACTGCATTGAGGGTTGGCTTCCAGGCAAACTTTCTCAATAACAACAAGAGTGTTAGAAAGAGTAATGTTTGCCAAAAGAATAGGCCAACTGAGAATTCACTTATTAATTTTTCCATGGTTTATTTTCTTAGATCTATGCGAGAGCAAAATGATGGCGACAGCCAACCGCGGTCGCCATCAAATGATTCAATTTATACAGCAAATAATGCGGCAAATCCAATACCCTCAATAAGAGCGGCAGCGATCAACATCGCAGTTTGAATTTTACCAGTTGCTTCAGGCTGGCGGGCGATTGCTTCCATAGCAGACCCTCCAATGTTTCCGATGCCGATACCGGCACCAATTACAACTAAACCTGCACCTACAATAGCTGGAATTTCCATAGTCAAGATAAATTAAGAATTAATAAAAAATTGTTAGTGATCATCATGTTCTTCTACTGCAAAACCGAAGTATAGTGCGGTGAGCATGGTGAATATATACGCTTGTAAAAAGGCTACCAACAGCTCAATAAGCGACAAGAAAAAAGTCAACCCTAAAAAGGCACCTCTTGCAAACCAATTATTGAATATGAATAGCAAGCCAATCAAGCTCATTAATACAATGTGTCCTGCGGATATGTTGGCATATAAACGAATCATAAGCGCAAAGGGCTTAATGAATACACCTAACAATTCAATAGGAGCTAAAATTATTTTCATCGGTACGGGAACGCCAGGCATCCAAAAAATGTGCTTCCAATAGTATCCTTTCGCAGTGAATTGAGTGATTAAGAAAGTCATAATAGCCAGAGCGAATGTTACAGCAATATTTCCGGTAACATTTATACCGAGCGGAGTAAGCCCTGCTAGGTTTATAAACCAAATGAATACAAATACGGTGAGCAAATAACCCATATACTTTCTATGGTGCTCTTTACCAATGTTTGGTATCGCAATTTCGTCTCGCACAAAAATCACGAGTGGCTCCAAGAACTTTCCTATACCCCGAGCCACCAAACCATTCTTGTAACCATCACCCAAGGCTTTGAACAAGAAGAAGATGATGATTGACATAATGAAGATGCTGAACACATTTTTCGTGATTGAAAAATCTAGCGGTGCGGCATTCATTACGTGGCCCTCTTCATCGTATTCAAGGGTGCCATCGGCATCTGTTTTATAGATATGATTGTGGTGCAATACATAATGGTTTCCATTTACCTCAGCGACTGATTCACCGTGGTGAAAAGCAGAAGACATGAATACTTGAAGGCCTTCGTCAATCAAGATAACTGGCAAAGGCATGCTGAGGTGAAGGTCATTTTCTTCATCAGACCAAACATGAAAATCATGCGCGTCTTTAAGGTGATGTTGAATGTCAGCTTTAATCTGCTCTCGGATAGACATGCTATCTGCCTCATGATGCGTGCTGCCTTTTGACGCTAGAGCGAAGAATGGTGCTAAAACTAGTGCAATGATTAGGTTAAATAAACCAAGCTTTTTGCGCATAATTCCTTATATAATAAGGGGTTCTAAATTTGGGTGCAAGAGTAGTCAATATTTTACTAGTAGAAAACACTTTTCGAAACAGTTTTTTGAAGTATTGAAATTGTGTCAACCATTCAACCGGTTCATTTTGCGAATGAGGTACCAAACTTCAACAATCAGACAGAGGGCATAGGGTACGTAAAAGCCCAATATTTCGAGCTTGCGCACATCTTTTTCTTCACTCAGAAAGGGATAAAACACCGCAAAGAAAACGGCAAACTTTACAAGGCTTCCACTCATAAAGGAGAAACCGGCAATTTCACTTTTATACTTAATCGCCCAAATGATGACCAATGAAGTAAGAGAGGCAAGTAACCAATTGGTAACGTAAAACTTAATGAGCAACCCATCCCGAAGCGAATCTGAGGATAGGTTGAGCGCCCAATCATGGACGAAATAAGAGAGGACCAATAGTACGGCCAGCAAGGCGGCTACAATGATTGTGTTCGTAGCCACGAACTTCACTTTCTATTGATTTGTTTAAGGGTTGTGTATAGCCCGACTCCTAAAAACGCAAGCGTAAGAAGCAGGGTATATAAACGTTTTTCGCTAATGGGGTATTTGTCATCAAGGTAGTTTCCGAGATAGGCTCCAACGAAAACGGTTGCCGCCAGCTGAACTCCAATGCCCGAAACACGAGCAATGTTTTTAAGCTGTTTTTTCGGCTGCTCTTTGCTCATTTCTGGATAGCTCTTTTATAACGCCACCCATGCTGCATGTGCCTGTGAATGTAGCCCCAGGCTGAATGGACAGTTTACCCACGGCAATCTCTCCATGAAGTTTTGCAGATGCCATTAGCTCTAACAATTCCTTTACGGTGAGCTTTGCTTTCACTTCACCACTGATATTAGCAGATGCGCAAATGATAGAGCCTTCGATGCGGCCCGTAGGACCAACGACTACCTTACCAGTCGATTCGATATTACCAACCAATGTACCATCAACTCGAAGCACACCTTCGGTTTTAATGTCACCTTTCAGGTGTGTGCCTTTGGCTATTTGGTTGTGAGCGCCAAAATCTGCCTCTTGGTTTTTATTCCCTTTATTCATCATGGCTTAGTAATTTCTGCAAAAGTAAAATTCCAAAGGAATTGACTATTTGATGTTTACGATCACTCACTTAGAGGGTAGCTTTCATTAAAGAATTCTAAATATGGCGCCACTACTGGGTTTTTAAAGAATCGAGCATAATTATCGAAGGAAATTACAAAGTAAGGATACCCACGATCGAGGAAAACCTGTGTATCGGCTGTAGCATTGGTAAAGGTTTGATAGTAGGTTACCGCAGGAGCAACGAAGCCTACCTTACTCACCACCACCATACCCATACCATCTTTGAGTGGGATATAGCTCGTCTTAAGTCCTTTGGTGCCGAAATACTTCCGATTGAAATTGCTTACCTTATTTTGGATAGCTGCCTGATCTGCTGTATCGGGAATCACTAAAACAAAATTGTGTTGGGCGCCTATGTCGTATTTATAGGCTTCTTTGAGCTTGGCGTTTTCTTCTGCCATGGCTTCATTTTCATTTTCTTCGAGGGTTTTAATCGACTTACCGTTTTTGTAGTAGTCGAGAATTTTTCGCGCCTCTGCGCCCACGTCTTGACTTCCATAGATCCGAGCAACTTCTTCTAGCTCCTTAAGCATACGAGCTTCACCATCAATTCTACCAAGACTCAGAGCCCTGAGCAATACAAATTGTGGCTTCAGTTCATGGTCTTCAAACTCCTTGATTGATTTCTCGCACATTTCATACACCTTGTCGTAAAACCCTTGCTGGAAATACGTATAGGCACGCTGATATACCTCTTCGGCTAATCGATTGTCTTGCACAGACTCCTCGGCATAATTTGGATTTAAAATCACCTTGGCATAGTCCGTTTCAGCATAATCGTTGAGTATGAGGTTTTTGTAATAATCAGATTTGTTTGTATTGCCCTTTGCCTTGTATATCATGTAGAGTTGGTAGTAAATACTCGGATGATATTTTGAGGAGTCGTAGCGAGAAATGAGCTCTTCGTAGGATTCTATCGCCTTTAGCTCATCGTTCATTTTGTCTTTATAAACTTGAGCCAAGTCGTATAGCGCTTCGATAATTAAAGCATGCGAGAGCGCTAGCTTCTCTTCCGTATCAGGAATATTCTTTAGATAATAATATGGGTTTTTTGGGTCGTTTGCACCTTCGGTAGTATCACCGCCAATTTCTGCTCCTTCGGCCGATTCAATAAGCAGTGGTGCCACAGATGTTTTGTCTTTCCTCCGCCAATCGTCTTCATTCTTTCTATTGCCCCAAATCTTCTTGAATTCACCTGCTCCGAATCCTACAGCTGCTGGATTATAGAAATACCAAGCGCCTTTCACAATGTTTCTGTTGGCTTGATTGTTTTGGCTGAACTTGTTGGCTTGCGCCTGAGCTTCTTCAAGCTGCCTCTGGCGCTCGGCATCTTGCTCGGCTTGAATCAAATCTTCAATCATTAACTCAATTAAGCGGTCTTGCTCTTTTTTGGGCTTTTGAGCAAAGGCTTGTAGGCTATCTTGATATTCAATGACTTCGATGTCACGCATAAGCTGGGTCAGATTGCTCGCCATCGCCAAAATGCGATCGTATTCGGGGTGTTCTGTACTTAAGAAAGTTACGGTACTGTCGTAGTAAGCTTGCGCCACTTGGTAGTCTTGCCTTCCAAAATAGATTTCTCCCAACTTATAAAATGCAAGTCCTTTAGTGTTTCCGTTGCGCACCGATTTTTTAGTGGCAAGATGCAGGTATTCAATTCCTTCTTCCTCATCGTCTTCCTTGAATTCGAGCTCTGCGAGGGCGTAGTAAATCTGATCTTGATACTCAATGTTCTTATCGTCTTTGAGCATCTTAAAAAGGATATCTCTTATTTCGCTTACGTCACCTTTGGTAACATCAAATGCCAACGCTCGGTTGATTTTGGCGTAAAACGCCATTTCATATTCAGGGGTTCTCTTGATGACTTGCTCATACATTT
>Ga0222718_10002341_pt1 | contig 17158 bp, 17 predicted proteins | sample C33_27DmetaG_FD_165045 | JGI IMG/M metagenome (GOLD analysis project Ga0222718, IMG submission 165045) | Estuarine water microbial communities from San Francisco Bay, California, United States - C33_27D | ecosystem: Environmental > Aquatic > Marine > Unclassified | place: USA: California... | reverse complement strand
TTCAATATATAGTTTCATTTTTGAAAGTTCTTCATTTGAATGTATTGAGCTTACATATCCAAAAGACAAGTTTTTTTTATAATTAAAGGAATAATTGCCAGATGTTGTTCTCCCAATAATCTTATCTTCTAGATAAATTGGCTCTTCATGTAGTAATAGAGGCGTGCCTGGCTTACTATCCTTTAGTGATAACATAATAAATCTTCTATTCTTTTTTTGATCTTTTATTTTTAATAAGCTTTCTTTGCCAATAAAGTCGATTTCTTTTTTATAGCTTATTGCAAAATTTAATCCTGCCTCGTATTGGTTTTCTTCAGGTGAAATATCGTGACCCCAATGTAAAAAACCACTTTCCATTCTCATAGTATCCATTGCATGAGAACCACAATGAGATAAATTATGATTTTTTCCCTCTTTAATAATTAATTGATAAATTTCTTTAGCATCATTATTTTCAATATAAAGTTCAAATCCTAATTCACCCACATAAGATAATCTTTGGGCCCAAATTTTTTTTGAGTTAATTGTTACAAATTTACCATACCCAAATTTAAAATTTTCTTTACTAAAATCATCATTTGAGATTTTTGAAATTAAATTTCTACTTTTGGGTCCAAAAATTCCTAAACAAACTAGATCATCCGTAATATCTTTAAATTCTAAATTAGGTGATAAATGTTTTAAAATATGTGCTTTGTCGTGAGTTCTTGTTGCAGCTGAGCTTATTATTCTAAAATGATTTTTATCAATACAAATAACTGTTAAGTCTGTTTCAATTCCTCCACCCTCATTTAACATTTGGGTGTAAGTTGATCTTCCTATTTCATTTTTAATATTTGCTGTACATATTCTTTGTAATTCACTGTGTGCATTTTCTCCTTTTATTTCATATTTAGAAAAAGGAGAGAGTTCAAAAAGACCAACATTGGTGATTGTATTTTTTGTTTCAAATTCAACTGAAGGGTACCAATTTTGATAATCAAAACTATATTTGTATTCTGCTTTTTCATTACTTTTTGCATACCACATCGGTCTTTCATATTCACCTGATACGCCAAAGCATGCTCCCTCTTTTTTTAACTCTTCATGATAAGGTAAAAGTCTTTGATTTCTTGATGTGTTATGTTGTTTATAGGGCCAGTGCATTCCATATAAATCACCAAGAGTTTCCGTTACCCTTTCCATGATAAATTTTTTAGATGAGTGGAATTTTTGAAATCTTTTAATATCAAGTGAAAATAAATCTTCATTCATATATCCATTAATCATCCATTCAGCAGTAACTCTACCCGCACCCCCTGAACTTGCAATCCCAATGCTATTAAATCCACAACACGTAAAAAGATTACTCACCTCTGGAGTTTCTCCTAAAAGGTATTGTGTATCAGGTGTAAATGATTCAGGTCCTGAAAAAAATTTCCTAATACCAGCAGTTTCTAAAATGGGTAATCTTTGAAATGATTTTTCTAAATAAGGTTCAAAGTGATCAAAATCATCTGGAAACTCACCAAAAGAAAAGTCCTGTGGCACCACCCCTTTGTCTTTAAACGCAGGTTTTGCATTAGGCTCAAATATTCCAACTAACATTTTCCCTGCATCTTCTTTTAAATAAAGACAGGAATTATAGTCTCTTAAAACGGGCAAGTTTTTAGGTAAGTTATCTAATGGTTCTGTGATTATGTAAAAGTGTTCATTTGGATATAATGGAATACTGACCCCAATATCCTCTCCAATTTGTCTCGACCACATCCCGGTTGCAATTACGACGTATTCACAATCAATTTTGCCAAATTTCGTTTGAACACCAACAATTTTTTTGTCTTTAATTAATATTTTTTCAACAGGAGTTTTCTCAAATATCTGAGCTCCTTCCATTTTTGCAGCTTTGGCTAATACATTAGTAACCCCTATCGGATCTGCCTGACCATCTTCTGGCATATACACCCCACCTAAAATATCAGTATCATTTATAACTGGATAGAGTTCTTTTATTCTTTGTCTACTAACACTTTCAACATTGACATCAAATAATTGTGCAGCTGTTGCTTGTCTTAACAATTCTTGTAATCGTTCAGGTGTACTTGCAACTGTGATAGCTCCATTTTGTTTTAATCCAGTTGATAATCCTGTTTTTTTTTCTAATTCTTTATAAAGGTTTAAAGAGTATTTTCTAAGACGTGTAATGGTGGCTGATGCTCCTAATTGACCCACAAGTCCTGCTGCATGCCAAGTAGTTCCTGATGTAAGCTGATCCCTTTCCAATAATATCGTATCTTTCCAACCATATTTTGCAAGGTGATAAGCAACTGAACAACCTGCAACACCCCCTCCAATAACGACTACTTTAGCTGATTTTGGTATGATCTTTGACATTTATATTTTAATAATATTAAAATTCTTTAACACAAACTACTAAATTCTTTAAATTGAAAAACAATTAAAACAATATAGATAATCAATATGTTTCCAAAAAAATATTATTCAATTATTTTTGTATTCTTTATTAGTCTAGGAATGTCTGTGTTTATGTCTTGTGTGATCACTATTGTTAACACTGGTCTTGAAGGAAATTTTCTTCATCGTTGGGGTACTGCTTGGCTTTTTGCTTTTCCACTTGCTTTCTTAGCTGGTAATTTTTTTTCACCTATTTCAAGAAAAATAACTGACAGACTAACTAAGTCTTAACTTTTTAATCTTAGATTTTTAGGATCAAATGCTGGTTCTTCAATAATTTTTGATTTTATTTTTTGTCCCTGAATATCTATTAAAAATTCAGTTCCAACTTTTACTAAATTAGAATTCACATATGCAAATGCTAAACTTTTATTTACTCTAAACCCATAAGCACCAGAAGTAGTTAAGCCAACTCTTTCATTGTTATGGTACACTGGCTCGTTACCTAAAACGTCAGCTGTGTTTGCATCTACCTCTAAATAAACTAGTTTTATTTTAATTCCTTCTTTTAATTTTTTATCAATTACATTTGATCCAATAAATTCACTTTTTTTATCTAAATTAAAAAACCGATCTAAACCTGCTTCAACTATACTAATTTCAGGAGTTAATTCAGTTCCCCAACCACGATATCCTTTTTCCATTCTCATTGAATTCATGGCATGAGATCCAAAATTTGTAATTTTTAAATTTTGACCTGCATCCATCAATAAATCATAAAGTTCTTCTATTTTGTTCATTGAAACATGAAGCTCCCAACCTAATTCACCCATGTAATTCACTCTTAAAGCTAAAACTTTTATATTATTAATTTCAATTTCTTTTGCTTTTAACCAAGGGAAATTTTCATTTTCAATATTTTCCTTTGTGGTTTTTGCTAACACTTCTCTTGATTTTGGACCAATTAATCCAAGAACACCATATTCATTGGTAATATTTTTAATATCAACTTTTTCATTTTTTAATTTATTTTGATTAAACCAATCTAAATCTCTTATTTCAGATAATGCTGCAGATAAGCCATAGTAATGATTTTCTTTTACTTTAGTGATAGTTAGCTCACTTTGAATTCTGCCAATTTTATTATGTATATGTGTTAAGGCTATACTGCCATTTTTTTTTGGAATGCTATTTGAGCAAAGTCTATCTAAGAAAGCGAAGCTATCCTTCCCTGTTATTTCATACTTAGAAAAAGTGCTTAAATCTATAATTCCAACATGTTCTGAAACATGTTCACATTCTTTTTGAATTATAGAATGTATGTTGTTTCTACTATAGCTTAACTCTTCTGTTATATTTTCTTTATTAAACCAAGCAGGTTTTTCCCAGCCATATAAATCGTAATATTCGGCTCCTTGATCTTTTAATTTTTTATAAATACCTGATGTTTTCATTGGTCTTCCAGCTTCAACTGTCTCGTGAGGCATAGGTGTTACATACATTCTTCTGTATTGCTCTTTTGATTTCTCAATTGAATAATTTTTATCAACCCAACTCATGTATCTACGGGGTTCAAATTCAAGCATATTAATTTCAGAGTCTCCATGAACAATTTGTTGCGCCATATATTTTCCAGCTCCTCCACCATGAGCTATTCCGATACTAGCTGCACAAAACATCCAAAAATTTTTAAGACCCGGTGCAGGTCCTGCTAAAAAATTGTCATCTGGTGTGTGTGTGATTGGTCCACAAATTATCTTTTTAATACCCACATCTTTAAATTCAGGAATTCTATCCATCCCCTTTTCGAGATGCTTTTCAATTCTATCTAGATCAGGCTCAAGTAACTCCATGTCAAATTTCCAATCCATTCCATCTAAAGCCCAAGCTTCTACATCTTGTTCGTAAGGACCAATTAATAATCCTTTTCCTTCTTGTCTTAAATAAGATGAGGAATCTGGATCTCTTACAACAGGAAGTTCTTTTTCTAATTTTTCAATTGCTGGATGAGACTCAGTTACTAAATATTGGTGAACCATATTAATACTTGGAATGTTTTTTAGTCCAGCCATTTCACCCACTTCAGGACAAAAACTTCCCGCAGCATTTACAACGTGCTCACAAGTAATTTCACCTTTTTCAGTAATTAACTTCCATTCCTTTGATGGTAATTGTTTAATGTTTGTTACTCTATTGTTACGATAAATTTTAGCACCAGCATCTCTTGCACCTTTTGCCATTGCGTTCGTTGTGCTTGTGGGGTCTGTATATCCATCTTCTGGTGTGTAAAATGCACCAACGATTCCATCTAATTTAATAAATGGATGATATTTTTTAATTTCATTTGTGGTAATAATTTCACAAGGAGAGCCTACTACGTCTAATATACCTTTAGTGTGATGGAACCATTCAAGGTCTTCTTTCTTATAAGCAAGCCTTAAACTTCCCGTTTCATGAAAACCTGTTGCTTGACCAGTTTCTTTTTCTAAAGATTTATATAAGTTTGTTGAATGTAAATGGATTTTTGCGAGGCTTAAACTGCTTAACATATGAGGACATTGCCCAGCTGCATGCCAAGTTGATCCTGAAGTAAGTTCACTCTTCTCAATTAAAACAATGTCTGTCCAACCTTCATTAGTTAAATGATATAAAAGACTAACACCCATTATACCACCACCTATAATGGCTAATTTTGCATGAGACTGAATTTTATCCATGATTAATAAAAGATATCATTCAAGAAATGGATTTACTATTTAAATTTTATTTAGTGCTCAGCTCTAAATTTCGAGTGACAAGATTTACAACTACTCCACATATATTTTCCAAGAGTTGCTTTAACATCATCTGCTCCATCAATAGCAGATGTTAACTCAATCATATTACTTGAAGCTTTTGTCATTAATAAATTAAATTCATCTTTATTTTCCCAAATAGAAGGTAGTGCTTCTGTTTCAAATCCAGTTTTTGAATTTTCAGGGAAGAGATCTAATAATCTTTTATAATTATCACTCATTTCAATCATTAATATTTTTGCTTCATCTAAACTTCCATTAGATGAAAGACTATTAATTCTTTTTGCCGTTTTGTAATTTTTACTAAAAATAGATTGTCTTTCTTTGATGATCTCTTCTACTGTTTGCTCAGAATAAGCACTGAAAGTATAAAATAATATAAAGATAAAAAATAAAGTGTTTTTAATTAATGTCATAATATGTTTAATTTAAACATGTCTATATTTAATAACATATCAAAATATGGATTACTTGCCAAATTAATCCATTGGCTAACTGCCGCAGGATTACTAATTCAAATACCGCTAGGCTTTTACTTGGTAGATTTAGACTTTGATCAAACTAGGGTTGATATAGAAAATTATCATATATTATTTGGATTAATCCTATTTTACACAACTCTAATAAGGCTAACTTTTAAACTATTATCTCCTACACCAAATTTCAATGACAATGCTTTTCCTGGTCAAAAAGTTTTAGCAAAGTTAAACCACTTTTTTTTATATTTAGCTTTATTAACAATAACTATATCGGGTATTTTTAAGAAATTATTTAATGGTGAAAGTTTAGTTATTTTTTTCAAAAAAGTTAATCTAACTTATAATTTTGAACTCTCAGAACAGTTTTATTCAATTCATATATTAGCAAACTACATTCTAATTGGTTTAATAAGTCTTCATATTCTAGCGGTACTGTTTCATAAATTTTTATTAAAAGAGAATATTTTAAAGAGAATTTTATAATTTTTAATTATCAAATGCACATCTAAAACCAACATAGATTGCATAAAAGTTCGAGGGTTTATATTGAGCTCCATTAATACTGGTCTTTGAACCTCCATACCACCAGGAGGCCCCTGCTGTTAAAGAATTATTTTTTTCTTGATCATCCACCCACTCCCAAACATTACCACCCATAGCAACTAATCCATTTACGCCTTCTGGCAATATTGTGACATCTACATGCTTGTCATAATTTAATAAACCTTGGGAGTTCATTTCTTTAGCTATATCTCCACTAGGGTATCTATAAGTTTTTTCTTTAATAAATTTATCAGAGTCAAATATTTGAGTGTAGGCAGCATAGGACCATTCCTCAAATGTAGGTAATCGGCCATTCATAAATTTACAATAATTCTCAACTTCAAATCTACTTAGATGAACAGCGGGCTCTAATTCACTATCAGGTTTTTTTCCATAAGGTGTTTTAAAATTCCAATTATCACGTTTAACCCAACCAGCACCCCATTCGTAACCTCCACCATTTTTTTCAGCTTCTGTAATGACTTCGTTTTTAATTGTATAATTATTAAACTCCATAATTGTTACTTCATATTTATTTAGTGAAAATTTTCCAAAGTTAATTTTCTCATTTTCAAAACCAAATACTTTAATTGGCAAGATTAATATAAATATCGAGAAATACTTTATACTTTTGTAAATATTATGCATTTAAGCTTATCGTTGAATAAAATATTTTTTTTATATTTTAGGTTAATTTCATTAATACCATTTAAAATTTGAAGTGAACTAAACTTTAATAAAGTTGATATATAACGTTGTCTTATCATCTTTAAGTAAATATTTTTTTTGATATTAACTTTAAAATTAAATTTGATGATAGTTTTTTTAATATTAAGTTGAAGTAGTTTTTTCCAAATAAGATTGTCTCTTTTAAATGATTGAGTAAGTTTTTGTTTCATCAAAGAAAATGTGGGTATTTCATTATCTTTTGTATCTAAGGTTAAGATTAAAATAATTCCTCCAATGTTCAAACTAGAATATGAGTGGGCTAAAATCTTCTTAATATCCTTTAAATTAAATAAATGAATTGTTTGCTTGATCAGTATTAAATCAAATTTTTTTTTATTATTTTTGAGATATTTGATTGCATTTGTTTTTTTAAAAACGATTCTTTTGTCAAAATCTTTGTGATTTTCAATATCAAGTCCAACAGGCTTATTAATTAATTTGAGTTTAGAGGATAACGAACCCATTATCTTACCTCGGCCACAACCAATATCTAGAATTTTTGAGTGTTTAGTTAGTTTTTTTTGTTTTAATAAAAAATTATTGAATGATTGGATATATTTAGCTGATGAAATCCAAGTTTTATTATCCCAATTTTTTATACTTAACATTACCTAATTTAAAACATTTTAACTTATATTTAAATAAAGTATTAGTAACTCATGTTTAAAAAGTTACATATATTTCTTGGCGCAACTGTTGCAGATGCAGCAGCCCGACCTTTGCATTGGGTCTATGATGAAAAAAAACTAAAATCTTATATTAAAGGAAAAAAAAATATTGCATTCTTTAAACAAAATAGATCTCCGTTCTACTCTATAAAAACAGGAGAAGTTTCTGGTTACAATGATGTGGGTCAAGTAATGTTTAAAACATTAACTAAGACCACTAATCATAAAGAGGTTATTAAACTTTTTAAAAAGAATATTGTCAAAAATTTTGGACCAGGGTCAAAATATTGGAAAAATTTATCTTTAAGAAAAAAATACAAAAAGATTAAGTGGAAAACAGCCATGAAAGGTCCATGGATCCATCAAAATATTTTAGAAACTATCAAAAATATTAAATTAAAAAAAACTATCACAGGTGGGACTAAAGTTAACGAGTCTGATGGGTATTGTGCAAGCCTACCCTTTTATTTTTCAAATAATTCAGAGCAGAAAACAAAACAAGTTATAAAAACGGTTGCTAATGGTAAAATTAGCGAACAATTTGCATTGGCAAAACTTAAGATTATTGATTTAGCTGATAAGGGGGACAAGGATCCAGTTAATAGCTTTTTAAGAAAAAATATAAAAAATAAATACTTTAAAAATGTCATTGAAAACATCAAAAAAGTTAAAAAGGTAAAATCAAAACCCCACAATTTTGTTGTAAAGAAATTTGGTAAAGCATGTAGTTATCCAGGTACTTTTAATGGAGGAATACATGCAATCATAACCTCTAAAAGTTTTAAAACTGCGGTTATTAAAACAATTAAAGCTGGTGGATGCAATTGTTCTCGTGCTAATTTTGTCGGTGCTTATTTTGCAGCTTATAAAGGTTTAAAAGGTATTCCTCAGGATTGGATAAAAAAAACAAATCCTGCAAAATCTATACTGAAATTTATTGCTTAAATGCAAAACCCATCCATTAAATACATTTTAAAATTATCTATTCCAATTTTCTTTGCAAATTTGGCTATTCCATTAGTTGGTATTATTGATACTGGTTTAATGGGTAATCTTGGTAACTTATCATACTTATCAGCAACTTCTGTTGCTGCTAATTTATTTTCTATGATTTTTTGGAGTTTTGGTTTTTTAAGGATGGGAACTGTGGGTCTGGTTTCACAAGCTTTTGGTAAAGAAGATTACACGGAAATATTTAATATTGTTATTCGAAATTTAGTTTTTGTTTTGCTAATTTCATTGATCTTAATTTTATTACAAAGCTATATATACAATCTAAGTGTGGGTATTTTTAATTTATCAGACACTACTAGGGAATTTTACCAGGATTACTTTCAAATAAGAATTTATTCAGCGCCTGGTGAGTTAACCCTTTACATTATAACTGGTTTATTTGTTGGATTACAGAAAACTAAAATTTCAAGTTTAGCTGTTGGTCTTTTTTCGATTCTAAATATAATTTTAAGTATTATTTTTGTTTCAAAATTTGATTTAAATATCAAAGGGGTTGCTTATGGAACTTTAATCTCAGCACTTATAATTTCAACCACTTTTTTAATTTATACATTTTGGTATCTAAATAAAATGTCTAAAATCAATATCAATATTAATGAATTAATAGATCTAAATAAACTTAAAAACATTTTTAATATTAATCTAAATATATTTATTAGAACCATTTTATTAACTTTTTCATTTTTTTGGTTTACTTACCTTGGCAGTCAAATAGGTGAAGATTACATTGCAGCAAATGCAATTCTTATTAACCTGGTCTTTTTGTCTGCTTTCATTCTTGATGCTTATGCATTTTCAACCGAAGGTATGGTTGGTTATTCCTTAGGTAAAAAAGATATAAGCTTGTTTAAAAAAATTGTTAAAAACTCTTTTATTTTAAGCACCCTTACTGGATTAATTATTTCGATCATTTATTTTTTTATTAACAAACACGTCATTACACTAATGTCTGATATTGAAACTATTAGAAATCTAAGTTCTTCTTATGCAGTATGGCTAATACTAATGCCTTTAATTTCATCATTTTGTTATCAATTTGATGGAATATTTATTGGTGCATCACAAACAAAAGAGCTTAGAAATGCCATGATTTTTTCTGTATTTTCTTATCTATTAATGTCTTTATATTTAACAAAATTAATGGGTAATACAGGTATCTGGATATCTTTATGCTTGTTTATGGTGCTAAGGGCTTTATCTTTATTTTATTACTTAGACAGAATTTATTTAAGATTTCGTAAAGTTAAATAAATTTAACTAGCACCAATATGATGATATTATAAATAAATGTTATTTCGACAACTCTTTGATAAAGCTTCAAGCACATTTACATACCTAATAGCTTCTGCAAAAGGCAGAGAGGCACTTATTATTGATCCTGTGTTAGAAAATGTTGCACAATATATTAAGCTTCTTAAAGAACTAGATTTAAAGTTAGTAAAAGTTATTGATACTCATATCCATGCTGACCATATCTCAGGGATTGCCGAACTTAGAGATAAAACAAATTGTGTTACAGTAATGGGTGACAAAACCCCTGCTGATGTGGTTGCAATGCAAGTTGCCGATGAAGAAACAATTAAAATTGATGGCTTGGAATTACAGGCAATTTATACCCCAGGTCACACTATAGAAAGTTTTAGCTTCTTAATGAATGATAGGGTTTTCACTGGAGATGCATTGTTAATTAGAGGAACCGGTAGAACAGATTTTCAAAATGGAAATGCAAGAGATTCGTATAATTCTATTTTTAACAAACTTTTAAAGCTACCAGATGAAACATTAGTTTACCCTGCTCATGATTATAAAGGAGAGATGGTCAGTACCATAATAGAAGAAAAAAAATTCAACCCAAGACTTCAAGTAAGTTCTGTAGATCAATATATTGAAATTATGAATAATCTAAATTTACCCAATCCAAGCATGATGGATGTTGCAGTTCCTAGTAACTTACAATTAGGGATAGATTTTAATAGACAAAAAGTAAATAATGGAGTCGAACCAGAAAAATTTAATGAAATTAAAAATGATGCTCAGTCGATTTTGATCGATCTTAGAGAGCAAAATGAAATAGATAAAGATGGTATGATTAAAAATAGTACAGTGGTTCGTTTTCCAGAAATTAACGAGTATCTACAACAAAACAAAAATACTTTAAAAGATAAAAGAATTTTATTTTACTGCGCACATGGTCATAGATCAACACTCGCAGTTCAATTATCTAAATCTTATCAATTTACCAATTGCGTCCATTTAATTGGTGGCCTTAAAAACTGGAAAAAAGAAGGTTTAGAATTATAAAAAATTAGTTTGTTAATTGTTCAACAATAATAAAAAAACCTATAACTAAAGTCATATAGCCAAATATTTTTTTAGTAGTTTTTTCTGCTACCTTTTTTGAAAGTATTTTTCCTACAAAAACACCAACAAGCGTAAATAAACAAACATATAATACAAAAGTCCAGTCTGTAACAAAGCCATCTGTTATATCGCTTAAAAAACCAATAATAGATTTAACAGCAATAATAAATAAAGAAGTGCCTACAGCAATATTCATGCTCAAACCTGTTAACAAAACTAAAGCTGGTATAATTAAAAAACCGCCACCTGCGCCAACAAATCCTGTAATTTGGCCAACAATAAGCCCTTCTAGAACAATGATTAAATTTTTTTTTAATGCACTTTTTTGCGAACTCTTATTCTCAATAGGTTTTTTACCTCTAATCATTAATATAGAAGCCAAAAGCATTAATACTGAAAATAAAATCATTATTAAAAAACCTTTTTCAAAAGTGTAATTTAGAAAATTAAATTGATCAGGCATGATAGGTAAAATTACTTTTCTTGCTAACACAACACCAATTATTGAAGGTATTCCAAAAATAATTCCTGTTTTAAAATCAATAAGTTTGTCTTTGAAACTTACAATGCAACCAAAGAAAGCTGTTAAACCCACTAATAATAAAGAGTATGTTGTGGCATCTACAATATTAACGTTAAACAAATATACTAAAATTGGCAAAGTTAATATGGATCCACCTGCTCCTAAAAAAGAAAGCACAGCACCCATAAAAAAAGAAGCTAGTAATCCTGTGATAAACATAATTTGTAATAACTTTTAATTTTTAAATTATAAAACAGGTAGCCCAGATGTTTTCCAACAGTTTGGCTCAACATCATCTGAACAAATAAATCCATTTATTATATTAAAAGTTTTAAAACCTTTCTTATCTATTAATTCAGCGGCCTTGAAAGATCTAAATCCACTTTTACACATAACAAAAACAGCTTTAGATTTATCTAGTTTTAACTCTTCAAATTTTTTTTCAAATTCAGAGTTAATAATTCTACCCTCTGCAACATCAATCATGAATGAAATAAAATATGTGTTTAACCCAATTTCTTTTCCATTAGGTTTCCCGTCTTGATCCCATTCGGCTTGAGTTCGAACATCAATTAAAGAAGCACCTTCATTAGTTTTGACGAGCTCTACAAGTTCTTTACAATTAATAGCTGTCAGCATAAATAAATTAATAACTTAACTTTAAATTTAATCTTTTAAACTTATTTTTAAAACTAAAAAATAATTTATTATGGTTTCCTGTATCTTTTTTAATCGTTTGTTGGTACAAATGAACCATCTCATGAGATAAAGTATTTAAAAACTCCATTTTATTTTTATACTTAGGCATCATCTCAAGTACAAATTTATTTGTACCCTTTCTATAAGAGATATATTCAACGCATTGCCCTGATCCTCTTACTATTCTTTTAATCATTACATCATTAAAAGGATTGAGTTTATTATTAAATAAAGATTTATTAAAAATCTTAAAGTAATTTCTAATATCTTTAAAATTAGTAGTATATTTTTTTTCTGTTTCTATTGTGTCTCTAAGTATTCTTTTTTTTGTTCTTACAATGTAGCTATCTTTAACAATTTTCTTTTTTTTCATTTTTATAGAGTATGTAAATAAGTGTTATTAAATGCGTATAATTTCTGATTATCTACTACTAAAACTTTAATATACAAGATAATAAAATCTTTAAAATACGATTATTTTTAACTTTATTATGATGATGTTGTTTAAAAATTAAAGAGATTTTATAGCAGAATAAATTTTGTCTTTATTCATTTGACCGATGCTTCTATAGACCTCTTTGTTATTATGGTAAATAACAATTGTTGTCCAATAGTCAATTCCTAATTGTTTTGCAATAGTCTTATCCTTTTCTTGCTCAAAGCTTAAAAAGAGGATGTCCTCAAAGTCTTTTTCGGCTTGATTTAGGATCTTAATTTGAGCCTTACAGGTTGTGCATGTTTCATTCCAAGAGTTTATGACAACTATTTTTCCATCAAGTTGCGCTTTTTCAAAAATTTCATTATTAAAAGTAGTACTTTTATCTACAGCAAATGAGTTGAATGAAATCAGTGTAAAAATTATGATGAATATTTTTTTCATAGTCTTAATATATAAGATACAAGATTAATTAACAACTCATTGTTTTATTTTATAACTCCAATTTGTTTCTGTCTCGATATGATAATTAAACCACTAATTATAATAATTAATGCACCAATATAACTATTAGTCGAAGGAACTTCATCAAATAAAAAATATCCATAAATAATGCCCCATAAAATCACTGAATATCTAAAAGTTGATGTAACAGACACAAGAGCAATCTTGATAGTTGCAATTGAAAAAATATAACCCATTGCTAAAAAAAAAGCTGAAATGAATAAAATAAAAATATCTTTTAAGGTAAAATCATAAAATTTGTAAATACTTAATATTCCAAAAAAAATAGTCACAACAAAACACGTCATAAATGCAATTTGAAGACTATGATAATCTTTTTTAAAATTTTTTGTGTACATATCTCTAATTGAAAGCATGATTGCTGCTAAGATTGGAAATATAAAATAATAACCAAACTCTAATTTCCCTGGATTAACAACTACTACCACTCCAATAAAACCTAAAATTACAGCACTCCATCTTCTCCATCTTACTTTTTCATTCATAAATATTGCACCAAATGCAGTTAAGATAATTGGCGCCATGCTTAATAGAATATAAACTTTTGCAAAAGGTAATAAGGCAATACCTATAAAAAAAAATAATGCAGCTAAAGATTCAAGAAGCCCTCTTATCTTTAGTTCTGTTGAAGAAAAAATTAACTTAAAATTTAATTGTTTTTTTATGTAAAGAAATAATACAATAAATAGTAGTGTAAAAATCCCTCTTATAAAAATTATTTGATTTAAAACAAATATTTCATCGAAATGTTCATATATGTTTTTTACAAAAGCATCATTTGTTGCAAATGAAAACTGACATAAAAGCATATAAAGTATGCCCAATAACTCATTGTTAATTTTAACTTTAGGAAACATTTTGTGAGTAAATATAGGCTTTTTTATTGGTAATATACAAAAATCAAGAACCAATATGAGGCAAGTCCAACAAGAATAGTTGCAATAATACTTCTACTAAAATATCCAATAATTATCGCAATTATAGCTGCTAGTATCTTGGGATTACTATCAATATCTATAGATCCTGTGGCATCAAGAAATATAGGAGGGAATATTATTGCCGGAAAAATGGCTGATGGAACGTAAGACAAAACTTTTTTTGTCTTTTCGTTTAGAATATCTTTCTTTAAGAAAAAAATCATAGAAAATCTTGTTAGGTAAGTCAAAATTCCACAATAAATAATTGTTGTCCAATGCATTATTTTTTCTTCTGATCAATTAATGTGATTATAGTAGCAACCGACAAAGCTGTCAGTGTTGCTATAATAATGTAAGCTTGAAATGGTATTGAATTATACCCAACAGTTGCAACAATTCCTGAGACTAACATTACAATAATATTTTTATACTTTCTAAAATCATCAATTAACAAAGCTAAAAATGTTAAAGAAATAGTAAAACTTAAACCTAACTCTTCAGGTACTACCGATCCAAGAACTATACCTAAAATTGTTGATATCTGCCAAATAGTCCAACAGGTAAAACCAGCTCCTAATAAATGGTAGTGTTTAAATTTATTTTCTTTATTTTTTTTAAAATAAATATTTGAAACAGCAAATGCTTGATCAATTAATACATAGGATAATATAATTTTCCATCTCAGTTTTAAGTGAGAAAGATATTCAGAAAAAACCGCACCATATAGTAAATGTCTAGAGTTTACTGCGGTAACTGATGTGATTGTAACTAATGATGATGCACCGCCAGAGAATAATTGTAATAAAACAATTTGAGAAGCTCCACCAAAAATTATAATAGACATACCAAATGTCATATAGGCACTCAAACCTACTTCCATTCCAATAACTCCGTATATAATTCCAAACGGAACTACCGGTATCATTAAAGGGCTTACATCAATAATCCCCCTAGACAATGTTTTAAATCTTTTATTCATTTTAATTTAGGATTTTGTATTAGAAACAAACTATATGATCAATATTAATTGGTCTCTTTATACCAAATTTTTCATCAACTTCATGCTGATGAATATGATGTGAATGAACAAAAACAGGTATTAATCTATTACTTACAGTTTTAAGAGTATAGATAAAATTTGTTCCTCTAAATTTTCTATCCACAACTTCTAATTTTAAATTACTTTTGTCATCATGCTCAAGATCCTCAGGCTGTAATAAAAGCTGAACTTCAGATCCTTTTGGATAATGTTTTATAAAATCTCCAGTTATTGTTCCAAGATCATCATTTTCTAAACTATTTTCACCAGTAACTTTTGCTGGAATTAAAATCCCTCGATTTAAAAAATTCACCACCTCTATTGAGTTTGGAAAATGATAAACATTATATGGATCATCATATTGTTTGAGTTGACCATCTAAAATTATTCCACATTTAGTTCCCAAATAAAAAGCCTCATAAGAGTCGTGTGTTACAATAATTGTTGTAATCTTATGCTCTGTTAAAATTTGCTTTAATTTAACCTGTATTTCTTCTTTAAAGTTCTGATCTACATTTGAAAGAGGCTCGTCTAATAACAATAAATCAGGATTAGATAACAAAGACCTTGCTAATGAAGCTCTTTGAGCTTCTCCAGAACTTATCTGGTGTGGGTATTTATCAACAATGTGCTCGATATGAAGAAGCTTATTTATTTCATTTAAATTTAAACCTTTCTTCTTCTTTTTATTTCTATCTGCACCAAATTTTATATTTTCTAAAACTGTATAATGGGGAAAAAGGGAATTGTCCTGAAACCCCATAGAAATATTTCTATTTTCAGGTTCAATATGAGTATTATCAGATGACAAAATTTTATTTTTTAAGATAATTTTCCCAGACTGTACTTTTTCTAAACCTGCAATTGTTCTAAGTATAGTAGTTTTACCAATACCAGATGGTCCTAACAAACAAACAATATCTCCTTGATTTTCAATCGTTAGAGAAACATTATTCACTTTACTCTGTGCACTTGCTGCAAATGTTACATTATTTATTTCTAAGAAATTTTTTGTCATAAGTTTAATCCTTAAGGATATATCTAGATGTAATTAAAATAAAGCAACTTGCAATAAGTATAAGCAGTAATGATGGGGCAGCTGCAGCTTCGAGTAAATCTTGGGAAGCATAAATATACGCTTTTGTTGCAAAGGTTTCAAAATTAAATGGTCTCATAATCAAGGTAATCGGTAATTCCTTGATTATTTCAATTGTTAACAAAATACCTATTAATAAAACTGAATTCTTTAAATAAGGAAGGTGAATATTTCTAAATGTTTTAAATTTTGAATAACCAAGAAGATATGCGCTCTCATCTATAGAATAATTAATTTTTAGATAGCCAGATTTAATTCCGTTATTAGCTAAGGAATAAAATCTTATAAAATAAATTATAACCAATCCTAAAATAGATCCAATGAAAATAGATTTTATCGATTCTGTTCCAAGGTAATTAATCATATTAAGATCTAGCCATGAAATAAATGTTATAAAAGCAACAGCTAAAATAATTCCAGGTATTGCATATCCGGAAATAGAAAATGTATTTAATGTATCTAAAAATTTACTTTTTGAAACTCTACTTCCATAGTTTGAAATAAAGGCCAAGAATATCAATACACAGCATGCTAAAAAAACTAGCAATATCGTATTTGAAAATAATTGAATTAAATTTAAATCTAATAAATGTTTGGGAAAAATAATTGTCCAATATAACATTTGAAAAACTGGAAATAAAAAACTTAAGAAAAATACAACTATACAAAATAAAGAAGCTGTAATTGATTTATAACCAGATAATTGAATTACAGATTTTGATTTAAATCCTCCTTTTGAAGATGTGTGATATTGAGCTTTCTTTCTAGATAAATTTTCTAAGACAAACAACCCAAGTATAAAAATTAACAAGTAAGAGGATAACCTGTTTGCCAAAGTAAGATCATCAAAAGATATCCAAGCATTATAAATACCTGTTGTTAAAGTGGACACTCCAAAAAATGAAACTGAACCAAAATCTGATAAAGCTTCCATTGCAAC
>Ga0222718_10002340_pt1 | contig 17164 bp, 8 predicted proteins | sample C33_27DmetaG_FD_165045 | JGI IMG/M metagenome (GOLD analysis project Ga0222718, IMG submission 165045) | Estuarine water microbial communities from San Francisco Bay, California, United States - C33_27D | ecosystem: Environmental > Aquatic > Marine > Unclassified | place: USA: California... | reverse complement strand
CAACGTGAACTATTGCATTAGATACTTGAAAACCATGTGGATTACCATTGGAATCTAAACTAAAAATATGGTCATCGTAATCAGAAGAACCAGCTATTCGCTGGGAAGCATCAAAAGTTGTATCAATCGCCATTTAGCACATCATCCTGTATAACAGGTAGTTCACTACCTAATGTGCCTCCATATTGCTTGTATAAGTAACGCAATCTTTCTATTTCTTTAGTTAATTGAGTTATTGTGTCTAACCAGTTATCGTAATCACTATGACTTTCATCTAATTTGTCTATCATTAACTCAAAATGTAATTGTTCTGCTTCTGCCATTCTTGCAATTAGATACTGCCTTTTTGCTTCATGGTCCATAAATAAATATTGAGTATCGTATGAATTAGCCATTATCCCTCCAATGCTTCCACTCTAGCAGTTAAATCTGAAATCTGTGTGCTTAGTTCTTGTACTGCTTTTACTAATGGAGCTACTAGCTCTTCTTTTTTTAAACCAGAGTGTTTTCTACCATCTATAAATACTTCTTCACAGTCTTCTTCACTAGTATGTACATAGTTTTTACCATCAATAGTAGAACCTGCAATATCTGTACAACAAGGCTGCATACAAGAATTATCTTTCATACAACCTGTTTCAGTCACTTCTCCAGTTTCAGTATCTATTTCTGTGATTGGTTCAGGACAGCATTCTGGGTCATCACAAGTACAAATTAATTCGTGAGCACATCTTCCATAAGTTTCATAATCTGTTCTACCTTCTTCGTAAAATTTTGAGTTACTTTCTCCTATGTTTGATAAAGTCGTTTCAACATCTTCAGCTATAAAACCCCAACCATATTTACCATCATCTTGTTTAAGTTGTGGAACATATTTATATTTAACAGGTTGCAAAGTATTTATAAAATTTAACCCTATGTCTAAGTCACTTATATCAGTTTTTACATTTCTTGAAGAAGTATTCGCACCAGTTAAAAAATCAAAATAACCATATCTAGCGTGAACTTCATTGTATTGAATAGTTGATATACCAACACTACTGCTGTTATTAGAAGTTGGTCTTGGTTCAAGAACATAAAGACTACTTCCCTTAGCACTTCTATAGTAAGTTAATGTGTTGCCAGATATTGACATATGTCTTGCAAAATAACCTGCAGCAGAACCACTAGATGTATCTAATGATGAGCTAGTTGTTGTAGCACCTCCACCACTTGAACTAAATGTAATATTTTTAGTACCACCTGAACCTGCTTCAGAAATAGTCATATTGGTACCTGCTACAAAATTTAAGCTATTTGTACTTCCGATAGTTCCAGAAATATTGCTACCATTTATTTTTGGTCTCCAATAGCTGTAGTTATCAAAACTACCGTGTGCACCAGAATTATTTGTATGATTATTAAAAGCTGTATCTCCTATTAAGTTGCTGTGAGTATGGTCGTCTTCATTAACATATCTAGTATCAGCAGCATTTTGTGTAAGAAAACTTGTATGGTCACTATCTGCGTGAGCACCACCAGCAGCAGCCCATTCAAGACCATTGGTGGTTCTTGTTAAAACTTCACCAGAAGAACCAAACCCATCATATACTTTTAAGCTATTTACCTCTATATGTCCATCTACTTCTACATCACCATAAAAATAAACATCATTGTTTTGTGCGTTAACTCTGTATATATCTACATTTTGGTTTGATATAGTCAATTCATAAATTTCTTCTAATGGGTCTGAACTATAACTTCTTCCATCGCTAGTAGAACTATCAGAAACATATGCAGCATTAAATTCTATATCTTGAGTGCCAGCACCATCAAATGTTAAGTTAGGGTTTGCTGTTGCACCAGATAATACAAATTTATCACCAGAACTTATAATTATTTTATTTCCAGAAGAATTTGAATTTAAATACAAGTTATTGTTAGATTCATATATTTCAGCAGAACCAATTGTTATACTTTGTGTTCCATCACTAGGAGCATTGCCCTCACTAGAACTAGATGGTTTAACTCTTATATCAATACTGTTAAAGAAAGCATCTCCATCTGCACTTATTTTCCAACCTGAAGTTCCAGATACAAAATTTCCTGCGATAGTTCCATCATTGTTTAAATATATATATTGACCACTAGAGTTTTCTGAACGCAAATAATTACTTGCTAATTCCCAACCACCAATTTGACCTGATGTTGCTCTAATTACACCATCTTTTGTTACAGAAAATACAGGTGTATAAGTTAAATCATCAAACTCAGTAGTGCCAGTAGCACCAAAATAAAAATTACCATCAGTATCTATATGTATTGCCATAAATTATCCTATATGTACCGAGCCTGCATTTATTGTCATTGTACCAGTAATTGTCGCACCACTAGCAAATAAAACACCTGAATTAGAAACAGTGAATGGAGCATCACCATAATTTGCGTGACCAAGCCACATGTTTCCATTGCTGTCAACATTAAATACTGCGTTACCAGAACCAATACTAATTGTACCTGCTGATAGGTCACCTCTAAATGTTCCATCATTAAACTCTACTGAACCATCTGCATTTAATTTAAAACCTGCACTTCCTGCTGTATAATTTGCTTGTATATAAGCATTTGCACCATCTATTTCCATAGAGTTTGAATTACCATCATCTGCCGACAACTTATCACTAGCAATTGTCCAACCACCAATATCACCAGATGTTGCAGTTATGTTACCTCTAAAAACTGCATCATTAAATTCTGCATAACCATTTGGATAACCAGTATCTTGTTTTCTAATTGTCCAACCAGATGTTCCTAATGAATAGTTATCTGATTCAATAAGGTTTCCTATTTTTGCATTAGTAATGGCAGCATTAGCTATTTTTGCAGTATCTACTGATAAGTTTCTTATTTTTGCAGTAGTAATAGCAGCATCATCTATATTTTCAGTTAAAACTAAATTAGCACTTTTCTGTTGTTCAGGAGAAGCATCAGACTCATTACCAGCTAAATCTACAGCAGTAAATCTAAAAAACATAGTATCTGCACTATCTAAACTATCTCCTTTAAGAGTAGTGACAGCAGGTATTCCTAATCTAAGCATTGATGCATCTGCTGGTACTTTACCTATTAAACTACTTTCTCCAACAGTAAAACCTGAAGTTGTAGAACCATATACATTTAAATGTGACAAGTCTGATGGAAGAGTGAAATCGACCACTGTAGCAAGTGGATTACCTTGTGCATCAGTAGCAGCACCTAATCTATGTATAACTTGAATAGCACCTTGTAAGGAAGCAAGTGTTGTTGCTTCATCAGGTGTAGGGGGTGTTCCTGTATCAACTGCTGTAGTTATTGTTTCATATACGAAACCACTAGAAGCACCAGTAGTTATAGCTTGTACACCTACTTTGTAATCTGTAGCTTGTAATAAATCTTGAATAGTAAATGTTGTATTTCCCCAATTTATAAAATAATGTTCTGTACCACCTAGTACAGGGTTTACTGGTTGAACTGTAATTTCGTATTGTAAACCATTGGTTATTAATGTTTCATCACTGTTTCTAGGAACTAACCACTCTAAAAATATAATTGACCTTTGTGTTCCTAGTGCATCAGTTTCAAATCCAGTTGTTAATCTTATACCCTCATTAGCTGGGTCATCAGGGTCTATAACTTTATTTGGTTTATACATTTTATCACCAGTTGCAGCACCTGATATTTGTGAAGAAAATCTTAAGTCATCTCCTATTTGTTTACCTATCTCTCCAACTTCTAATTGAGTATTTCCTGCTTCAAACTCTATATAATCATTTAAGTCATAATATCTAACTACAAAAGGACTAGCTGATACTACTTTTCTTAGATAAACACCAAATGTTTCTTCTATAGGATAAGTTATACCAACAATTCGTATTTTTTCTGGATTGATAAACTGACCTTGCCATATTTGTTCATAAGGCTCTGACCTACCATCTGCAACTGCTTTTGTAGGTGTATCAACAAAACCTATCTCAGGGTCATAAACGAATATATTATCTCCTACTTCAAAATCACCTTTTACATCGTAATATTCCAAAGACAAAGACAAAGATTTTTTAATTCTTGTAAATTCTTCTAAAAATGCTTCAGCTCTTTTAGGTGCCATGTTGCTTGAAACTTCAGTTTCTGCTACATAAGCAACTCTCTCTAAAGGATTTCCAAATAAATCATAATAAGGAACTTCTGTTAAAAATCTTTCATATAAATCAATATTTTCTCCATCAGAACCTGCATTTTCTATATACTCTACACCTGCTACCCAATCTTCTGCCTCAAATTGTGTAGTCAATGCATCTGGGTTTAAACCAGTTATACCAGGGTCTTCACCTTGACTATCTCTTACAATAATTGCAGTTGGCGTATCGGTTCCATGACCCACGAACACATTTTCTGGTAATCCAGCATCTAATGTACCATTTGTGTTAATTCTGTATTCTGTTTCTAATTGTGACATAACTTTTTTAATTGCAGAAAAAGCACTTTCTAAGTTATGGTTACCTTTATATAAATTAGCAGTTTGGTCAATTGTAGGTGCACTTGTTGGAACATCAAAATCAGCATCATATAATGATTCTCCTTTTGTAAACTTTAATCCATCTATGTAACCTTTAAAATAATCTGCTTGCTGACCTCTACCAATTGATAAATGCAATGATGCTTTGGAGTCTGTACCACCTGTCTTAGCATCTCTAGTTACTCTCTTTACAGTTGTTTCAGAGTTCCATTCACTTACCTTTACACCATTTTCCCAAGTTTTCCATGTGTTACCTTTTCTTGTAATTGCTCTATGAACCCACTGACCATTAGCTCTATCACCTAATTTAATACCTTCAGCAATATCATATATTGTGTCATCAACTCTAGTAATAGGGTCAATATTGCTCTCTGCATAATTACTTGTAATCCATACTTGTAGTTCACCCTCACCATTATCTAAACCTAATATGAATGGGGGAACTGCACCATCACCCTGAGCCACTATTGCAGCACCATTTGTTGATGAAGGTCTAATTGCTAAGTATGTTTGATTACCCTCATACCAACGATTGTTTAATTGCCATAAAGCAGAATAATACTTTTGATAAAATGGGTCTTCTTCCCAATAATTAGCATTTCCAGGGTCTGTGTCATAAATAGATGCATCACCAGTGTAATACAAAGGTATTTCATCTTCTCTTCCTTGTTCTAATAATTCTAAAATGGTATTAGCTACAATACCTGTTGGTAATGTTGAATATACAATATCTACCCAAGCAGGTGCATTTGGTCTTGCCATAAAGAAGTCTTCAGGTATTGGCTCACCTTGATACCACTGAGAATTTTTTCTTGGGTCTAATGGTGCATTAACCCACTGAGCTAATTGTGCATCATAGTACCATTGCAAGTCATTATTAGGTTCTAAAAGTTCTTCTATATCCCCCTGCCTTGCTTTTACCATTGCATCATCCCATAAAAGTTTTGACTTCCAAGTTACTTTTACACCATTAACAACGATTGGGTTATAAACTACTTTTAAGTTATTTGGGTCAACACCTGATGGATAATCAGCAGGAGATGGTTTAGAACCAAGAAACATAAGAGCATATCCTGCATTATTGTAAGCATCTAAATCTGCTTCGCTTGTAACAGCAGTACCATCTACTTGCTTGTATTGGTAAACAAAATAACTAGCATCAAATGCTTCTTTTCCTATTTGATAGCAAACTAAAACCATCATATCAAAATGTTGTTGAGCTAAATCAGTATCATATGGGAAACAATCAGCATAAAGTAAATTGCCATCATCATCTTCATCATCAAATATTGCTATTACTTTGTTTACATAACCTACAACATCTTCAGCAAGTAATGTGCTAGCAAGAGACTCAGAAAATCTCATATTGCTATTAGAACTATCATTACCTGTATAAGCAATTCTTATACCACTTGTTTGAACATCTCCATTTCCATCTACCCAATTACCACCACTATCTGATGTAGCATATGTATCACCTCTTTGAATTGGGAAACTGTAATCTACATTGTTAATCCGAAAAGTATCATTAGAATAATGACCATAAAAATCCCAAAACAATGATTCAGAACCTCTATGTATAGAACCCTCATTGTTATATGTATGACCATAACCTACTACTAAGTTACCTCTTACACCATCATGAAAGTCAGGGTCAAATGGTACACGACCACCAACACTCTCTGCAAAAATTGTTGAACCACTAGGTACAGGGTCATTGTCCACATAAACACCTAATACTGGATAACCAGTATCGTAAACGAAAGGAACAAAACCTATCCTATCTTTAATTGCCTGTAAACCATCGGCACTTAGGTTTGCGTTACGAATATCAAACTGAGGCATTACTCCACCCTGTATTCCCACCACTCAATAGTAAAATCTTGTGCTTCTAATTGAAAGTGATAAGAATAATCTACTTCCACATACGACCTTTCACCATCAAGGTATAAACTTGTATTTCCAAATTTTGCTTGGTCTGAGCTTAATTCAGCACCACCATAAAACTTAACTGTATGGTCTCTCTTAGTTGCATCTGTAGTTTCTTTGTCACCATCATTACCATCAAAATTTAATAATAAATCTGTACTTTCTTTGCTTGGGTTTGTTATTGTTCCAGCTCTTATTGCTCTTTTACCACCATCGTTACCATCTCTTAGTAATCCATAAGGTGTGCCATCTTCAAAATTATCTAGTACATAATTTAAACTTTTATTGACATACTTTCTCATATTAGAGATACCACCTTGGTCAGAAACAGGCAATCCTCTTGATTCTGTATCTCCTAAATAAGTACCTAGACCTGCACCCTCTATTTCTATTGCATCATCACCTAATGCTAATCCTGTAATGACACCAACATAATCAGCACTATTAAGCATTGCTGTATCGTTTAATTCATTTTCTTCAACTCTTTGTGGAACTATAACAATATTATCCCAAGCATCAATAGTATTTATTATTGAGTTTGGGGTTTTGTTATAATCTAGCTTTAAATTAAAACTTCCTTGAGCCATTAATTTTTCTGTAACTGACATTATGCTTTTATCAACTTCTGGTATTCGTATACATTATCAAAATATTGGTCTCTAATATCCACTGCGTCATCTGCATCATTGATAGAACTATCTTCTTGTGCTAGTTCATATCCTAAAAATGCTTTCATAACAGCACCACTTTTGTACATCATTTCTCTTTCAACATCATATTCTAATGAACTTGAATTACTCTCAGGACTTCCTAAAATCCATTTATTACCATCTTCTGGTGAGCTTGAGCCATCAATTATATAGCCTGTTCCAGTAGAAGCGTTTGTTCCTGATGCTGTCTCTAATGATAAATTAAATCTACTTGCAGTAAATTGGTTTGCAACTATAGAAACATGATGTGCACCTCTTCTTAATGTAAAGTCCAGAACTAATCTCCCATCTTTTGAATCAGCATTTAAATAGCTAGTAAGCCTTACAGTAGCACACTCAGGTTGATTTTTTAAGATTTGCATTGTTCTCCAACCTTGCCACTCATTGGCTAATTGGTCACTACCAGTTGGCTGACCTCTTGAAAAAGCCCAAGTTTTTCCTGATTGATAATCACTTACATCAAATATATAAGTATCAAATAATGCTTGAGTTGTTGAATTACTAAATTCAATTCTAATTAGACCATTTTCTAAAACTAATTCAGTAGGTTTGTTTTTAGAGAATAAACCATTTCTTACTTCTAATTTTGTTTCATCAAATGTCTTTACCCCATTAGTTTTAGTAAAACCAGTGTCATATGTACCAGTTGATATTCTTACAGCACCTTTATAATAATCTTCAGGTTCAACATGATAAGTTGCATTACTATCTCTTAAATTACTATCTGTTTTAAGTCTAAGAGTATTGGTTGCACCAGTAACAGTAGAAGTTAAATCTTTACATAATCTTGTATTATCTTCAGGTTGACCTGCGTGATAATAATTATAATGATTAACTGGTGGTGAGTGATATTGCATAGTTGTTGTTGTTACATTATGGTCATTATCTAGCATTGCACCAGTAAATCTTGATTCAAATTGTATCTCTCCACTTCTCCCTAAATATTCAAATTGAATGTTATAAGAAAATCCACCTAAAGTATATCTAGTAGTATTTACACTGCTTGTTCTAACTTTTACATATCCATCATAAGTGTCATCACCATCATATCTTAAAGGAACGACCAAACCATATGATGCCATTGAAACTAATTCATCTCTTATGTATTTAATATGGTCTAGTGTGACTGCACTACCACCAACACTACCATTTACAATTAAATCTCTACCACCATCTGTAGCTTGAAAGTTTACAGTTTGTGGTGATGTAATACTTAATCTTCCAATATGTAATTGATTAGCCATTAATTTCTCCTAAGACCTGTTCCTGATGAACCCTCTTTGCCAAGTTGTACTAAAGCTCTTTGTATCTGTTGTGCTGCTTTTCTTGCTTGTATTGGGTCTGATGGTACACCAGTTACTTGTACATTTAAGTTGTCAATATTTATACTAGCACCTCTTCCACCTTCAGGTTGTACCCTTAAACCACCACCTGGAACTGATGTTACCATTTCTGGTCCATACTCACCAACTAATGCTCTTTGGAAAGGCTTCATATAACCACCATATTTAAACCCTCTAAGTACATTGTAATTTGTTAGACCTAAGTCATCTAATTTACTTTGAAGTTTTTTAGCAAGGCTGTCAAAATATCCATATGTAGCTTTAGTTTCTTTAGGTGACAATTGTTGACCTTGCTCTATTGCTTGTTGTTGTTGCATATACTTTGCATACATTGATGGGTCAAGACCTAAGTACTGTAACATGTCTGTTAGATTTCTAAGATTCCTCTGGTTTTGACCAGTTTTTGGATTTACCATAGGTATAAAGTTCAATAGATTTTGTAACTCATTAGCAAACAATTCTATAGATGGTCCTAATTGTGTATTTACAATGCTAGGTATATATCCTGCTGTTCTAGTTCCAGACTCTACATTTCTTGAATAATCACCTGCTTCTGCTTCAGCTAATTTTTTAGAAGTGTCATAAATCTGAACACCTGCATCTAATAATGATGGTGCAAGGTGAGATAGTTCTTTTGCTTGCAAGGCTTCGTATGAAGTAGCTAATTGACCACTATCAAACATACTTATTGGTATACCTAAAAATCCTTCAACTGCTCTAATAAATTCAAATTGTGCACCCTCATCATTTGCATAATCTCCAGACATAACTCTTTTGGCTGCAACAGATGCTAAGTTCATTTCTTCATCATCTTTAAATTGACCAGCACTACCTCTACCTGTAATACCTAAATTACCTTGACCCATATTTTTCATAATTTCTGTATATGTTGAAGAATTAGCACCAAATCTATCTTGTAAGAATGTCTTAAAACTTGGGTATTCCTTTTGAGCTAGTTGTGTTCCTAAAGAATCTGTACCAGGCGTATCAATCATTCTGTGTTGCTCTGCTAAAGCTAATGCATCTAAATAACCTCTTACAGACTCTGCAGCATTTTCCATTTGGACTTTAGTAGTTGTAGCAAAAGTTTTTGTCTTATTGATTATTCCTTGTAGTGTTGTACCCATACTTCCATAACCTGCAACTAGCTTAGCAAATATTTCTTCACCTGCACCATCAGCAAAGTCTTTAAATCTTTCTCTAGCTTGTTCATATTTTAATTCAGTGGTATATACATTTTCGACAGCAGCATCATAATTGTCATACGCTGTTTCTAACTCATAGTATTGATTTGCTGCTTCATCTAAATATTGAGAGTGTCTTTCTCTGATTGATAGTAATTCCTCTTCAGTTTTTATTGCGTCATCTTCGGTTCTTTGAAGTTGTTTTTCTGCTTCTGATAATTCGAGAATAGCAATTTTTTGTTCATCTTGAGATAAATTAGTACCTTTCATTTCATCTAGTGCTTCTTGTGCTGCTTCAACTTCAAGTGCAGTAACTATTCCTGCTTCAGCTGCTAATGTAAGTTTTTCTAACTCTTCTTCAGCATTAGCTATTGCAAGTCTTTCTTGAGCACTAAATTCACCTTTAGCTCTTTTTAATTTATCTTCCAGAGCAACTTTTTGTTTTAGTATGTCTAATTGTTCAGAACCAGTAATATTTCCTTTTCTACCCTCTTGCTCTAATCTAGCAAGGTCAATCATATGCTCTAGGTATCTATCATTAAAACTAGCTTGTTGTCTTCTAGTAGACATAAGTGCTTGCTCTGCTTTTTGAACAGAATAGTGAGCTTGTAATAAGTCTCTTTCAGCTTGTGTAAATGAAAACAGTACATCTAAGGCTTCTTCTACTTCTGACAGAGCTTGTTCATATGTTGCATATAGATACTTAACTTGGTCATCAACTAATTTTACTGCTTGATTTACAGCTCCACCAACACTTTGTGCAATTATGCTTGCTGCTTTATTTTTATCAGCAAAAGGAGAAATAATACCCTCAAGTAATGGAATACCAATAAGGTCTCTAGTTTTTCTTGATGGAGAACCTGTATCAGCACCATCTGGACCTGCAGCATCAAATATTGCTTGGTTAATCAAATTTACCATTGCACTAGGCAATGAAATGGCACCTCTGTTATGCAATCCTATTAGTAAACCATCAGCAAGTGAACTACCTATTTCTATAGCTTGGTTTTGAAATTTATCTACCATATCTTGTTCTATACCGATTTCTGCTGCAAATTCAGGTATAGTTTGCATTAATGCACCCTCGGCCACAAAAGATGCAGTTCTATCATTTAAGAAATCTTGTGTAAGTTGCATTGCTGCTACGCCTTGCTTTGATAGTTGTTCAGCTAGTAATGGTGCGTTTTGAGCTAACCTCTTTATCATATTTTCAAAGTTTTTTTGCATTGCTTGTTTAACAATAAGTTCTTCCACAATCTTCTTCATACTCTTCTTGATTTGAGTAGGAACTGCTGAAAATACATCCATTACTGTTTGTGCAGAGTTAACTAAATTATTCTTCATTGTTTCGCTAAACTTACTTGCTGCGAAATCTGCTAGATTTAATTCATCTCTAAGCTGTTTAGCTTTCTCGACCTCTGCTTCTCTAGCCACTTCTCTAGCAAAAGCTAATTGTTGTTCTGCTTTAGCTCTGTTTACTTTAGGGTCTAGTATTTTGTCTATAATTCCTTGGTTTTGAAATTGTCTTAACTCAGACATTAGAGCTTGGTCTTGCATTTCTTTAATTACACTTTGACCACTATCCATCTTTGTAAGGCTTTGGTCAACAACATTTTTACCTAAAACAAGTAACGATGTTATTTCTTTTTTAAATTGTTCTGGGTCAGATGATGCAAAACCAAGTGCAGTCATCATCATTTGTTGTGCTGCTGCTTGTCTATCTCTTGTGTTAAATCTTTTTTCTAATACTTCTGGGTCTAACCCATCAACAAATTTTTGGAAAAATTCTTGGTCAATAGTGGCTAATGTTTCTTGTCTAAAGCCATTTAATTTAGACCTGCTTAATGTTATAAATCCTGATGGGTCAACTTCAATATTAAAATTATCAAATCTTGAATCCATATTATTTTTAAATCTCTCATTGAAATCAGCACCTGTAATAGTTTCTGTAAATCTGTCGGCAAGTTTCATTTGAGAATTTGGGTCTGAGCCTAAAATAACACCCTCACCAAATATTTCGCCTAAGTCACCTTGTTCTTGGAAAAATTGTATTAATTCTTTTTGTCTTATTTTAAAGTAGTTTTCATATGGTATTTTAGGGTCATATACTAAAGTACTGTCATCTTCAAATGTCTCAAGCAAAGCACCAAATATATCTTGAGATGCTTGGCTAAAGCTAGATATATCAGTAAAACCTTCTAATAAATCTCTAGGACTAGCATCAACTGTTGACTCAGATATTTCTTTACCAATTGCATTAGTAATACTATCTATTAAAAGTTCAGCATCTGCACCAATAAATTCAGCTATTGCTGGCAGTCTTTTTTCTAAGTCTCCTATCTTGTCATCAACAGTTGTATCAAATAGTAATGTAGAACCAATTTCTGCCATTTGCTCTTCAAATACATTGTTAGCTTCTCTTAAAGAGTTTTTAGTATCTTCTAGTCTTGTTTCTATTGCTTTGACAACATTGTCAAACTCAGGACCTTTTTGCTCATATTCTTCGAGTAATTTTTCTAATTCTGATTGTTGTGCTTTTAACCCTTCTCTAGTTTGAGCATCTTCAAATAAACCATCAAGGGCATCTCTAACAGCTTCTATTGCAGTTTCACTCTTAGATAAATTTTCAAATACTTTAAACCCAGTACTCATAACTGCCATAAAAGCAGCCATTGCACCCATATTTGCTATTAAACCTTTAACAGCCATACCAACACCATTAATTACTTTGGTAAGCCTTAAAAATGAGTTCCTAACTCTTCCAGTTATTTTGTCATTTTTAGACATTTGAATTTCAAGGTTTCTTAATTCTTTTTGCCTCAACAAACCAAAAGATTGTATTATTTTAGCAATTTGTTTTTGGAAAGGTATAAATGCTTTATTTTGAGTTCTTACTCTATTTCCAAGACCAACTAATCCAGTATCTACTTCTCTTATTTCAGTTTTTAATTGAGCATAAGATTCTCTAGTAGCTTTAGATACTTTTGGCATTCTAAATCTTTGCTTCTTTTTCGTTAATACATCAGTGTCAAGTACATCACCAGGTCTTAATTGCTCGCCAGTTGGACTTAATCCACCTATTGCAAATTCCTCATTCAACTGTTTAATGAATGACTCAGCTTGAGCTTCGCTAATGTCTCCTTTTTTGATACCTTTTTCTAGTGTATCATTTATATTTTCAAGTAATTCCTGTTTGTTTTTTAACTGGTCAACGTCTGTTTTACCTAGGTCAAGTAAATCATTTTCTTTTTCAAATAACTCGTTTACTAAATTAACTTCATTTTCTAAACCACGAGCAGTTTCAAGAGCTTTACTTTCTTCCAGACTAAGTTGGTCACGAATACTTTGATTAATTTTATCTTTTAATTTTTCTTGCTCGACATCAATATCTATAGTTTGCGATTTGACATCTTTAATCATTTTTTCTCTATGTTCAATACCTTCAGTAGCACCATCAATGTCTTTAGAAAGTTTTTTTCTTTCAGCTTCTAATTCAAGAATGTTTTTGTTATTTACATTAGCCGCATCTGCTGCTTTGTTAAATTTACCTTCTTGTGCTGTAATTAAATTATTTTGGTCTACTAATTCTTCGGTAACATCTTTAAGTCTTGATTGTAAGTCAAGTTTTTCTGCTTGTTTTTTAACTAATAATTTTTCAGCTTCTATTTTATTATGCTTGCCAGCAGTGTTTAAATTTTTCTTAAGTTGGACTTCTTCTTTTGCAAGAGAACGAAGTCTACTCTTAACTATACTTTGATTATCTTCAAGAAGCCTTTTCCTTTTTTGCATTTCATCAAGAGTTGTAAATTCTTCAACAAGTTTTCTTCCACTTTCTGACTTTGGGTCAACTTTTTTTTCTAAATCTGCTTGTGAGAGTATTAAATTTTCTTCTCTAAGTTTTTTAATTTCTTCATCAATTACCCCAATTCTTTCCTGCCTAGATTTTTTTTCAGCATCTATAGCACTTATTTCATTTTCTATATTTTCAACAGTAGTATTAATTACCTTATTCATGGTTTCAGCTCTCTCAATCATTACATCTTGAGAAGTGCTAGTAAAATCATTTACTTTCTTTTTTAATTCTACAAAACCATTACCATAATCTTCTAAAACTCTGATATTAGCTTCCATATCAGAAATATTTTGGTTAAGTTCAACTCTTTGGTCTTTAAGATTAATAAGCTCTTCTTCTTGTTTAGGTGTAATTCTTGCATCTGATTTTTCTTTTTCTAGTCCAGCAATCTTTGCTTGTACTTCATTTAATGAAGCTTCATAAGATTTTAAACTACCTTGTGCTTCATTTAGTAACTTAATATTATTTGAAAGCATAGCATCAACATTGCTTAAGAACCTACTAAACACTTGTCTTTTACCACTTGTTAAATCGCCATAAGCAACTTCCTTTTTCATTATTGTTTGCATTGCTTCTAGTTCTTGTTTTGACCTTCTAGCCATATCTGGGTCTGCACCTCTTTCTCTATAAATATCCATCATAGTTTTTTCTTCTTTAAGAAGTGCAATTCTGTCTTCAAGAACTTTAAGACCATCATTTTCTGCTTTTATTCTTTCTTTTAAGTCAATTGTTTGTTCTGCAAAACCTATTTGGTCTCCAGCTTCAACAAATTGTTTTTCTCTACTTTGTAAATCATCTAACTGAGTATTTAACATTGATATTCTGTCTGATGCGACTGTTGCTTCATCAGATAAAATTTCTAAATGTCTTTCAGCAGCGGCTCGTGTACCTCTTTGACCTTCTTGTAAAGATGCAATATCATCTTCAATTTCTAATTTTTTTAATAATGTATCGTTTAATCTATCTTCAACATTTACTTGTGACCTTATTTCATCAGTAAGTTGTTCTCTTACTTGTAGTAATCTCTGCTCTTTCTCAGTTAAATTTTCAATATTATCTGCATCTATTGTTGTTCCAAATACATCAAGACCCTCTAGTGCAGCTTGGTCTAATATTGCTTCAATTTGTGATGTGTCAAAACCTTGGCTTTGTAAAGAAGCAGCAAATAAATCATTTGACATATTCATAGGAATTTGTGTTTGATTTAAGAAATCAGTACCTTGTTTAGCAGCATCTAAAGTGCTTTGTACATACTTATCAAATGCCTCTAATTGATATGGGTCTGTTTTTTCAAGTTCAACTCTGTATCTAGCATATTCATCTGCAATTGTTTTTGAATATTCAGCTCTAGCTTTTTCTATTTGTGCTAAAGCTCTAGGACCAGCCATTGATTCTACACTTAAAATGTCTCCAAATATAGCACTACCACCAGTTGGTGATGTTCCTGCTATCTTGGAAAAATCTTCAATAATATTTTTAATAGCTGCCCTACCAGTAGCAAGTCCAGCTAAAGCAAGACCAATTCTCTTTATTCCATTTGTTATATCATCACTTTCAACAGCTTTAGACATTGTTGTAAATCCATCAATAACTCTGTTTAATACAGGCAATGTATTTTCACCAAGTTCAAGACCTATATCTTGTATATTGTTTCTTAGTATTCCTAATTGAGATGTAGTAGTTTCAAATCTTTTTTCAGCTTCTGTAAGTAAAGCAGTATTGAGAGCAAACTCTTCGTTAGCAGTTGATAAAGCTCTTTCTACTTCATCAGATGCAAAAGCTAATGCTCTAAGAGCTCTAACTGTTCTTTGTTGCTGTAGTCCTAATTCTTTTAGTATTGATACAGTATCAGCACCTTGGCTACCTAAACTTCTAAGACCATCTAAAAATCTTAAAAATGCACGAGCTGGGTCAACTTGTGCCAATTCTCTAAAGGCAGTAGTTGTCATTCCTGCTAATTTAGCAAACAAGGATAACTCTCTACCACCTGCGGCTACAGCAGAACCTAATTTATCTAAAGTTCTCTGAACAGCAGTTGCACCAGATTGAGACTGAACACCAACTGCTTTTAATGCAGTAGATAAAGCTAGAGAATCTACAGCAGCATTACTAAATTCACTTTCTAATGATTCCATTGCTGTTGCAATTCCAAGTGATGTGTTTATAATTTCACTTTCAGTAGCAGCAAATTCGTTACCTAATCTAACAAGGACAGATGCTAAATTGTCTATATCATCTTCTGCTGTATTTGTAATATTTGCTAGTCTTGAAATTGCAAAAGCAGCATCTTCTGCACCCATAGTTGTTGCTACAGTTAGCTTTGATATAGTATCAATAAAAGAACCAATATTGCTAGCTTGTATACCTAATTGTCCACCAATTTCACCAATTTTATTTAATTCATTAGTTGCAATAGGTGTAGTTTTTGCAATGTTTCTGATTTCGTTTGAAAGGTTTTTAAATCTTTTTTCAGCAGATACTGTTGCAGTTTCTGTGAAGTTAAGTGTTTTCTTTATACCAGCAAAGGTGTCTTCAAATTGAACTGCTGAAGAAATAGCAAATCTATAAGCAGAAAAAGCAGCTGCACCAGTAGCAGCAAATGCAGGTATAATTGCACCCATTTGTTTACCAACAGATGCAGACCTTCTTTGAAGCTGTACTAATTGACTTTCAATTTGTTTAGTTGCTTTACCAAGAGATTGACCCTTAGCTACGAAATCTAAACCAATTACAACTTTAGCTGCGTCTTTATCAACTGCCATTTATATAGTTCTCCATATTATTACTTAACCCTCTTTCTTTTACTAGAAGCATCAGAAACAAATTCATCAAGAGAAACTGTTTGCCTTGGTCTATTACGACCTCTTTTTTTATCAAGTTCTTTTTTCCACCAGCCTTTAGGTGGATTGTTAACATCAACTATATTTTCTTCAGCACCTTGATAGGTTTCACCCTCTACATAAGAAGAATAGTGGGGTGCATAGAAATTAGAAGTATCTATAGGTAGGTTGGTAAGCAGTATCATAAACTTTCTCCAAGTTATATTTAATGGTTCACTAATTGTATAGTGTCGTTGAAAGTCTGATTCTACAGCAGCCCAGCGTAGCCATATCTCACTGAGCTTAAAGACTATTTTGGGGAGCCATCCTCTTCATCGGTTTCAGCTTCTACTTCTGTATCAGCATCATCCTGAGCTAAATTATATTGCTCAAGCAAATAAGTTAGCAAATCTTCAAGTTGGTTCCATGTAGCACCATTATCGAGCATTTCATCAAGTTTTTCTTGACCTACGATTGATGCTAACCACTCTGGAATAGCTTGAGTAGGCATACTTCCTGTCTCATCCATCCAACGCATTTGTGCAAGAACAGTTCTTGCTGGTAAAGCATGTGGGAAAGTGTAAACAACCCCAGCAATTTTTACTACTATTGACTTCTCTTCTGCTTCTTCCAAAGCTAAGTCAAAGTCTTTAACTTCTTTTAATTTTTTGTCAGCCACACTGACCTCCTATCACTATCATTATTATTTTTTAACCTTATTAGTTAATGTCGAATACATCGCTATCGTTTGTATTATCAATAATTCTAAACAATTCAAGGAATTGATTTGTTGAT
>Ga0222718_10002339_pt1 | contig 17165 bp, 19 predicted proteins | sample C33_27DmetaG_FD_165045 | JGI IMG/M metagenome (GOLD analysis project Ga0222718, IMG submission 165045) | Estuarine water microbial communities from San Francisco Bay, California, United States - C33_27D | ecosystem: Environmental > Aquatic > Marine > Unclassified | place: USA: California... | reverse complement strand
ATGGCAAGACGAGGCAATAACTAAACTAAGGAGAAAAATATAATGTTTAGAAACTATAAAAATAATATTGTATCTAATTATTTTGTTAAATTTTTTATGCTTATTGTTGTGTATTTTGGTCTATTTTCTAATTCCTTTGCAAAAGAAATATGTGTTACTAATTTTGGAAAAGATCCTGTTGCCTTAATAGTAGGACATTCTATGCAATGGGTTGATCCTAGAAGAGGCAGGTGTATAACAACAAATGAAATTGAAGCTTTAATTCAGAATATTGAAGTAAAAGATGTATGTTCTTTTGATGAAAAAACTACAACTGTAGATTTAGTGAATTATGCATGTTTCAGAGTCAAAGGTTCATCAGGTCAATGTTCTCCTGAAATAGAGAACTGGGAATTTCCTGAAGATTGTGAAAAAAGAGTAAAAAGATCTAACTAAGTTTAGGAAAGTTATTGTTTATAGGTTTTTTACATCAGCTAAAAGAGTCGGGAGTCCCTGTTTCTATAAGAGAATATTTAGACTTTTTGTCTGGATTAGATAAAGGTGTAACTAATCTTAATACTGACTCTTTTTATCATTTTGCGAGAGCATCTTTAGTTAAAGATGAAAGGCACTATGACAGATTTGATAGAACTTTTTCTGAGTTTTTTGAGGGAGCTTTAAAAAGAGGAGGAGAGGTTCTAAGTAGTATTCCTGAAGAGTGGATTAAAGATGCATTACAAAAAAACTTAACTGAAGAAGATAAAGCTAAAATAGAATCTATAGGGGGATGGGATAAATTATTAGAAACTCTAAAAAAGCGCCTTGAAGAACAAAAGAAAAGGCATCAAGGTGGAAATAAATGGATAGGCACAGGTGGCACTTCTCCATTTGGTTCTGGAGGTTATAATCCAGAAGGTATCAGAATAGGTAATGAAGGTAAAAGACAAGGAAGAGCTGTAAAAGTTTGGGAAAAAAGATTATGGACAAATTTTGACGATAAAAAAACATTAGGTATTAGGGATATTAGAGTAGCAGTAAGAAGATTAAGACACTTTGCAAGAACCGGTTCACCAGATGAATTTGATCTGAAGGGTACAATTTCTGCTACAGCTAATAACGGTGGCTATTTAGATGTAAAAATGATGCCTGAGAGAAAAAATAGAGTTAAATTATTATTATTTTTAGATGTAGGTGGGTCAATGGACCCATACATTGAGGCATGTGAAGAATTATTTTCTGCATCAAAAAGTGAATTTAAAGATTTAGAGCATTTTTATTTTCATAATTGTCCATATGAAATTCTATGGAAAAATAACCCTCGTTCATCCGAGGATATAGTTTCTACTTGGGATATAATAAGGAAGTATGGAAGTGACTACAGAGTATTATTTGTAGGAGATGCCTCAATGAGTCCATATGAAGTAGCTTATGCGGGTGGATCAATAGAGCATTGGAATGAAGAATCTGGAGCTACTTGGTTAGATAGAATAACTTCTCATTTTGATTCGGTTGCATGGTTAAATCCTGAGAGTAAAAAAATATGGAATTCTTCCGCATCAAATAAAATGATAAGGGATATATTTGATGAAAGAATGTATGAATTAAATTTAAGTGGAATAGAAGCGGCTATGAAAAGGCTATCTCGATAAAGTTTGTTATATAGCTAAATATTTATCTCGTGTTTTGGTATCTTGCTGTAAATCGTTTAAAGATCCCGTCCAAACTGCTTTACCCTTATCTATAATAATTGCTTCTTTAGCAACTTCCATACAAAAGTGCATATTTTGTTCAGCTAAAAGAATAGTTACCCCAAGTTTTTTCAAATTTTCTAATATTTTAGCTATGTCTTCAACTATGATTGGAGCAAGACCTTCAGATGGTTCATCTAATAAAAGAATTTCTGGGTTTCCAACTAAAGTTCTGGCTATGGACAGCATTTGCTGTTCTCCACCTGAAAGTTGACCTGCTAATCTATCCTTTAATTTTACTAATATAGGAAAAGTCTCCCAAATTTTATCAATTGGCCAATTATCTATACCTTGTAAATTATTTTTTTTCCCAAGTTCTATATTTTCCTCTACTGTATGCTCTGGAAAAACTTGTCTATCTTCTGGTACATATCCAATTCCTGCTAATGCTCTTTTACTTGTAGGTTGCTTAATTAATTCTTCTCCTTTAAGTTTTATAGAGCCTGATTTAACATTTATTAATCCTGTAATAGCCTTAAAAGTAGAGCTTTTACCAGCTCCATTTCTACCAAGCAAAGCAATAATATTATTCTTTTTAATATTTAAACTCATATTAAAAAGAACCTGACTATTTCCATAAAAAGCATTAATACTTTTAGTTTCTAATAAATCCATTATTTTTTTCCTCCACCAAGATAAGCTTTGATAACTGCTTGATTTTGCTTAATTTCTTTTGGAGAACCCTTAGCAATTATAGCACCCTGTTGAAGTACAAAAATAGTTTGTGCTATATCAAATACTATATCCATATCATGTTCTATAAAAAGAACTGTCATTTTAGTTTTTTGCCAAAGCTCTTTAATCCTTTTTATCATTTCCCACCTTTCTTCGGGTCCCATTCCAGCTGTTGGCTCATCTAATAATAAGACTTGAGGTTTAAGTGCTAATGCTAACGCGATATCCAATAGTTTTTGGTCTCCGTGACTTAATTCCGAACTAATTGTATTATACACTTTTTTTAATCCAGCAAGTTTAGCGATGTTATCGGCTTCTTCATTAACTGAATGTGAAGCAAACCTATCCCACATATTATTTAAGCCATGAGTTTTTGCTAATAAGGCCATTTTTATTGATTCTTTTACGCTTAAAGTTGGAAATATATTAGTTATCTGGAATGCTCTAGCAATTCCCATATGTGTTATTACTGTTTCTTTTAAATTTGTAATATTATTTTCGCCAATAAATATTTTTCCTTTGTCTACACTGATTTTACCTGTAATTAAATTAAATATAGTTGTTTTGCCTGCACCATTAGGGCCAATTAAAGCATTAATAGAATTCGGTTTAAGTTCAATAGAAACATTATTTGTGGCATTAATTCCACCAAAGCTTTTACTAATTCCATGAATTTTTAACATATAATATTACTTTCTATAAAATTTAATAAGGAGCCAGTCTAAAAGCCCCCTTCTTAAACCTAAGACAAAACTTAAAATAACTAATCCTAATACTAATCCGTAGTACCTTGTATTAGCGGTAACAAAATCATTTAGCATTTCGAATATGAATGCTCCCATTATAGGGCCTAAAAAGGAATGCATTCCCCCAAGAAGAATCATGAATAAGGGTTCAGCAGATTTTGCCCAAAATGCCCATTCTGGGTAAGCACCTACATCAAGTAAAGCTTGTAGTGATCCAGCTAGTCCAGCAATAGAGCCTGCAATTATAAATGCTATTAGTTTATGTCTTTGATTATTAAAACCAAGTGCTGCAGGTCTTTCTGGGTTATCTCTTATCATTCTTAAACCATAACCAAATGGAGATTCTATTAGTTGCCTTAATAAAATTATAGTTATTATTGATATAAAAATTGTAAAAGCATAAAAATCAAATGGTTTACCTAGGTCTATTCCTAGGAATGGAGGTTTTGGAAACCCTCCCATTAAACCTTGGTCACCTCCAGTAATGTTTACTAAAGCTAAAATAATACTATAAATTAACATTTGAAATGCTAGCGTGAGAAATGAGAAATATATGTCTTTAAGTCTTATGCAAATAGCGCCAATAAATGCAGCTAAAACAGTTGATACAAATATGGCAGATATTATAGCGATTGGAATAGATAAGCTTCCTAATATATTTACGACATTTGATTGTAAGAATAGCCCTAGTGTGTATGCTCCAGCAGCAAAAAATGCTGCATGACCAAATGCTATTAAGCCTAAATATCCTATCAAAATATTTAAGGACATTGCGAAAAGGCCTAATATAAAAACTTTTTGAATTATATCATGTATACCAGCTGAAGGAACTATAAAGAAGAATAATAGTAAAAATAACCATACCACAATTCCTAAAAAAACATCTCTTTTAAAATTATCTTGTTTTAAAAATCCCATTATTTTTTCTTTCCCATAAGTCCTTCAGGTTTCATTATGAGTACTAGAACCATAATCAAAAACATTATTCCATCTGTAAATAATGGCATAGCAACTGCTCCGAAAGACCTGGCCATTCCAATTATAATAGAGGCTATAAAAGCTCCACCGATAGAACCCATTCCACCTATAACAGTAACTATAAATGATTCAATTATTATAGAATTACCCATACCAGAGACCACACTTCCAAGACTTGCTGCAAGAGCCCCTCCTAATCCTGCTAGGAAGCTGCCTAACATAAAGACACCAGCTTTTATGACATTAGTATTTACACCTAATGCTTCAAGCATTTTTGGGTTTACGGCAGTTGCTCTAACTAATTTTCCAAATTTAGTTTTAGTCATAATTAACCAAAGTAATAAAGCTACTATCATACTAATTACAACAATAGCTATATGGAAAGGAGGAATAATAGCATCAAATATAAATAAAGGTGGAATTTGAAAAACTTCAGGTACTCCTATTCCTGACAAAAATTCATCTCCCCATATGATCATAACTAAATCATCTAGTATCAATATTACTGAATAACATAGGAGTATTTGCACAAGTAAGTCAGCATTGTATACTTTGTTAATTAGCAGTCTTTCAAATAGTAGGCCAAAAATGCCAACACCAATTGCTCCACAAATTACAGCTAATCCAAAATGACCTGTCACAGCCATTACTTGCCAAGAAAAATATGCTCCTAACATGTATAGGGCGCCATGCGCAAAATTAATTACTCCAAGTACTCCAAATACTAATGTTAAACCTGAAGCAACTAAAAATAATAACATTCCTATTTTTAATCCTCCAGCCGTCTGTGAAATCAAACAAGCTGGACTAATTATGCAATCAAAGAGAGCAAAGATTTCCATCATATAGCCTTTTTCTTAATATTATTAATCTTTATAGCCAACCTTTGTCAGTTAACCATTCCTTTTCAAGTTCTGCTATAGTATTCCAGTCAGCCGCTTGAATATTATTCATAAAAGGGTCTTGTGGAATAGTAGTTCCCCATCCTATTGAATAGTCCACAATAGTTTGATCATTATCTCTTATTGTAACGGTATTACCTTCGCCTACCCCCATAAAAGATTCTTTTTGTTTACCTTTCATATATTCTGCTATTTTTTTATTATCAGTGCCACCCGTTTCTCTTATAGCACTAATTAAATAGTCAATTCCTACTGATGCTTCCCAAGACCAATTAGTAGGGTGATCTCCATACAAATCTGTATAAGATTTATCATAATTTCTATTGCTATCAGTATCAGGCCATGCTGCCACATATCTCGTAGCTGAATGTAATCCTTCAGGTAAGTTTTTAACAGCACTCATAGTAGTATAGTCAGCTAGATTAATTGCGAAAAGCTGAGTATTTTTAAATATACCATATAATGCAGCTTGATCTATGAATGAAACTAAATCCCCTCCCCATAAGCTAGTGTATATAGCATCTGGTTTTTCTCTCGCAATTTGTGTAATAACTTCAGTATAATCAGGCTGGAATATTTTAGGCCATCCTTTTCCAAGTATTTCAAAACCTGGAGAAAATTTTTCTAAAGCCCAAAAAAAAGTGTCATCGCTATCTCTTCCATATGCATAATCAGGGTTTACTGACATCCATTTTTTTAATCCTTTTTCTTTAATAATAGTTGCTGCATATCTTGCACTTCCAACAGCATCATGAATGCCTTGTCTAGAAAACCTAAATGCATTCCATGTTCTTATTGATGGGTCAGCTGTTAATCTAGAAGTTTCAGAAACAGTGTGTAGACATAGAGTTCCACTTTCTCTGACTACTTCTTGAACAGCAAAAGATGCACCGGATGCTTCTGCATTAATAATAGCGTCTACTTTATCTGAATTTATAAAATTTCTACATACTCTAGCAGCTTCATCAGGCTTTGCTCTACTATCTCTAACAATTAATTCAATATTTCTTCCGTCTAGTCCTCCAGAGCTATTAAAATTATCGGTTGCCATTTTTAAAGCATTATTAACAGATATTCCTAATTGAGCTACTCTTCCAGACAATATAGTTGGTACACCAATTTTAATATTATTGTCAGCTTTTAAAATCGCTGGAAAACCTGAATTTAAAGTTATGGCTGCCGCAACAGCTGAAGTAGTTTTTAAAATTTTTCTTCTAGAGTATTTATTGATACTTTTCATTTTAGCTCTCCTTATCAAATTTTTATCTTTGTTGCATTTGCATAATAGGCGATAGAATTGCTTCTAACCTAATCACGTCCCCACATGTGTCAATACAATTATCGATTAATAATTTTACACAAAAATCTGCTATTATTTCTGTCTTGTGTAAGTAAAGTGGGAAATTATACGATTGGTGTTTTAATGCTTGGGCTATCTGAATTTTTTCTTCTATTTTATTTTCTAAAGTTTCTGAACATAATCCTGCACTTAAACTCATATTTGCATTAAAAACCCCAGACAATTCTCTAATTTTTATTATATTAATATTAATATTATATGTTCCTAAATCAGATGCATTATTTTTTTTAATACCTATAATATGATTACATACAATATCATTTTCTTCATTAATACATTCTAAATTGTTAGCAAAAGAAATCTTACTTATACAGATAAAAATAAATACGTATTTTAACAGTTTAATTATTTTTAACATTTTTATAACTTCACATTTAAATTTTTAAATAATTTGTATCGGAATAATACTTTTACTATATAAAAACAATAAATAAAAATAAATAATTAGAGCATTAAGGGGGATTGGTTATGAGACTGAAAAATAAAGTAGCAATAGTAACAGGAGGTGCCTCCGGTTTCGGGGAAGGTATAGTAAAAAGATTTGCGAAAGAAGGAGCTCAGGTAATAGTAGCAGATATTAACATAGAAGGGGCAGAAAAAATTTCTTCTGAAATAAATGATGATGGTGGAAATGCTATTGCTTTCGGCGTAGATGTTTCAGACAGTCAACAGACAAAAGATATGATAGGAAGAAGTTGTGAAGCTTTCGGCAAATTAGATATTTTAGTTCAGAATGCAGCAATAGGCATGAGGCCTACCCCATTAATAGAAACTTCTGAAGAAGAATTTGATACTCTGTTTAATATTAATGTTAAATCTGTATATTTAGGAGCGGTTCATTCCGTTCCTGTTTTTCGAAAACAGAAGTCCCCTGGAGTTATAATTAATACTGTTTCTACGGCCGCAATAAGACCAAGGCCTGGCTTAACAGCCTATAATGCAACAAAAGGTTCCTTAGTTACCATGACTAAAGGTTTATCTTTAGAGTTAGCTCCTGATAACATAAGAGTTAATGGCTTATGCCCAGTAGCAGGAGACACTGCTATGTTAGATGGATTTCTAGGAGATGGGCCAAAAGACGAATCATATAGTAAATTCGTATCTACAGTTCCTTTAGGACGATTATGTAAGCCGAGAGATATGGCAAACGCAGCTCTTTATCTAGCTTCAGATGAGGCAGACTTTATTACTGGTGTTATGCTAGAGGTAGATGGAGGCAGATGTGTTTAAAAAATTTCGTAATATTGGGATATATATAACGTATTGAATTAAATAAAAAAAGTACTTGCCCTGTCTATAATGATGCGCTAAATTTTCATTTACGAGGGAGTATAGGGAGGAATGACTTTATAAGTTTGTTAAAATATACTTAAGAAGTCTAGGTTCGTAGCCAATTTTTTTTCTAATTCCTATAAATTAACGTTCACACAGTGGAGGTAATATGGCTGTATTGAATATCAACGGACTTAAACATGTAGTTGATGCGCCAGCAGATACAAGATTATTATGGGTTGTTCGCGAACATTTGCGTTTAACTGGTACTAAATTTGGCTGCGGTATGGGACTATGTGGAGCATGTACTGTTCATCTAGACGGTGAAGCAGTGCGTTCTTGTCAAGTAGAATTAGGTGACGCGGAAGGTTCTAGAATTACAACAATCGAAGGTCTAGATCCTAAAGGTCAACACCCAGTGCAACAAGCATGGCTTGAACTTCAGGTGCCACAATGTGGTTACTGTCAATCAGGTCAAATGATGAATGCTGCTGCTTTCTTAGACAGCAACCCATCACCAACTGATGGCGAAATTCTTGAAGCAATGCAAGGTAACTTATGTCGTTGCATTACATATGTAAGAATTAAACAAGGTGTTCGTCGTGCATCTGAAATAATGGGAGCATAGATCGTGACTAAACATGATAAAAATTTAAAAGGAATCACACGACGCGAAATGCTTGTGGGTTCTGCTGTAGCAGGTACAGGATTAGTAGTAGGTTATTCTGGTCTTCCAGGTGCAGTTGGTGGTGCTCGTGAAGCATTAGCGGCTGGTTCATGGGATCACCAAGTTTTCCTTACTATGGATAATGCTGGTATTGCAACTGTGCACATTACAAAAGCTGAAATTGGTCAGCATGTAGGAACTGCACTAGCGCAAGCTGTAGCTGAAGAGTTAGAAGTAGATTGGAATGATGTAAGAATCGATTATCCAGACACTGAAGAAAAATGGGGCTTTATGATTACAGGTGGTTCATGGTCAGTGAACTGGACTTTTGATCGTAACTCAAGAATAGGTGCATCAGCAAGAATCGCTTTAATTGAAGCGGCTGCTAAAATGATGGGTGTTCCTGCGGCACAATGTTCAGCTAGCAACTCAGTTGTAACTGATAGTGTTTCTGGATCTTCTAGAACTTATTCTCAAATTCTAAGCACAACAACAATTGACCGTACTTTCAGCGAAGATGAAATGAAAGCTTTAACACTTAAAAAATTCGGTGAGTATAAAGTAGTTGGTAAAAATATCCCAGCTCTAGATATTCCTGACAAGTTAATTGGTGAAGCGCGTTACGGTATCGATGTATTTGTTCCAAATATGGTTTACGGTCGTTTAGTAACAAACCCAACACGTTTTGGTGCTGTGCCTTTATCAGCAGATGATTCTGCAGCTAAAAGTATAGATGGTTATGCTGGTGTAGCTGTTATTAAAGAAGATCCAACAGGAGTTAATACTGGTTATGTAGTAGCTTTAGGTGAAACTTACTGGGCAGCAGAAAAAGCAGCTGCAGCTATGAAAGTTACATGGGATTCAGGTCCAAATGCTAATACATCTTCAGCTGATATTGTTCAAGCTGCAAAAGATTCTATTGCTGATGAGTCTCAAGGATTTACTTGGGTGCTTGAAGGTGATCCAGAAGGTGCAATGAGCAAAGCTGATACAACTGTTGAAGCTGAATATGAAACTTCATTAGGCTATCACGGTTTAATGGAACCAATTAATTGTGTTGCTATGGAGTCAAATGGCATTTGGCATCTATTTACTGGTTCACAGTTCCAAGGTCGTTTTACTGCTATGACAGCAGCGGCTCTTGGTGTTGATGGAAAAAACGTTGTTTTACATCAACAATATTGTGGAACAGGCTTTGGTCGAAGATTAGAGCCAGATGGAGCTATTATCTCAGCTCTTGCTGCACAACAAATTGGCAGACCTGTTAAATTAATATACACACGTGAACATGACTTAAGGTTTGATTTCCATCAAACTCACACAGTGCAAAGAGTTAAAGCTGGCGTAAACAGTGCTGGTAAAATCGATGCTATGTCACATGTTGTTGCTGCAGGTTGGGCTACAAAACGTATGGCTCCAGGTTTCTTAGCAGAATCAGTGGATAAAAAAGGTAAAATTGACCAGTTCTCAACTAATGGTTCAGATCACTGGTATGATATTCCTAACCACTATGTAAGATCTGTGGAAAACACAACAGCTATGGCGGCAACACCTCCAGGACAGTTACGTGCGGTTGCACCGACTTGGACTTGGTGGGCAAATGAAAGCTTTATCGATGAGGTTGCTCATAAAATTGGCAAAGATCCTCTAGATATGAGACTTTCTATGTTAAGTGCAACAGGTAAGAATGCTGGTACTCCTCCTAATACAGTAGGTGGTGCTAATAGACTTAGAAATGCCTTAATAGTTGCAGCAGGTAAATCTGGGTATGGTGTAAAACCAATGCCAGAAAATACTGCAATGGGTATAGCAAGTGTTGCTTCACAAGAGCGTGGGTCACCTTCATGGACAGCTGTAGTTGCTGAAGTTCATGTTGATCCAAGTTCAGGAGAGCCAACACTTAAAAAGATAACAGTCGCAATGGATGTTGGAACAGCTGTTAATCCAGATGGTGTTCTAGCTCAAATTCAAGGTTCAGCGTTATTTGGATCAAGTCGTGTTTTACATGAAAATGTTACTATGACTAACGGTGCAATTGACCAAGGAAATTTTGATACTTGGACTCCAATGCGAATTCACCAAGCACCAGAGATTGATGTGACTATTATTCAAAATGGTCATTATCCAGCTGGTTGTGGTGAGCCAGTGGTTACTTGTGTAGGACCAGCTATTGCAAATGCTGTATTTAATGCATCAGGTGCAAGAGTTCGTTCATGGCCAATCACAGCTGAGAAAATTAAAGCAGCTCAACGTGGCGCATAAGTCTACTTGGTAGATACTAAGATTAAACGGCCCTCTTCGGGGGGCCGTTTTTTTTATATAGGTTTAGATAATTCTATTTTTATATTATTGGGATCTCTTATGAATATCTGATGTATTTTATTATCGGGTGTAAATTTTTCTTCATACGATATAGAATATTTTTGTAAATTCTTCTTTATATTCTTTATATTATTTGCTTTAAAAGCAATATGATCTAACGTAGGCTTTGTATTTTTTATTTCGTGTGTTTTTTTCACTATTATATGAACTACAGCTCTTTTATTTAATGATAACCATATTCCTTCAAATTCAAATGGAGGTCGATTAACATCTAATTGCATTCCTAATATATTTATATAAAAACCTTTTGTAGCTTCTAAGTTATTAGTTATTACAGTTACATGGTCTAAACTATCTAATAGATCACTCATTATTTTAAATTTCCTCTTTAAATTATTTCCTATTTAGATTATCTATAATTAATATTTTAGTAAACTTAGTTACATATTATTTATAGGAGTTATTATGAGATTATTGGCATCATTTAAGATAATATTTTTATGCATTATTAGTATATTTGCATTTATACCAAGTGCATTTGCTGCTGATTCTGAATTATTAAATTTAGATATTACAACTAGTATGCCAGCTATTATTGCTTTAATAGTTTTTGCCCTAGCTTATATGTTTGTAATGGCTGAAGAATATACCCATCTCAGAAAGTCTAAACCGGTAGTAGTAGCAGCAGGCTTTATATGGGCAGTAGTTGCTTATATGGCTGTAAAAATGGGGTATGATTCTCATTCAGCTTCATATGCATTTAAGCATACCTTTTTAGAGTTTGCAGAATTATTCGGATTTTTATTGGTAGCTATGACTTTCATAAACTCTATGACAGAGAGAAATGTTTTTGAATCTTTAAGGTCTTGGTTAGTTGGTCAAGGGTTTACTTTTAGAAAGATATTTTGGATTACTGGAATTCTATCGTTTTTTATGTCTCCTATTGCAGATAACCTTACTACTGCTTTAATAATGTGTGCAGTTGTAATGGCTGTAGGTAAAAATAACACAAAGTTTATTGGTTTAGCCTGTATAAATATTGTTGTTGCAGCAAATGCAGGTGGAGCTTTTTCTCCATTTGGAGATATTACAACTTTAATGGTATGGCAAAAAGGAGTAGTTTCTTTTACTGAGTTCTTTTATATTTTTGTTCCATCTGTTGTAAATTATATAGTACCAGCTGCTATTATGCATTTTGCTATTGGTAATGAAAAGCCTGAGGCAAGTAAGGAGAAAGTGACTGTTAAATATGGCGGTTATACGGTAATATTTTTATTTTTAAGTACTATTACTTTTACAGTAGTACAGCATCAATTTTTACATTTACCTCCTGTATTTGGAATGATGACAGGTTTGGGTGTGCTTTCAATTTATGGCTATCACTTAAAGAAAAGAGAGGCAAAAGATAAAAAGGCAAAATCAATATTTAATATCTTTGATATGGTATCTAAAGCTGAATGGGATACTTTATTTTTCTTTTATGGCGTTTTAATGTGTGTTGGCGGATTGTCAGCATTTGGATATATGGCATTAACTGCATCGTATATGTATGGAGATTTAGGAGCCAGTACTGCAAATATTTTAGTGGGGATTCTTTCTGCTATAGTAGATAATATTCCTGTAATGTTTGCTGTTTTAACAATGATGCCTCAAATGGATTTAGGTCAATGGTTGTTAGTAACTTTAACAGCAGGAGTTGGTGGAAGTATGCTTTCTGTTGGCTCAGCAGCTGGCGTTGCGTTAATGGGCCAAACTAAAGGTATTTATACTTTCTTTTTTCATTTAAAATGGACACCTATAATAATTTTAGGTTACGCAGCAAGTATAGCTGTTCATTTCTTATGGAATGCTAAATTATTTAATGGAGTACCTCTATAATAAAGCTTTATTATTTGATTAGGCTTGAAGCATTCACTACTTAATGATAAGAGTATCCTTAAGTTATATGTGTCGGGGCGTAGCGCAGCCTGGTAGCGCACCTGTTTTGGGAACAGGGGGTCGAGTGTTCGAATCACTCCGCCCCGACCACTTTATTTAGGTTGTTAAATGAGCTCATCACTATTTAAATCTGTAGATTTTATTAAGGCAAAAGCTTATAAGAATTCTACTTCTTCTACTCAGTCTGGAAAAAAAAGAACTGATTACTGGGTGCTTGAACCATTATACCGAAAAAGTTACGTTACAGATGATTTAATGGGTTGGTCAGGTGGGAGTGATATAAAAAACCAAATAAAGTTGAAGTTTTCTTCTATAAATGATTTAGAGAGATACGCAGAAAGAAATAAAATATCATTAGAAATAATAAAACCAAAAGAAAAAAAAGTTATAATTAAATCATATGCTGATAATTTTACAAAAAATACAGGAATATAAATGTATAAGACTCCGTAGCTCAGCTGGATAGAGCAACTGCCTTCTAAGCAGTAGGTCGCAGGTTCGAATCCTGCCGGGGTCGCCATTTATATAGTTGACCGTATTATATACGATGTGCGAAAATAAAAAAAATGTAATTTGGAGTATTATATGAATAAAATATTAAAATATAAACCTTTTAGGTTTTTTGGATTAGTAGCATTTATTCTTATGACTGCTTGTTCCGGCAAAGTTCCACTTATAGCAAGTGGTGTTTCTGGTCCTGAAGGTTTGCCTGCAGAAGAGGCTTCTTTTGCAAAATTCAATGACCTGCCTATGCCTAGTAATTCTAAAATGAATTTACAAAAGTCACTAGTATTTGGAGCTGATAGCGAATGGTTTGGAAGACTTAATTTAATAGTAAATTTAAGTGGGGCAGAAGTATTTGATTTTTATATATATGAAATGCCAAACTTTGGTTGGAGAGAAATTACAAGTATACGCTCTGATGTAAGTTTAATTACTTATGAAAGAGGAGGACGTATAGCAAATGTTAGAATTGATTCTAGTAGTACTCGGGGAACAGAAGTGTGGGTAACTGTTTCTCCAAGAGATACTGGTAGTAATAATAGTAAATAATTTATAAATTAATAGGAGAATATAATGTCTGAAGAAAAAAAATATGATCGCAGCTTGTTATGGTTTAGTGTAATAACAGTAGTTGTTACAGTAATTTTAGTGCTCGTAATCACAAATGTTTTAAATGGTTAGCTATTTTTTTGCTAGTTTTCCAATTTCATCTACAGCATTTCTAAGTAAAACTAAATCAGTAGTTACAGCTACAACAGAAAAACCAATGTCTAACATTTCTTTTGCTTCAGGAATGTTGCTGACCATTATTCCGCATGGCTTATTTAGTTCTTGAGATTGTCTTAATACTTGAATTGCCATTTCTTTTACTTCTAAAGCAGCTCTATTTTTTATATAGCCCATATCTGCGGACAAGTCCCCAGGACCTATAAATAGTAAATCTACTCCTTCTACTGAGGCTATTTCTTTAACATTTTTACATGCTTCAACTGACTCAATTTGACAAATTACACAAATATTTTCATCAGCCGTTGAAACATAATTCGTTTCTCTACCAAAATTATTTGCTCTCGTAGCTCCAGCTATGCCTCTTATGCCAACTGGAGGGTATTTAACAGACTTCACTGCATTCTTTGCGTCCTCTATATTATTTACTTGTGGAAACATTATTGAAGTAGCTCCAGCATCAAGAATCCTCTTAGCAAAAATATGGTCTAAAACTGGAATTCTAACTAAACATTCTCCACCGGCTGCTTTAATAGTTTGCATCTGATTGACGGTATCGCGTAAATCATTTGGGGCATGTTCCATATCAACAAGAGTATAATCAATGTCAGAACTACCTAAAACTTCTGAAGCCATCTCACTGCCTAATGATGCAAAAACCCCTATTAATGAATCATTATTTAGTAGCCTTTTTTTAAAATTATTTATTAACATTATTCTGCCTTTTTTATTATAGACCCCCCAGGGACCTGCTCAGTCGGCGTTAATTCTATCATTGAAACATTCATTCTCCAAGGAGCATTAATAGCAAACATTATAGCGTCCGCAACATCTTGTTGTTCTAAGAGTTCTAGCCCTGAAGTCATTTGCTCTCTTTTTTCTGGGTTATCTGAGAATGCAATATCAAAGAATTCTGTATTTACTCTACCAGGACATATTTCTGTAGCTCTAACACCTGTTCCACTTAGTTCAACTCTTAAGTTTTGATTAATCATATGTACAGCCCCTTTTGACCCGCCATACACAGAAGAAGAGACAGGGTATAAGCCGGCTATGGAACCAATATTAATTATGTGACCTCTTTTTCTTTCTACCATTCCTGGGACTACTGCTCTTAAAAGGTGTAAAAAGGATGTTACATTAGTTTCTGTAGTAGTATTAATATCCTCAGGCTCTGCTAAGAAAATGGGAGCAAATCCTTTTCCTACTCCGGCATTATTTACAAGTATATCAATATCAAGTTTGCCGAATTCAGAATATATTTTTTCTTGATCTCGAACATCAATTTCAATAATATCACAAGATATTTTATTTTGTAATTCTAGTAATTTCTCTTTTCTTCGGCCAGTTGCAGTTACATGTATTCCAGATTCAGATAATCTAACAGCAGTTTCTAAACCGATACCACTTGTAGCACCTGTAACTAAAGCAGTCTTATAATTGGTATTTGTCATTAATTTTCTCCCTTTAATTAATTATTTAAATCTTTTAGTCTTTGTCTAGTTGTAATTTGTTCAGGGTCAATTTCTATTTCTATAACTGAAGCTTTATTTGATTTAATACTTCTCTTTAATGCCCCTAAAAACTGTGAATGTTTTTTAATATTTTCATAATGGGCATTATAACCTTTAGATAATATTTTAAAATCTGGATTAACTAGGTCTGTAGCAATTTTTCTATTAGGATAATTCTTCTCTTGATGCATTCTAATAGTTCCTAACATTTTATTATTAATAATAATTATTATTGGCTTAATTTTATATTGATTACATGTTGCTAACTCCTGACTACTCATCATAAATCCTCCATCTCCGCAAAAAGCTATAACAGGACTATTTTTTTTAGCTATTTTAGCAGAAATGGCAGCGGGTATCGAGTAACCCATTGCTCCACTAGTTGGGGCTAATTGAGTTTTTGCTTTAGTATATTTCCAAAACCTTTGTATCCATCCACTAAAATTTCCTGCGTCAATAGTAATGATAGTATTTTGTGGCATGTATTCCCTGAGAATTTGCATTATTTTTCCCATATCAGGTTCAGATGAATAGTGCGGAGGTGTAGAATACTTAATATAATTACTTCTACAATTGGTACTCCATTCATGCCAACTTATATTAACTATTTTTTTATTTCGTATAACTTTAGAAAAATTAGAACTATTTGCTCTAATACCTAACAATGGCTTATATACTTTTCCAAGTTCTTTAGGGTCTGGATAAATATGAATAATTTTACTTTTATGGTTTACATTTATAGTTGAATAACCGCTTGTAGTCATTTCACCAAGTCTTGCACCTACAACTAATATTAAGTCTGAATCTTTTATACTTTGAACAAGTTTAGGGTCTACACTAGTAGATAAATCGCCTATATAACAACTTTTATTACTATTAACTAATGATTGTCTTCTAAAGGAAACTGCATAAGGTATATTATTAGAATTTGCAAAATATTCTAAATCCTTTGCTCCATCTTTACTCCAATCACCTCCGCCAATTATGATAAGAGGTTTACTAGATTTTTCTATTAGGCCTAATAACTTATTTACCTTTGATTGCGGTATTTTAGGCAAATTATTTTTTAAAAGTTTTATAGGCTTATATTTTGCATATTGCTCTAATATATTTTCTGGTAAAGATATTATTACAGGGCCTGGTCTACCTGAAGTAGAAATATGGAAAGCATTTTTAATAATATTAGGTATGCTTTTTGCGTTTTTTATTTCAAATACGGCTTTACTAAAAGGATGACCAAACATTTTATAATAATTAACTTCTTGAAAGGCTTCTCTGCCAATATGTTTAGAATGTATTTGCCCAATAAACATGATCATAGGGCTTGAGTCTTGCATTGCTGTATGTACACCAATACTTGCATGGCATGCTCCAGGGCCTCTAGTAACAAAAACGACTCCAGGAAATCCACTTAATTTACCCCAGGCCTCAGCCATGTTTGCAGCTCCAGATTCGTGTCTACATGTAATTACATTAATTTTTTTTTTATGATCGTAAAGACCATTTAATGCAGGTAAAAAGCTTTCACCAGGAACTGTGAAAACTGTATTGACTCCTAAGTCTCTAATGCAGTCAGCTAGTATTTTCCCACCATAAGATTTTTTTTCCATGATATCCTCAATATATAAAAAGCCTATTATACTATATTATTATCTATTTTCCTACTATAGAAATAGCTTTAATTAGAGCATAAACCTTAAGATTAGTTTTTAGTTTTAATTTTTGAAGAGAAAAGAGTGTTATTTCTGAAACGATTTGTTGTTTTCCTAAAGCTAAAAATATTTCAGCTATACCATTTTTTTTAGATATTTTAATCTTTGTTATTTTTGTTTCA
>Ga0222718_10002337_pt1 | contig 17174 bp, 11 predicted proteins | sample C33_27DmetaG_FD_165045 | JGI IMG/M metagenome (GOLD analysis project Ga0222718, IMG submission 165045) | Estuarine water microbial communities from San Francisco Bay, California, United States - C33_27D | ecosystem: Environmental > Aquatic > Marine > Unclassified | place: USA: California... | reverse complement strand
AGGATCCTGGGTTGGCTCGTATGTGCCCTGTTTTTTTTTGGGGGGGGTGTGCAAGCACGCTCTGAGAGTATTGCTGAGGACGAGACTCGCTACACAGTTCGTATCCCTAAACAGAACTTGGCGGATGCACTAAGTAGTCTCTCCGATCAAACTCAACAGATGTTGCTGTTTCCATACCAAATTGCAATCACTCTCGAGTCGAACGCGGTAAGCGGAGAGTATACCTTGCAAGAAATTATGGCGCGCATGCTTGAGGGAACAGGTTATTCGGGCGGTCTCACTGAGAAAGGTGTGTTGATGATTTCGCTTTCGAAATCGGATTCGCAATCCACTAAAACATTAGAAAGTGAGAAAAAAATGCGATCAGCAGAGAAACTTATCACCCGGCTTTTCATGTCGGCATTGGGAGTCTTCACCACCACAGGTGCGATAGCGGCCGACGCAGAGCCTCGATCAAATGCCATTGAGGAAATCCTTGTCACTGCCGAACGGAAGGAGGCTAGTGCACAGAAAACACCTATTGCGATGTCAGTATTTGCGAGTGATCAAATTCAGCGCGACCAACTGCTGGATGCTCGTGATTTAGCTCGTTTGTCACCCAGCCTGACCTTCAATCAAGCTCTTGCCGGATCCCAAATTTACATAAGGGGGGTTGGCCAAGGTAATCCCATAACTGGAAGCAGTCCAGGAGTCGCCCTACACATTGATGGCGTTTACCTAGGTCACCCTTACACAAACAACGCGTCTTTTTACGATGCTGAGCGATTTGAGGTTCTAAGAGGTCCCCAAGGCACGTTGTACGGTCGCAACAGTATGGGTGGGAGTATCAATATCATTACCAAGTCGCCGGTGATGGAATCTGAGTTCCGTACCACCCTTGGATTGGGATCACACGGCAGAAAATGGCTGAACGCTGCAGGTAATGTTGTGGCAAGTGAAGATATTTTGGCAATTCGGGGTAGCGTAGTCCTAGAGAATCGAGATGGTTATGTAGATAACAACACCACAGGAAGAGAAGTCGACGATCGTGATCTGGAGGCATACACCTTATCCGCTCTCTATACGCCTACTGAGGATTTTACCCTGCTTGTAAAAGGTGACTACCAGAGAGATCAGCGGTTTGAAAAACCTATTTCGCACTTGAGGTCGGTGCCGGGTTCAGGCCTTGATCCAACGATATTTGGGGCTAAAACAATTCGAAGCGGTGCTGGTGAAATATACAACGACTCAGACCGTTTTCGCGAGGACACGTTTTGGGGTGCAAATGCAACCTTAACGTGGGCTTTAGGGTCTGCGACCCTTAAATCTATTACTGCTTACAGAGAATCAGATCTTATTGGCGAGCCGGGTGACAACGACGGTACCGACTTCCCAGTAGTTTCAATTGATTCTGACAACTTTGCGGAAGAATTTACTCAGGAGATTACTTTGTCTGGTTATGCCATTGACGAGCGATTGGAGTGGTTAACAGGCGTCAACTATTATCGGGATGATGTCACCACAGAGAGTTTGTCAGTGCTCCCATTCCTGACGAATTTATTTCCGCCGCTCCCAAGTATTGAAGCTATTAATGGGGCGCCGGTATCGCTAGCAGCCTTAGCCGCTAGCTACAACGAAGAACTTACGTCAAAAAGTGTATTTGCCCAAGTTAATTACTCGGCCACCGATAAACTTAACCTCACATTAGGGGCGCGTTACACCGACGATAAGAAAGATAAATTGCAAACCTTACGTTCGAATATAACCCCACGCAGCACGCAGTGTGAATCACTTACGGATAGCAACGAATGGAGTGCTGTCACATGGAAGCTAGGTGCCGACCTAACACCCAGTGAGAATATGATGGTGTACGGCAGCATTTCTACTGGATTCAAAGCTGGCGGCTTCAACAGTGGCTCGTGTAATGACGACTATGATGAAGAAGAAATCACGGCCTATGAAATAGGTTTTAAAAGTCGCTTGTTGGATCAACGTTTAATGCTTAATGGATCGCTCTTCTTCTACGATTACACCGATTTACAGGTGCGAGCGTTTCAAGGTGCTGTATTACAGATTGCCAATGCGGGTGAGTCCGAAATATCGGGTTTTGAGCTAGACCTCTTGTACCAGCCCGCTGACAACTGGCGCTTCGATGCTGGCGTAGCGCTGCTGGATGCAGAATTTACTAAAGCGATGCTAGATGATGCGATGGTGCCGGGAGTGAATCCAGAGGATGTTTCGGGCAACCGGATGGAACGAGCACCGGAGCTAAAATATAGCTTTGGCGCGCAGTACACTTTTGGCAACATAGATTTTCGTTACGAACTTTCCTATTCGGACGAGATGTATGTCGATTCCTTCGAGAATGACTTTGCCAAAATTGACTCTGGTACCCAGCAGAATATTCGCGTGATCTGGCGCCCTAATGGGAGTAAAAACCTCTCGGTGCAGGGATTCGTAGAGAACATAACCGACGAGGACAATATCGATTACCTAATCCCCACATCATTTATCGGCGGTGTAGCGGGCGCCTATGGGCCGCCTCGCATATGGGGGCTCGTGGTCAATTGGGACATTCTGTGATCTAGGGAATCCCTTAGACCATGATTTTTCGGCATTTTTTTAGGCCGCCTGAGCAAATTAAGTTGCCTCATGCGGCCCGTTATGGCCTCTGGTCCCTGATAGTTACAATTCAACTTTTGAACGTAACGGCCACACGAGCGCAACCTACAACCCCCCCTCAACAGGACTTTGATAACGCAGCTTACGCCTCCTCCCTGGATTATACGAAAGACCGTTTCTGGCTTGCTTTGCCCGGTCAATCAGGGCTAGAGGACCTTCAACCTTCCTCAGTCGTGGCATCACCTTCCACGCCGGTGAGGTCTGTAGCCGTATTCTATGTTCACCCGACCACCTATCTGAGCGGCGGCGCGTGGATAGATCCACTAGAGCCGAAATCGGTAACTCATGAGAACAAGCTTTGGATGCTTGCCCATCAAGCCAGCATATTTAATCTCTGCTGTGAGATCTATGCGCCGCTGTATCGACAAGCCTCTATCTACGCATACCTTGAACCCAGCGATATGCTAAGCCAGAGGATTTTCGACGTTCCGTATCAGGATCTCCGCTCGGCTTTTCGCAATTTTATTCAATCGCGGAACCCAACAGCGCCCTATATCATCGCGAGCCACAGTCAGGGTACTCATCACATGCTGCGGCTGTTGGCGGAGGAGATTGATAACACTCCACAGCAAGACAGGCTCGTTGTCGCCTACACTTTGGGTGCCACCGTCAAACCCGTATCTCGCAATTATCTAGAGCGGTTACAAAAACTGAAAGTTTGCGATCAGTTTGATGAGACAGGTTGTTTCGTTCATTGGGATACCGCCGCATATGACGGCAAGACCATCATGCCCGAAAGTGATTCGGTTTGTGTAAATCCCTTATCTTGGCGACGAGATGAGACACGCGTATCGGCTAAGGATCATAAGGGAGCGCTACCCGTCGACCACCCTTTCACAATTGATTTTGGACCTACCGATGCTCCCAGGGATACGACAATTCAACGCTTGCGGGCGCTCAGAGTATCCGCAACGGGAGCACAATGTCAGGGAGGCGTCTTGCGAGTTGATCGACTCTCGCCTGACGAATTTTTAAATCTCAGTGCTGTGGGTAACTATCATCTTTTAGACTTTTCTCTGTTTTACGCCGATATCCAACAGAACGCAAAAGATCGAATTACCGCCTACACAAAACAACGACAGTTGCGGGAAGATCAATGACGAAATGCGGTTTAATGTTGCTTGCTGCTGCATTTTCGCTGACTTTAAGGGTAAGCGGAAGCGAAGCTGAAGTCCCCGAGCTTGTCGATGTGCCCAGCAAACTCTGGACGATACCCGCTCGCCAGCTGCCGCCACCTATGTCCGCCAGTGAGAGTCTTTATCAGCAGATCGCAGAAAACCCACAACCGAAAAGCCCAGTTAATTTCAGTTCCAAACCTATTGACAGCGAGCAATGGAAAGCGCTCGTTGCGGCCAACAAAAACAAAAATGAGGCCTTGGATCTGGCCTCCTTGGAATCAGTATTCAATGTGAAGGTGACCGAAACTAACGTTGCCGGAGTCGTCGTCCACCGAGTGCTACCCAACCGAAACCAAGCAGATTTAAAGCAAGCAGCGATGATTTACTTGCACGGTGGGGCCTATGTGTTTAACTCGGGCTTACGAGGTGCATACGAAGCGATCATCATCGCGAGCTATGCTGGCGTAGCGGTGTGGTCAGTGGATTACCGTACCTCACTGCTAGCCCCATTTCCTGCGGCCTTTGAGGACGCATTGAAGGTGTACCGTGCGCTTGCCGAGGACCCCAATATCAAAACCATTGCGTTGGGAGGAACTTCGGCTGGGGCTGGGTTAGCGCTCGCAATTACTCAAGACATCCTAGATACAAACATTGTTGCGCCCGATGTTATTTACGCGGGTAGTCCTTGGGCTGATCTCACTAAAACGGGCGATACACTTTATTCATTAGAAGGTATCGATCGCGTCCTAGTCAGTTACGACGGCCTCTTGGGCCAGGCTGCCAAGCTATATGCCGGTAGCGAACCACTGACAAACCCGCGTGTGTCCCCACTATATGGATCCTTCGCCAATTTTCCCCCTACCTATTTAGCTTCAGGGACACGGGATCTGCTACTAAGCGATACAGTTCGAGTCCATCGTGCAATAAAACAAGCGGGCGGGCATGCGGAAATTAACGTCTTCGAGGGACTATCGCACGCCGAGTACCTAACCAATTTAGATATGGAAGAGTCACAGAGAATGTATTTAGAGCTCGCCGCTTTCCTAAAGCTACACCTTTCCTATCGCGACAAAGTCGATTGAGGTCTTCATCATGTTCCAGAGATCGTTACAACGCTGCGTGCTCCCTGTTGTACGCAAGCCTTTTTGGTACCTTCTCGCTGCGCTGATTGGCACCTTGTCGCCTCTGGGAGCGAATTCGGATGAGCATACCGTGCCAACTCAGAAGTCCTTGTACTGGGGTGACCTGCACTTACATACTAATCAATCGGTCGACGCCTATGGTCTTGGAAATCGATACCTCACTCCCGATGAGGCATATCGCTTTGCCAAAGGAGAATCTATCCGCGGTCACAATGGTGTCCTCGCTCAGCTTGGTAGGCCTCTGGACTTTTTACTTATCGCAGATCATGCCGTAAACATGGGGGTTTTGCCGTCACTTCGGCGTTACGACACCCCGCTGAATGGCCCGCTTGCGGATAAGTGGACCCAACATTTAGCTAAGAGCCCAGCGGATGTATTTAATTTTATGCGGCGCGGTTCGCAGGCCTTCTATGAGGAGAGTTTAGCTACCGCTAATGTTAAAGACCCGGCAGGATTCTTTTGGAAATCTTGGACAACCGATTATTTTGATAATGAGGATTTTCGACGCAAAGTTTGGAGCGAAGCGTGTTCACTTGCCGACCAGCATAATAGTCCGGGAGAATTTACTGCGTTTATCGGCTATGAGTGGACTCCGAGTTCTGCTTCAGAGAAATCACCAAATTTTCATCGTAATGTTCTTTATGCGGGCGACGCTTCTAAAGCTTGCTTAAAGCTCCCTTTTACAGTGCAAGACAGTGAGAACGTGGAAGATCTCTGGGCGTATTTAGAAGATTATGAAATCAAAACGGGTTCGCGCGTTACTGCCATTCCTCATAACGGCAATCTCAGCAACGGAAAAATGTTTGAGTTAACTCGCTACGATGGCTCTTGGGCTGACCCAGATTACGCGCGGCAACGCAGTCGCTGGGAGCCAATTTATGAAGTCACGCAGATCAAGGGTGATTCAGAGACGCATCCAGCGCTTTCACCAGAGGATCCTTTCGCAGACTTTGAGACGTGGCATCGTCACGGATTTTTTGGCGCCTTGTCGGCTGATTTTAATCGCAAGAAAAAATACGAGTATGCGCGGTCGGGCCTTCGCCTTGGACTGGAGGCACAGCAAACTTTGGAGATCAATCCACTGAAATTTGGCCTTATAGGCAGCTCCGATGCGCATACGTCGCTTTCAGCTATCGACGAATCAAACTTTTGGGGGAAGGTTAGTTTGTTTGAGCCGTCGATATTTCGAATTGCTAGAAGTTGGCACTATTCCGCTAGCGGATTGGCAGCGATTTGGTCCAGCGAAAATACGCGCGAAGCGCTGTTTGAATCGCTTCAACGCAAAGAGGTTTATGCGACTACAGGCACGCGGATTCAGCTGCGCGTTTTTGCAGGCTGGGAATTTACCGATAGCGATCTCAATTCTGTCCGTTATGCTGAAATCGGTTATAGCAAAGGCGTCCCGATGGGTAGCGACCTTCGAGCATCCAGCAACAGCCAGACAAAAAGTCTTCAGCTGATGATCATCGCGCAAAAAGACCCGATGGGGGCAAATTTGGATAGAGTTCAAGTGATTAAAGGTTGGCTGGACAGCTCTGGCCATTCGCACGAAAAAGTCTTTGACGTGGCACTGTCCGGAAATCGCACCGGTTCAATTGGTTCGGATGGAATACTTATGGTTGGAAATACGGTAGACGTAGGCTCTGCGACCTATGAAAATTCGATCGGAAGTGAAGTACTGAAGGCTTTTTGGGTCGATCCGGAGTTCAATTCAGACGAGTCAAGTTTTTATTATGTGCGTGTGCTTGAAATACCGACCCCTCGCTGGAACGCATATGATGCGGTGCGATATGGATTGACCGATGAAGAATTGGTTGAAGACAGGCCCTACGGGGGATCAGAAGTGGTCCTACCCATACCGAAAGTGATTCAAGAGCGGGCTTACTCGTCTCCAATATGGTTTAGTCCAAGTTAGTCAAATGATAGATAGGTATCTTGCGTACGGAATGTGGTAGATCATTTTTTGTATTCATAAGATAGCATTCTGCCCCACCTCGCGAAGAGTGAGATTTTTGCCGGAATTTATTCCCGTAATCGTATCGACTCGTGAGGTCGTCGAAAAGATAAGGCCTCCAATGCTGTGCCCAGGCCAACTGGTCGCAAAACTATGCGAGCCTCGTGTCAATGATTAAGAGTCTGCCATCGGAGACCCCGGCAGGCGTTATCCATTCTGTGAAGTTACTGACTCGCGGGTGGAGGATGCGCTCAGAAGAGCCAGGTACTTGGTGAGCGAGGTAGATACTGGCTTAGAGCAAGCGCCTGACTGTGAACACGAGCAGAATCTCGCCATTGTGTTGGAGGTGATCTCATCAATACAAAGCCAGAGGTCGCGAACGCCGCCCTCATTTAGGCGGCTCGTCTTTCTGACGCAGTGATAAGACCGATCACTACCTTTCAGCGGTAGTGTCCGCGCGCAGAAACACGCCAAAACGCACGATTCTTAGAAAATAAAGCCCAATAAAAACAGATGCTTAAAAATTTGGTAGGACCAGGCGGATTCGAACCGCCGACCTCTACCATGTCAAGGCCGATTGGCCGCACCAAGACGCGCGTGGACACCTGATAATCTACACCGAAGACTGTGGTTCAGGAAATATGTCTGTGGCGAGGAAGGTCAGCCGCGTTCGGCTTGAAAGCTGTCGCGTAGCGCGCTTTCTTAGCTCCTGTGCTTCTTGAAAGCGCTGCTCAGTTTCTTTTAGGCGCTCTATTATTAAGCTGCGTGCCGCAGGGCAAGGAGAACGACCTTTATCTGCATGGCAAAGCAACTCGCCAATATCTTTAACGGAAAAACCGAGTCGCCGAGCATTCAAAATAAACCGAAGATAGCGTTCTTCATTGGGCCCATAATCACGATAGTTATTGCCTCGTTCGTTAGGAGGATTCAGGTAACCAATACGGGTGTAGTACCTCACCGTTTCGGGAGTAATATCGAGCTTGTTAGCCAATTCTTTTACACGCATACAACAGGCACCTTTAGTTTGATAATCCAGTAAAAAAAGCCATTAATTAAACAAAGGTCTTGGTCATTACTTAGGCTACACCTGTGTCCAACACAGAGGTCAATACCTTTCTTAAGACACATGAGCTGGGCCTACCGCTGTAGTAAGTATTGCTGTGGCGATCAACACGGCAATACCGACAAAGGTTTCAATACGAATGGAACGTTTGAGGCTGTGAGCCGAACTGGGGCGGTGTAAAAGACTGGGTACCAAACGGGCCTTATGCCAGAGAGCAAAGCTAAGCAGCCCCATAACGAGGCTGATCTTGATCAAAAAGCTGCGCCCATAGGCCGTAGTCACCAGCTCTGCGGGAAACGTAAATAGCTCTAGCGCTACCCAGCCCCCGGTGGCGAGAAGCATAAGGACAACAACAAGGGCAATGTTCCCGAAACGATGCATTAGCTGGTGTAATGACGGGTTCGCAAGCCTGGTGCAGGAAGCGTGCAAAGGCACAAGTGACCCCAGCCACCAGAGTCCAGCGAAAGCATGCAGTGCAATCGCTATTTGGGCGGTCACATTGATGCCTGCAGGGTGTCCGACCATGGAGATTGAACGGATCACCATCAACACTCCCAGAGCAATCAAAGCCCAAATAAACCAAGGGCCTAGCGCATCTGTTGATTTACTCGTTTGTGACCCCGAAACCAACCACAAAATGGCGATCAAAAGGATGCCAAAACCACTCGCTTGCCATGCGGTGGCAGCACCAACGGATGAACTCCACAGGATCGTCAGATACAGGCTATCGAACATACCTCCAACACCAGATTCGGCGAGGTATCCCACCTTCAAGAAGAAAGACAGAATGGAGGCAAGCAAACCCAGCACGACGGACACTAGAAAATAGCCTCTCAGCACAGCCATCAGGTTTCGCGCAGCCTGGGTTAAATTGAGACAGAAAACGCCCCCAATCACAGTCGCCAGACCAAAGTAGATCAGTAGTTTGCAAACCACCTGCCCTGCGAGCCAACCATTCATACCAAAGACCACTGTGGATTAGTGGCCGCTATGACTGGATTCGCCTTGGCTCGCTTCAGCGCCATGCATTTGGTCGCTGTCAGGGTGCATCATGGCTCCGGCATCAGATTCCACATGCATCATAAAGCTGAAATCCCCTTCCATTTTGTGGCCATCCGCGCCCATCGCCGCCCAGTTGACCTGGTAGGTACCGATCTTCAGTGCAGGTAGCGGCTGGCTGAAATCGGTTGCCGCTGCCGTTGTAGGCTTAAAACCGAGCGAAACGGACTCACCGTTCGCCCTATCGACCAGTTCTAGCTTGATCAGATTGACCTCGCTGGCAAAGTGCAGCTCAATTTCCTCAAGGCTCTCCATCAACATCGTATTGTTGCTCGGCACCGAACTTTCGAGGCCGGTATGCGCATGAGTATTGGTTGCCACAATAAGTGCTGTTAGCAGCGTAAAAATTAGACTGAGTTGTTTCATGATTTAGCTCCAGAGCTAGGTTTTGGGGAATGACTCAATAAACTCGTTTGAGTAGGTTTAGAAAGCAGAAATTTCTGCCACAAAAAGTAGATACAGGGCAATACCAGCAAAGTCAGTAAGACCGAGCTGACCATGCCGCCGACCATGGGGGCTGCCAGCCGGCTCATGACTTCTGATCCGGTTCCTGTGCCTAACATGATGGGTATCAGGCCGATAATGGTGGCGCCCGCTGTCATCAAGACCGGGCGAACACGCAAACCCGCACCACGCAATACGGCAGCGGAAAGCATCTCTGTGGTTATCTGATTTTGAGCGACGCTGCTTTTTTCATGTAGTTCTCGCAGCGCTTGATTCAAATAAACGATCATGATCACGCCGGTTTCTACCGCAATCCCTGCGAGGGCGATTAATCCAACACCGACCGCGATGGAGAAGTTGAAACCGAGCCAGTACATCAGCCAAACGCTTCCTACCAATGACATCGGCATAGTGAATACAAGAAGCGCCACAGGCGTGACTCGCCCGAAGTTCACGTACAGCAAGATCACAATGATCGCGAGAGTGAGCGGCACCATATAGGTCAGCTTTTCCTTCGCCCGCAACATATATTCATACTGGCCAGACCAGTTGATGGAATAGCCAGTGGGTAACTCCAGCTCTTCGCTGACCGTCTGCATGGCTTGTTCTACATAGCTGCCAACGTCAATGCCTTCGATGTCTACGTAAGTCCAGCCGTTAATTCGCGAATTCTCACTCTTGATTCCGGGTGGGCCATTTTCAACATAGATATTGGCAACATCGCCAAGCGCAATGCGTTGCCCAGTGGGCGTGATGACAGGTAGCAAGGCTAGCTGCTCGGGAGAATCCCGATAAGCTTGCGGATAACGCACATTAATGGGATAGCGCTCTAAACCTTCCACGGTTTGTGTCACGTTCATACCACCGATAGCCGACGCAACAACCTGTTGTACATCCGCGATATTCAGACCGAAGCGCGAGGCTTTTTCTCGATCAATATCAACGTTGATGTAACGACCACCGGCAACCCGTTCGGAATAAACCGAGGCCGTGCCGGGCACCTCTGCCAAAATCTGTTCAAGTTGTTGGCCGATAAGCTGGATTTGATTGAGGTCTTCCCCAGCGACTTTAATACCGACCGGTGTTTTTATCCCGGTCGCGAGCATGTCGATACGCGTTTTGATCGGCATCACCCAGGCGTTGGTGACACCGGGTAATTTCACCAATGCATCAAACTCCCTTTTTAGCGAGTCCGTGGTGACGCCCTCGCGCCATTCGCTGCGATCTTTAAGCTGAATGAAGGTCTCGATCATGGTCAGTGGCGCGGGATCTGTCGCCGTTTCCGCACGCCCTACTTTGCCAAAGACGGTCTCCACTTCCGGTACAGTGCGGATCAGCTTGTCCGTCTGCTGAAGCAGTTCTCTCGCCTGCCCTATGGATATGCCCGGATAGGTTGTCGGCATATACATCAAATCGCCTTCATCCAACGCAGGCATAAACTCGCTGCCGATGCGTTGCAACGGCCAAAGACTGCTAGCAGCGATAAGCAGCGTAATAAGCAAGGTGATCTTCGGGAATTGCAGTACTTTTTTCAGTACCGGCATATAGGTGGCAATGAGCACTCGATTCACCGGGTTTTTCTGCTCCGGTAGAATCTTCCCGCGAATAAAGTAGCCCATCAGCACGGGTACCAGCGTAATCGCCAGTGCGGCTGCAGCTCCCATGGCATAGGTTTTGGTAAAGGCAAGCGGAGAGAACATACGTCCCTCCTGCGCTTCCAGAGTGAAGACCGGGATAAAGCTGACGGTGATAATAAGCAAACTGAAAAACAGCGCCGGGCCTACCTCAGAGGCAGAGTCCGCCACGATTTGCCAGCGTTTTTCATTGGTAATCTGGTCGTGGCGCTCCAGATGCTTGTGAAGGTTCTCAATCAGCACAATAGCGCCATCAATCATGGCTCCAATCGCAATTGCAATGCCCCCCAAGGACATAATGTTTGCATTCAATCCCTGAAAGTTCATGACGACGAACGCGGCGAGAATCCCAATAGGCAGACTAATAATGGCGACTAAAGACGAGCGCAGATGAAGTAAGAACACCACGCAAACCAGCCCCACCATGACAAGCTCTTCAAGCAACTTGTGCCAAAGATTATCGACCGCACTTTCAATCAACCCGGAGCGGTCATACACCGTGACCACCTCGACGCCGTCGGGAAGCCCCGCTTTAAGGCTTTCCAGCTTGGCTTTGACGCCATCAATGGTTTTTTGCGCATTTTCGCCAAAGCGCATTACTACCACTGCACCCACTGTTTCACCTTCGCCATTTAATTCAGCGATGCCACGGCGCATCTGCGGGCCGAGATTGATATCCGCGACATCCGCCAGACGCAGAGGAACACCGGACTCACTCACGCCCAATGGAATACTGCTAAGGTCACTCTCACTTTGAAGATAGCCGGAGGCACGCACCATGTATTCGGCTTCAGCCATCTCGACAACCGATGCGCCGACTTCTTGATTCGCCTGTTTGATGGCCATTTGAATATGCGATAACGGTATTCCGTAGGCACGCAATTTTTCGGGATCAACCGTCACCTGGTATTGCTTGACCATCCCGCCTATCGCCGCCACTTCGGAAACGCCTGGCACGGTTTGCAGCTCGTATTTAAGGAACCAGTCCTGTAGCGCACGCAGCTCGCTGATATCGTGCTGACCAGTGCGATCTACCAGTGCATAGAGGTATACCCAGCCGACACCGGTCGCATCCGGCCCCAGTTGCGGGCGGGCATTTTCTGGCAGAGACGGCATAACCTGACTCAGGTATTCCAGTACACGCGAGCGCGCCCAGTACAGATCCGTATCCTCGTCAAAAATCACATAGACGTAAGAGTCACCGAAAAAGGAATATCCTCGGACGGTCACTGCACCGGGCACCGATAGCATCGCCGTGGTAAGTGGATAGGTCACTTGGTCTTCGACAACCTGGGGCGCTTGGCCTGGATAGCTCGTCTTGATGATGACCTGCACATCGGATAGATCAGGAATGGCATCAACTGGCGTATTTTTCAGCGAGAATAAGCCCATTCCGACCAGAATGACGGTAGCAAGTAGGACAAAAAATCGATTGCCAATGGACCACCGAATAATGGATTCAATCATTTCAGCCGCCCTACTCGTTATGCATCATTTGATGCTGAGAGTGATCCGTCATTTCAGAGCCCTCAGCAGGTAAAGAGCCTTCGGCGTCCATTGAAGGCTGATCATTAAATGGCGGCTGCGACATAATGTGCACCGCGCTAATTTCGTATTGACCATCGGCACGCATACCAATTTGCATATGCAACTGCGTCCCCGCCTGAAGCTGATTAAAATCGACCTCTTCAGCAACGAAAAAATTCATAGTCATTGAGGGCCACTGCCACTGGGGAACGGGTTCATGCTCCGCACTCAGGACACGCGTTTCTGGCGTAACAGACTTTATTTCAGCCTCCACCCAGACCGTTTCCGCATCTTCGTCACCGACCATGTCTGACATATTGTCATCGTGACTATTGGTATTGCCGTCGTTAGTGACGACATTGCTTTCGGCGCTGATCTCCGTATCGCTATCGCCATGATGTAGCCGCTTGAAATCGGAGGTTTTGCTGGATTCAGAATCGAGGAGGAATTGCGCAGACGTCACCACGGCTTCGCCCTCCTCCACCCCGTTGAGTATTTCAACGTATTCCTGAGTCACGCGACCCAGATCCACCGCAATAGACTTGTAATAGCCTTCACCCAGGGCCAGTACCAACCGGTTTTGATTCCCGGTTCGAATCACCGCGTCGCGAGGCACCGCCAAAACAGGTGCATCCAACGCCACCTGAATAACGACCTGCGCATACATATTTGGTTTGAGCAGGCCATCGGCGTTATCAAATCGCAGACGAACGCGGAGCGTTCTACTTTTGTTGTCGAGACTTGGATAGATGTAATCAACTTCGCCCTGCCATTCCCGACCGGGCAAATAATCTAACGTCATGCTGACTGGAAGGCCTAACTCGACCAGCGCTGCTTGGCGCTCGAAGACCTCTGCCTCGACCCACACCTGATCCAATGAGCCTATTGAGAGCAACGTGGTACCGGGCTGGACATAGAACCCTTCGCGGATATTCAGGTTGTCGACGACGCCGCTCATTGGTGAATAAAACGTGATCTGTTGCTGAACACTGCCAGCACGCTTTATCTCGTCGATGACCTTGTCGTCTATCTGTAGCGCTTTTAGTCTTTCTTCGGCAGCCTCAATCAAGCGAGGATTGCCCCGTCCAATTGCCAATAGGAGTTCTTCTTGGGCATTCACTAGTGGCGGTGAATACAGTTGATAGAGCGGTTCCCCTGCTTCGATCGGATCACCTTCCGCTTTTACAAAAAGTGTTTCCACCCAACCTTCCACCCTGGGATGAACGTGAATAAGCTGATCTTCGTCATATTGCACATAGCCAACGGTCGTAATCTCTGCATTCAGCTCACGTCTCTCCACAGGACTTGTTCGTACACCCAGATTATTGACAACATCAGGCGAAATTCGAATGGTGCCGATACCCTCATCGACACCACCGGCTTCGCTGGCATAGACCGGAATCAAATCCATGCCCATGGGGGACTTTCCAGGCTCATCGCGTTGATAATTGGGGTCCATCGGCGCGACCCAATACAAAGGCTCCCGGTCATCAGGCATCGCCAACGAATCGGTTATTTCTGCCTCATTTCGATCAGACAGGTTTTCGTGACCAGACCTAACTTGAATCGTCAAAAAATAGGTCGCTACGCCGGTTATCAGCGCCGCAGCCAAGACGATGCCAAGTGTTTTTTTCGTAGAGTTATTCACGTTAACGCACTCCAATTTGCGCTCTATCGCCCTGTGAATCGGACGCTGCGCTGGGAAAAAAGTAATTGATCTCCGCAATGGTTTTTAGGCGGTCGATACGGATATTGAGAAAATCGATGTTGGTATTCAGCTCGGCAATGCGAGCTCGCATCACTTCAGCGAAATCACCGTTGTCATTGGTATAGGCATTGAGTGTGGCTTCAGCTTGATCATGAACTTCATTCAGTAAACGCCCTTCGTAAAGCTCTCTGCGCTGGTTTAGTCGATCAAGTGCAGATAACGCAGAATCGAGACTCGCGCGCATCGTGCGTAAAGCCAGAGCCTTATCGGTTTTCGTGGCTTCTTGACTGGCGATAGCAGATCGCAATTCCTGGTCTTGACGATTTCCCGTAAATAGCGGCACATCAAAACTGACCCCTATCGAGAAGAAATCTGCTCGATCAGCGCCCGTTGGATCATCGTCCCGATAGCCGTAGCTCGCGTTCACTCCCCATTGAGGTTTATATTTTTGTTTTGCCAGCGCCACACCCGTGCTACTGGCTTGAATAGTTTGGTCAAGGACTTGCAAGCTGGGATGGGCCAGCAGAGCGTGGGTGATTTCAGATTCGCTCAGAGCAGAACGGGATATTCCATTTTGTGGGCTATCGATAGATAACTCGGGTAACTCTCCACTGATCTGTAACGATGTCATCTCTGAGCTGGGTAACCACTCAGAGAGCTTTGCCAAGGCCACATCGTTCTGCTGACGCAGCGCAGCCAAACGATCATCGAGTCGTGTTAGTTCGACCTGTGCTCGAATCACGTCTTGCTGACTCGTGTGACCCAGAGCATTTGAGTAAGCTGATTCGGCAACGTCAGCGAGGTAGTCAAACAAACTACGGTCTTGCTCAATCAAACGAATGGTTTCGCTATATCTATAGCTCTCCAACCAGAGCTGGCTGACCGTCACCGCAACCTTGGCGCGCCTGTCTGAACGCATTAAAGGTTGCTGCACACTGATCTCAAGCAGCTGCTGGCGGCGCAATTTCCGGGTATCCCCGCGAGGAAAGGTTTGGCCCACGCCCACTACCGCCTGGGTCATTGGCTCCTGGCCAAAATCGAAACTATCTATGGGGACATTGGCAAAACCAATGGAGACAGTTGGGTCAGGCAACGCGCCTGCGGCCAGGCTTTGTGCCTCTGTTGCCTGCTGGCGTAAAAGGCTGCCATCAAGCCAAGGATCGTTTTCCTGCGCTAAACGGACGGCGTGATCCATGGTCAATAGCGGTTGCGCAAACGTCAGTTCGGCAACCGAGACAAATGTTGCACATAGCGCACAACGGATAAAGAAATTCATCGAAACTCCCAACGCGAGTTGAGCCCCATACGACAATGCGCTGTTCACGCATAAAAATTGAGGGGACTAAAAGACTGAGAGCAATGCCCTCACCTAAAACATAAGAAGCGCGCCCAAATTACAGGCACAACTATCCTGAGTTAGGCCGCGATGGGGGGTCTAAAGGGAGAAGTTGGGGATTGAACCAGAGGTTCGGAAGAATTTAGCTGAATAGCTTCTTTGAAGTTTGTTGATGAAAACCTTAATGGGGTGCCAAACATCATGTGCTGGCAACTGGCCAGGCAATTAGCGCAGTCATTCTGACAGCAATCCATGCCCTCCATATCCATATCATCGTTCATGTCTGCACCAGAAGCAATTTGGTGATGTTGATGAGACATACTCATCATCTGACCTGAACTCATTTCAGAAGACATGGAAGAACTGAAATCACCAGACATTGCAGCAGCCATTACGCCAGCGCTCACTTGCTGCGTAAGCAGTGAGATAAGCAAAAAAACGGCGGCGAACATTCTGGTTGTCATTTTTAAATAATAGCAGACCTAATCAACAATTCAATTGATGTGAATCAACCCTGCCGAGAAATACCGTTAAAGGCATTTGAGCTTTTCGGCACCCATATTACAGATCGAGAGAAGCCGATATACGTTGTCATCACCTCTCTTCACCAAAAATTCGACATGATCATTCTCTGAAAGTTCGGAAATATCAGCATTGTCGAGTACTTCAAAGCCCGTGACAGCAGCTTCTATGCCGGTGCCATGAATTTCTGCGTGCTCAATCACCAAATCACGACCAAGAGTTATTGATTTAATAGCCCCTGTGCTATGGCCGATATCGCCCTTCTTATAGTCGGGTCCAAACATCTCAGTCATATTGGGTTTCGAAGAATGAGGCGTGTCGTTTGATTCAATTGTTGTCACCGAACCGCTCTCTTGAGCCTGCGTGTTTGAAACGCTCAATACCACGGAAATCAAAGTAATCAAAAATAACGTCGTTTTCATACCACTGCCTCTATTTTTTATATACGCATTAAGTTGAAAAGACACTTCACGCGTATTCTAACTTCTATGATGTTAAGTGCTATTAGATTTTTCTCTTGTCAATTTATAGCTTTTTCGAAGTATAGGAAGTATAAATGGGGTGTCGAGAGTAGCTGGTCGTCCAGAAAATGGTCGTGGAGGCATGAGATCATGGATGCAAGCTCAGAGAGTGCCTGCGGTTAGTACTCGCATTGCTGGTCTTGTAGATCTTTTTCGCTCACCTTCTAAACCGGGCACGAACAGCTCCATACCAACGGATTTCTCAGTGGCTTCCTTGCTGATTGAGTGCTGTTGAACTGGATTCCTTACCAGCGAAAAGAGGCAATGTCTCAGGGGGTGCTCGAGATGGTGGTGTCAGTAGCGGTAGGGAAGGGGTGGCCAGCTCTTTATCACGTAAGTGAGCCAGGACCTGTCGATGATGTCCTGATCCTCAATGCAAGCGATGACTTTGACGTACCCGCCACAGGTAAGCCACCGCCAACATGAGGCAGACAAGCCCGAATGCCACCATCGCGCTTGTGCCTTTGTAAGGTAGTGCGCCAGTT
>Ga0222718_10002335_pt1 | contig 17175 bp, 18 predicted proteins | sample C33_27DmetaG_FD_165045 | JGI IMG/M metagenome (GOLD analysis project Ga0222718, IMG submission 165045) | Estuarine water microbial communities from San Francisco Bay, California, United States - C33_27D | ecosystem: Environmental > Aquatic > Marine > Unclassified | place: USA: California... | reverse complement strand
TGCTCTAGAGTACCGGGCTTGAGCCAATTGCAAATTTGATTTCGAATTGTTGAAATCAGTGGTATTTAGTGCTCCATTTTCAAAGCGTGCCTTGGCAAAATCAAATGCCCTTTCAGCAGCTACTGTTGCTTTTTCATTCGCTACCATAGTTTCTCTCGCAGCAACAGCGTCCGCATGAGCCGTTTCAATGGCCAGTCTTAAATTTTGCTTTTCAGCATCAAGTTGCACCTCAGCTTGTGCCTTATTTATACGGCTGCGCTGCACGGAGCTATAGATGCCTCCTCGATTGAAAATAGGCACATTCAAAGACAAACCAATAAACTGGTTAAAGTTGTCACTAAGTTGTGTATTGAAAGCAACACGCTCAACCTCTGTATTAAAAGTAGGAGCGAACACAAATTCACCAGACTCTGTTGCACCAATTTGTCTTGGATCGCCCGGAGTAGCATCAACAATTTCCGTTCTCAATCCAGAATATCCTGTTCCGATAGAACCACTAAGTGAAAGCGAAGGGTAATAACCACTTTGTGATACTTTAATTTGGTTTTCCCATTGCGAAATATTCAGTTCAGCCTGCTTTATTTCGGGCATATTTTGCTCTGCTTGAACATACACACGCGGCACAGATACTAAAACTGCTTCCGAGTCATTCAATCGATCATCATTTCCTTTGTTAATCTCAAATGGTTGATCCGATGGAATCATCAACAATTGCTTCAACCTGAGCTTTGCCAACTGGTATTCATTTTTCCTTTGAGTGGTTGTGGCTTGATCTGCTGCCAACTGTGCTTCAAGGTCATACTGTACACCGATGTTGGTATTCCCTACTTCCACTAGGGTGCGAATCCTTGATAGCTGTTCTTGAGAGATGTCTTCTTGTGCCTTTGCCACGGTGATGAGTTCATCGCTGAGCAATACGGAAAGAAAAGCCGATGAAACTGCCAGTGCCACATCATTCTTTTGGGCTTCTACACCATAGATCACGCTTTGTAGATTGGCCTCTTGTGCCTTGATATTCTGCTCGTTTTGAAAGCCATTGAACAAAACAATGCTAGAATTCAAACCGAATGAATTACTCTGAACTCGAGTATTGGCAAACTGATTGGTAAAAGGATCGATTCGTTGACCCCAGTTATAATTGTGTGATGCAAAGCCGTTGAGGTTAGGTAGCCGATCTTGTTTTGCATTAGAAAGTTCATTCTCGCTGGATTCAATTCCCAATTTGGCTTGTTTGATTTGCAGGTTATTTTTCCACGCAATATCAATGCACTGCTCAAGCGTATATGTGCTTTGCGCAGAGCCAATCAACGAAAAAAACAAGAGCGTGAAGCCCAATGCGAAGTACTTCATAAGATCAAATGTAATTTGATGGTTTGAGGTAAATAACAATTTGATACGAACGGGGTTTTAGGGTGATGAACGTACTATAGCAAATTCGGAGCAAGCCATTCCCTCCACCTTTCTTGATAAGTGATTTCTTCTTCTAAGGGGATAAATGTATACTACATTTATCTAGGACTCAGACCTATTTTGGTTGAGTTTTCTGAACATCAAAACACCAATGCCCAGAAGTAGCAAATAAGGTATCCCCATCAGATATAATATACCCGCATTTAAGCCCTCGGCAACATCACTTCCATTTTTTTGTGCGGCTTCAGTAACTGCGCCACACATGGCACATTGAGCTGATGCATCAATGGTGATGATTGATAGAACGAGTATGATAAGAAGTACCTTTTTCATTTTAATCAAAGTTAAGGTTCATTAATAATATGGAGAGATCATTAGATACACGATTACTCCAGAAACTGAAACATAAAACCACAATGGCCACGTGATTCGAGCAATTTTTCGATGCTTGTCAAATCTTTGACTTAGAGCTCGAACAAAGGTGATCAGCACAAGCGGAGTTATCACGGCAGCCAAAACAATATGGGTAAGAAGTATAACAAAGTAAACCGTACGAATCCAACCCTCTCCACCGAAGCTAGTGCTCTCATGAGTAATATGGTATGCGACATAACTCACAAGGAAAAGGGCGCTTAAAACAATGCTGGCAGTCATCACTCGTTCATGTGCGCGCCTTTGGCCATTTTTTATCAATACCAATCCTGCTGCCAGCAAAAGACTTACAAGACCATTAATGGACGCGTTGACCGTTGGCAAAACATCCATCCAAGTGCCTGACATATCCATTTTTGGAGTTACATATATGACCCCAACTGCCAATGCCAACACTACTCCAACAATGTAGATAAGAGCATTGTAATTCTTTGCCTCTATTTGGTTTTCTGCTTCCATGAAATATGTGGTTCTTGAATAATCAATTTTATAGCATCCTGAAGTTTCTTGTTGTCCTGCTGTGTTCTCAAATTAAAGTATTCTCTTACGCGATTGCTTTGATCCAAAAGCGCGATATACTCCCCAGGATTGCTTCGTGACGGGTTCATTTCGAAGACTTCATCCAAAATCGACTGATCGGCTAGATTTTGCAGACGATAAAACTGCCAATTGTCGCCAGTGTAGATGCGCTTTTTAGAAAGTGACTCCAAGTTTTGCGCTGAAATAGAATCAACGCAGATGCTCATCAATTCCCAATCTTCCTTTCTCTCTACCTTATTCAGGTAGTTATTCAACGTAGATATGTTATCGACACACTGATTATCACAAGGCCAGTTGAAAGCGTGAATTATGCGCACTTTCTGCGGCAGCTCATCACCTGACAGCTTATTGTCAGACATACCCATGAGGTCGGGCAATTTCACTGAAGCATAGAGCGTGTCACCGTTATCATCAACACCGATGATTGAGCCATAGAAACCAAGACGCGTGGTGTTGTGCTCTCCCAACGAGAAGAGCATATATACTACGGATGGGACGAGCAAAATCGCTATGAGAATTACACCCTTTTTCATATCAAGAGAAACAAAAAAAGGCTCTCAATGTTTGAGAGCCTTCAATGTTTATAGATCTTACACTAAGCCCATACCCAATCGAGGGCATCCTTCAAGTATTGTAAGAAGGTAGATTCGGTGTAAAGAATAAAGAAAAGATAAATTATGAATATGCCATATGGTATGAGGATGGTGTATTTCAATCCTTTTCGCTCATCTCCTAAGTGCATAAACACCATTACAATGTATCCTGCTTTTATTAAGGTGAGCACTATGAATGCAATTTTGATACTCATCCATCCAGCCCCATTCACATCGATGTGAGCTTTACCCCAGACAATACCCATTGCTACTTCCACTGCTGTAATAATTGAGAGTAAGGCAGTAACAAAGAATATTTTCTTTCTGATTTTCTTTCCTTCTTCTTCGCTGTGATGTGCGTGAAGCGAATATTCGATGATGTCGTCTCTTTCCATGTTTTTCTGTGTTATATCAAGTAGAAGAAAGTAAATACGAATACCCAAACTAGGTCAACAAAGTGCCAGTATAATCCGACCTTCTCTACCATTTCATAGTGGCCTCTTTTCTCATACCAACCTTGATAGGCACGCAATAAAACTAGAGCGTTCAGAATTACACCACTAAATACGTGCGATCCATGAAATCCGGTAATGAAAAAGAAAAAGTTAGCATATAATTGCGGTCCATATGGATTTCTAGCAAGAGTGGCATTGTCTGCCCAAGTACTGATATCTCCATCAGGGCCAGCGATAAAGGTCATCCATTCCCATGCTTGAGACCCTAAGAAGATCGCTCCTCCAAGAACGGTCCAAGCCAACCATTTAATAACACCTTTTCTGTCCATTCTATGCCCAGCCTCAACGGCTAGCACCATTGTTACCGAACTCACGATAAGAATGAATGTCATCAACGCCACATATAACAATGGTAGATGAGCGTGGGTTAATGGAAAGTGGAAGAAAATTTCTTCTGTAATGGGCCAAACATCTACAAGGTGATGTCTCTGAAAGCCCAGTGCTGTAAGGAATCCACCAAATGTAAGCGCATCTGAGATGAGGAAAAACCACATCATCATCTTGCCATAACTCACACTAAATGGTGATCGACCGCCTCCCCAGAGTTCCTTTTGGTCGATTACTTGTGTTACTTCTCCTGCCATGTTAGTTTAAAGGTATAGATGTTAGAAATTGGGAAGCAATGTTAACGAATAAACACTAAAAATAGGATCAGATATATCCAGAGAATATCCAAAAAGTGCCAGTAAATACCACAAACGGTAATACCAATGTAATCTTCAGCAGAATACATTCCCAACAATGCTTTTACTGAGGTAAAAATTAGGGCTACCAATCCACCAATTACGTGTGCTACGTGTGCCCAAACCAAAATGTCAAAAAATGAACCTGATGCATTACTCTCTCTCCCAGTAAAATACACCCCTATGTCCACCAAATCCATGAAGCCCATATACTGCATTACAATGAATGTAATTCCTAAGCCGAGCGTTGCCAATAAAGCCATTGCAGCAGCTTTTACCTGACCTTTCTTAGCCAAGAATTGAGCAAAGAACATGGTAAAACTGCTGGCTACAATTACTCCTGTACTCACAAAAAATATTTGTGGAATATCGAAATACAGCCAATCTCCTTGTGCCTGCCTTACCACGTATGCACTAGTGAGCCCACCAAAAAACATGATGATGCCTACCAAACCGAGCCACATCATGGGCACAGCCGTTTTCTTTTTCGTTTCGAATATCTCCTCTGGTGTCGCGTATGAACTTCCCATTTTGCTTTTAAATTAAGTACAACAATTGAATTACTGGTAGATAAACAAACGAGGCGAACATGAGTTTAAGTGCGGCTTCATCTGACCGCTTTCTGTAGAGATCTATAGCGAACCAAAGAAAGGCCAGACCTGCGATGCTTACGGTGACCATTCTTATCCAATCCATTTCGGTAAATACAATCGGTGTGAGGCTGATTGGGATTAAAGACACGGTATACAGCAAAATATACATGGCAGACACTTTGCCTTTTCCTTGGCTTGAAGGCAACAGTTTAAATCCTGCTTTTGAATAGTCCCCATTTGCTTTCCAAGCGATGGCCCAGAAATGAGGGAATTGCCACATAAACTGAGCAGCAAAGAGCACTCCAGGGATTAAACCAAAGTCTCCGGTGTAAGCAACGTAACCCAACATGGGAGGAATTGCGCCAGGAAAGGCTCCAACGAAAACCGCAATAGAACCAACGCGCTTTAGCGGAGTGTAAACCGCTACATAACTAAAGAGTGCCAAGGCCCCAAGTATTCCGCTCAACGGATTCAACCCAAACCATAATATGAGTAAACCAACCACTCCTGCAACAGCCGCCACAATCAACGCTTCGGAGACCTCCATCCTACCGTCAGGTATGGGTCGGTCTTGTGTTCGATTCATCAGTTTGTCGTAATCGCGTTCGATGATTTGATTAAATGCATTGGACGAACCCGTGACTAAAAACCCGCCAACAATCAGCCAAAGAATGTGCATGATGTTGGCTTCGGAAATATCGACTGCAAAAAAGTAACCGGTAAGCGCACTAAATACCACAAGCGAAGCCAATCGCATTTTAGTAAGCTGCGCGTAGTCAGATATTTTGCTTCGAGCTGGAGATTTTATTGCTGCCGTTTGAGCTTTCATTTTCGCTTTGCAAATGTATTCACCAAGATTAGTTTTTGTTTGATTCTACTTCAGTTTTTCGACTACGTTTGACCGCTGTGGCTGGCATCTATGTCCATATCCCATTTTGCAAGCAAGCGTGTACCTACTGCGATTTTCATTTTTCGACCAACCTTTCCAATCAAGACCAGCTTACGCAGGCAATTTGTTTGGAGATTGAACAGCGCAAAAAGGAACTCGACTCAAAGCCACAAACGCTTTATTTCGGTGGTGGATCACCGTCCATTCTTTCGGATCACAACATGATCTTATTAATGGAACAATTAAACCGCCATTTTGATTTATCGCAGCTGACAGAAACGACCATTGAAACCAATCCTGACGACCACAGTGAGGAGAAACTCGCCTTCTGGAAATCCTTGGGATTTGATCGTTTAAGCATTGGTATTCAGTCGTTTGTAGAGCGAGATTTACGCTGGATGAATCGCGCTCATTCTGCCCATGAAGCCGTCACCTGTGTGGCCAAAGCCGCAGAAGCTGGATTTGAAAAACACACTATTGATTTGATCTATGGTATCCCGAATCAATCGATGAAAGAATGGGAAAGCAACATTGGCAAAGCCATTGATCTTGGTGTAAACCACATCAGCGCATACTGCCTTACGGTAGAAGCAAAAACCGCTCTGGCGAATCGGGTGAATAAGGGACTGGATCATGAAAAATCGCACGAGGTGATTGAGCAGGAATTTCATTTATTACAGGACCATCTGAAGCGCGCTGGGTTTCGACAATACGAGCTGTCAAATTTTGCCAAACCCGGATTCGAAGCCGTGCACAATGCCAATTACTGGTCAGGAAAACCCTATCTCGGACTTGGCCCATCGGCTCATTCGTTTGATGGCGAAAGCAAAAGGCGCTGGAACGTGGCAAATAACATGAAATACATCAAAGGTGTGCCTTCAAATAGCTACACGGAAGGCGAAACATTGACCGAAACCGATCGAGTAAATGAGCAGCTAATGACCAGTTTGCGCACCGCTGTGGGTTTAGAGAAAGTAAATATTTCCGACATCCATTGGGATCAAATAATGCGGCAGGTTGATCAGATGCCCGCTGCGCTACAAGCGATGCTCGACATTGATGAAATTGGGATAAAAATTAAACCAAAGCACTGGCTTATGAGCGATGCCGTGATTAGGGAGCTAATGATTGCTTAATTCTACACCACAATTATTATTCTTGACTCATGAATTTAAAGGAAGGCATCGACATTTCCATCCCCTACCGCACCAGTGAACAGGCCACCTCTGCGTGGTATGTAGATCCAATCAAGATCGAGCCGGTGAATGGCGATGGATTTGTGGGCAGTGTGAGGCAGGGAGGCTCGGTCAACTTTAACGACATCACGCTCAACCCCCATGGAAATGGCACACACACCGAGTGTGTTGGGCATATCGCTCCAGAGTGTTTTAGTGTGAATCAACACATGAATCAATGGTTTTTTGAAGCGCTGCTCATCACCATCGAGCCTGAGAAAATGGAGGAGGATTGGGTGATTACAGCAGACCAAATACAAAAGGCTGTTGGAAATGAGCGACCAGAGGCATTGGTGCTGCGCACTTTGCCTAATGAGGAAAACAAATTACAGCGTAACTACAGCAATTCAAACCCAGCTTACTTAGAAGCTAAGGCGTGTGAATGGATGGCGAACAATGGTATTGATCATCTGCTATTGGACTTACCCAGCGTAGATCGCGAAGTAGATGGCGGAGCTTTGGCCGCCCACCGTGCCTTTTGGAATTATCCTGAAAATCCGCGCATGAAGGCTACGATCACCGAGTTGATTTACGTTCCGAGCAAAGTGCAGGACGGACAATACTTTCTCAACTTGCAAGTGGCACCTATTGAAAATGACGCTTCCCCCAGTCGGCCCGTATTGTATAGAAAGGATTAATGTATGTGCTATAATGCTGCTTATTCTATAGAGAAGAATTTGAAACACGCCATTAGCCGTGAGCAAGATCCAAACCTCAAGCGCAAATTGGAAGAGATGCTCGAAAACTGGCGTAAAAATAAACTGCCCTTTGTACCTCCTATTAGAATTGACGATGTAGTACACTTTTCCAACGCCTTTGAACACGCATTCTTTCCTGCTTTCTATCTAGAAAATGGAGAGCATCAGCTCGGTTTTTTTCGCTGGGGACTTATTCCAAGATGGTGTAAAGATGAAAAGAAGGCTCTGACACTTTGGAATCAAACCATCAATGCCCGCAGCGAAACCATGTTTGACAAACCATCGTTTCGTGCTTCAGCAAAAGATCGGAGGTGTGTGATCATCTTGGATGGATTTTATGAATACCATCACATCGGCAAAGACAAATACCCATTTTTCATTGAACAAAAAGGCAAGCCTATGTATGTAGCTGGCCTATATGAACTCACAGAAATTGATGGCGTGGAATGGCGAACGTTCACCATAGTGACCTGCGATGGAAACGAACGGATGAAATACATACATAACAATCCAAAAAATCCCGGTCGAATGCCTGTAATACTTGACTATGATCAAGTTGATCTTTGGCTGAATCCTAGACCTAACGTTGCATTGGAACAATTAGAGAATACCGTTACCTCAATGTGTACGCCACTGAATGATGCTGATTTAAATGCGTACACCGTGGGGAAACTTCAGGGCAAACACGGCATTGGGAACGATCCTCGCGCCAGGGAACGGTTTACTTATTTAGAGGTAGAACTCGAGGGCCACTGACCCCCGACATTTTCTTGAAGCAGATTTCTGAATCAGAAATAATAATTTTACTTTGCGAGAACCCTCAAAATAATATTCGCTTATGGCTCGGAAATTAGACGCAACAGATCTAAAAATTGTACAAATCATGCAACGCAATGGTCGAATCTCTAATCTTGATCTGAGCAAGGAGATTGGCCTCTCCCCTGCGCCTACACTAGGCAGAGTCAGAAACTTAGAAAACAAACGCATCATTGAAGGATACCACGCCAAAGTAAACTTGGGCAAACTAGGCATTACCGTAAAAGCCCTGATCCAAGTCACGCTGCACCAGCACCGCGGAGTGAACATTAAAAACTTCATTGATGCGATCATGGAAATTCCTGAAGTAGTCGATTCCTATCAAGTAACCGGTGACTATGATTACCTGCTTCGTGTATTCAGCAGCAATGTGGAAGAATTAGACCGATTGATCACGCAAAAAATTGGCTCAATTGAAGAGGTAGGACAAATCAAGTCGCATATTATTTTGAGTCACATCAAAAACTCGCGGGTTGTTCCCAAGCTCGATTTGGACTAAGAATTTTAAGATTGAAAATACTCTAAAGCGAAATTCATCTTGGACATAGTAGCCTACAGAGACTATTGCTTATCCAAACCCGGAGTTACAGAAGACACGCCCTTCGGGCCCGATGTGTTGGTCATGAAAGTGATGAACAAAATGTTCGCTCTATTCGATATAGAAAAGTTTGAGAGCGTAAACCTCAAATGTGATCCTGAGCGAGCTTTAGAACTGAGGGCTGAAAATCCAGGAATAACACCTGGATATCACATGAATAAAAAACACTGGAACACGATTGCTTTTGATGGTTCAGTCTCTGATGAATTGATCATCGAAATGACCGATCTTTCTTACGATTTGGTCAGAAAATCGCTGCCCAAAAAGATGCGAGATGAGCTGGATGAATTGCACTAATTATTCGCTGCTCATCTCACTCAAAGTTTTTCCTTTGCCTTTGCTTAATTAAACGAACTCCACTTGAAAAACGTCATCCAAATAATCGTTAAGTACTTCATACGTGGGGTGATCTTTTTGGTACCTGTGGTGGCCACAGTTTATGTCATCTTCAAGGCCTTCATTTATATTGATGGGATAATTCCATATGAAATTCCAGGACTTGGTTTGCTCACCCTTTTTGCAACCTTGACCATTTTCGGAGTTTTGGCCAGCACGGTTTTAGCCCAGCCGCTCATCTTTTGGGGAAATCAGCTGCTGAAAACATCACCACTCATCAAAACGATTTACAGTTCTATCCGAGACTTATTGTCGGCATTTGTAGGCAATCAAAAGCGCTTTGATAAACCTGTGCTCGTTAAATTGGTCAAGAATTCATCGGTAGAGAAATTTGGATTTCTTACGTCAGATGACCTTTCTGAACTCGGGGTGAGCAAAGATAAAGTGGCGGTGTACCTTCCACATAGTTATGCTTTCTCTGGCAATCTTTACATCGTGCCTGCAGAAAATATCACCCCCATAGATGCCTCTGCTGCTGATGTAATGAAATTCATCGTGAGTGGAGGAGTTAGTTCAGTAAACGATACAGAGAAACTTGATTAAAGCACTGGTTGGCAATGTGAGCAAGCATCAACTTAGCTTGCACGGAATCATATTTCTGTGGGGGTTCACAGGCATTCTTGGTAAGCTTATAAGCATTGATTCTATTTCCATCGTTTGGTGGAGGATGACCATCGCATTTATTGGGCTTGTTGCATTCATGTTGGCGACACGAAGGCCGTTAAAAGGTTCGGTGTCTAACGTTGTTAAATACGTTTTTGTCGGCATGATCACCGCTGCGCATTGGATCTTCTTTTTTGAAGCCATCAAAGTTTCCAATGTGAGCATCACACTCACCACCTTGGCCAGCACTTCCCTATTCGTAGCATTGATCGAACCCGTTTTCTTTAAGCGAAAAATCATCGCGTATGAAGTTGTCTTTGGACTCATTACCATATTTGGCTTAGGGCTCATATTTCAAGCAGAAACCGAGTATGGGCTGGGCATATTATTCGCGCTCATCTCTGCCATACTCGCTGCCGTGTTTAGCACAATCAATGGAATATTTGTGCGGTATGACAAACCCACCAAAATCACCGCATACGAAATGCTCGGTGGCGTAATCGGTATTTCCGCGTATACCCTTTTTAATACTGATCAAGTGACCATGCCTGTTGGTATTGATTGGCTTTGGCTCTTATTACTCGGGCTTGTGTGCACCAGTATGGCCTTTGTGGTAAGCATTGAAGTGATGAAAACACTCAGCCCATTTACCGTAAGCATCAGTATAAATATGGAGCCGATTTATGCGATCATATTCGCACTGCTTATCTTCAAAGAAGATGAATATATGAGTCCGCTCTTTTATGCAGGCGCCACCATTGTGATGGGAACCATATTCTTAAACAGCTACTTCAAGCGCAAAGCGCAAAAAACTAGCGAACAACAAACGGACTAACAGACACCGTGTTACTGTTTTCCATCAGTCGTAAAAAGTAAGTGCCTGCTTCGATGTTTAAGCCAAACTCCGCTTGCGTGGCATTGGAACCTAATTCTTCATCCAAAAGAAGCCTGCCGGCAACATCGGTGATTTGTACTTGATATCCCTGCATGGAAGCACCGCCAAAATCCAGTGTGAATGAACCGTTATTTGGATTTGGGTAAATGTTTATCGATGCACCCATTGGCGAATCATCCAAGCCGAGAGGAAATACATTAACGTCTTTGCAAATTTTACCACACTCGCTTCCATCATCATATGTGGTTAGACAGACCTTGTATGCTCCAAAAGCATTGTATGTGTAAATCGGCTGCTCAAAGGTTGAAGTATTTCCATCGCCAAACTCCCAAAGCACGGATGTCACCTCGCCAACCACGGTTGAGTCGAAGAAGGTAAACGTATTGGTGCTCAAATCTCTGGTATAAGTGAAATAAGGTTCGCATGTATATTCAACCACTTCGATGGTTTCGCAGTATTCATCAATGCAAAAAGGGAAGGGATTAATTACAGAGAGGCATACCTCATAGGAACCTGGTTCTGTATATACATAAGTAGGCTCCTCATCAAAATTTGGGGCAGAACCATCACCAAAATCCCAAGTTGTAATCAGACCACCGCTAGATAGATTCTTGAATGCAATTTCCAACTCATTTGCCGTGTATGAGTATTTGGCTTGACATGGACCACCGCCACCACCGCCATCTCCTTCAACGGTAACTTCTTCGCAGTGCTCTGCTTCACAACTAAAGTTGACGGAATCATACACGAATAAGCAGACTTCGTAGGTGCCTTCTTGCAAGTAAGTGTATTCTGGATTGGCATCTTCACTAAAGCCTCCCACAAAATCACCAAAATCCCAAAAATGCGCATTGTATGGACCTTCAGATTCATCAAAAAACTGTACTACCAATTCGTCAGCTAAAAAGCTAAAATCGGCTTCGCAAAACGTATCAGACATAAACACCTCATAACACACAGAGTCACACATAGTGCCCGCATCAAAGAGTGATAAACACACTGTGTAAAACCCAGCTGAATCATACTCATGCACCAACGTGGAATCATTTGTACCATTCCCATCTCCAAAGTCAATCCATAAAGAATCATATGTTCCAAACGAGAAGTTTATGAATTCAAACTCCAGTTGGTCGGTCTCCCAATCGAAGTCAGCGGTGCATTGAGCAATTGACCCAAATTGAATGAGCATTATAGTGAGGGCGGTGAATAGATATTTCATGCGTTGAAAATTAATTGGTAACCAAACGTACGCAAAGATGCATTGGTTGGTGGAGATATCGAGTTTTTTCAAGCAGTAAACTTTAGCTTGTCTTACATTGCCTGTTGTAAAAACTTCACTATGAAAATTGAAACGCGAATAACGATTGCGGCACCTTCTGATCAGGTTTGGAAACACCTCATTAACATGGAAGCGTATGATGAATGGAATCCATTTCTGCGGTTCCGCGGAGGTGAAATCAAAAAATGGAGGGCAAATCCACATTGAGGCTAGTGGCACAAAATTCAGCCCGATACTTTTGGCCGTGGATGAAAACAAAAAACTTGAGTGGATCGGGCGGCTCGGTTTCAAAGGCCTTTTTGATGGCACCCATACTTTTGAACTCAACGACCTCGGCAACGGCACCACAGAGCTCATTCACCGAGAGCAGTTTTCAGGTTTGCTTGTGCCGATATTTAAAATGAAATTGGAAAAAGAAACCCGCCTAAACTTCCAAAAGATGAACGAGGCGTTGAAGGAGCGAGTAGAGAATTAAATATTGGCTCAGGTTAAGGCCGTAAAACTGTTAATATCTAAACCGGAAAAACTTTCATAAACCACATTTGTTTACCTCTGTATTAACCAAAGAGAAGCTGCCCAGAAGAGGGCTCAAGTGGATCGAAGTTTACATTTGCACCTATGTCTCAAGAAGCAACCACTACGCACAAAAGCTACTGCAATAGCCTTACGGAATACAGCCGATTTAAAACACGCGAAGTGATGATTGGCAGCGTTGGAATTGGAGGTGACAACCCGATTCGAGTGCAGTCGATGACCACCACCGATACCATGGACACCATGGCCACCGTGGAGCAAAGCATCCGAATGATTGATGCCGGTTGCGAATTGGTGAGAATCACCGCTCCGAGCAAACGCGATGCGGAGAATCTCCAGAACATTAAAGATGAACTTAGAAAACGTGGTTATGATACTCCGCTCGTGGCTGACATACATTTCACTCCAAACGCAGCCGAAATTGCCGCTAAGATTGTAGAGAAGGTGCGCGTGAACCCGGGCAACTATGCCGACAAGAAAAAGTTTGTGCACATCGAATACAACGATGAGACTTACCAAGCAGAATTAGACCGTATTCGCGAGCGGTTTACACCATTGGTAAAAATCTGCAAGGAGCACGGTACCGCCATGCGCATCGGAACCAATCATGGTTCACTATCGGATAGAATATTGAGCCGATACGGTGACACTCCTTTGGGTATGGTGGAAAGCGCCATGGAGTTTTTGCATATCTGCAGAGACCACGACTATCATGACATTGTACTATCCATGAAAGCCAGCAACACACAAGTGATGGTTCAGGCTTATCGATTGTTGGTGAATCGGATGATTAGCGAAGGAATGAACTATCCGCTTCATTTAGGGGTAACGGAAGCAGGCGAAGGTGAGGACGGCAGAATCAAATCTGCCGCAGGCATCGGCACTTTGCTGGAAGACGGATTAGGAGATACCATTCGAGTTTCGTTGACAGAGGAGCCGGAGTTTGAAATTCCCGTGGCTTACGCATTGGCAAAGCGCTATGATAAACGCTTGCCACATGCATCCATTCCAGCTATTGAGTCCTATCCAATCGATCCTTTCGGATACCACCGAAGAAGCTCTCACGAAGTAGTGAACATTGGCGACCATAACGTTCCGAGAATTGTTCACGATTTCGCAGACAAAGAAATAATCAACGCAGCCAATTTGCATGCCGTTGGATACAATTATAGCGTACCCTTAGACAAATGGAATATCGCAGATCAAGCTTGTGACTTCATATACATCGGAGATAAGTCATTGAATTTTGAAATACCTGGAACGCTGGGGGTGATTCAAGATGCAGCTGTATGGAATGGTGAAGAACGGCACTATCCATTGTTCGAGAGCATCAGTTACGTAGTGGCTGAAAAAAAATCAGACAAACTCAACTTTGTGCACTGCGATATTGATGGCATCGATTTGCCATTAATCGCTGCACTTAAGCATGACAACACCGCGGTATTGGTCTTGACTACTTCAAACAACCACGGCATGCCAGAGCAGCGCTCGGCCATTTTCAGATTAATAAATGAAGGCTTACAAACGCCTGTCATAATTCAGCGGAAATATTCTGAGCTTGAAGAAAATGACTTCCAACTGTTCGCCTCCACCGATTTGGGTGGATTATTGCTCGATGGTTTGGGCGATGGAATTTGGATTCAAGCCGAAAATTGTGGCAGTCGTAAAATGGCGAATGCGCTGGGTTTTGGTATCCTTCAGGCTACTAGAACACGCATCTCAAAAACCGAGTACATCAGCTGCCCATCATGCGGGCGAACCCTGTTTGATCTGCAAGAAACCACTGCAAAAATTAGAGCACGCACCAGTCATCTGAAGGGCGTGAAAATTGGCATTATGGGGTGCATTGTAAATGGTCCTGGTGAAATGGCCGATGCCGATTATGGATATGTAGGCACCGGACCAGGCAAAATCACACTTTATAAGGAAAAGGAAGTTGTGAAGCGCAATATTCCCGAAGCAGACGCCTTAGATGAACTCATCGAACTTATCGCAGAGCACGGAGATTGGGTTGACGCATAGAAATTTAGTTGTGCGGCAATAAGTTCGTTTCAACTTTTACATTTGACATCCTTACTAATTACAAGAACATTCATGTCGTATTTATTCACCTCCGAGTCCGTTTCTGAAGGACACCCCGATAAAGTTTCTGACGCCATATCTGACGCGCTTGTGGACCATTTTCTCGCGTTTGATCCCGAATCAAAAGTGGCGTGTGAAACATTGGTTACCACAGGTCAAGTGGTATTGGCAGGTGAAGTAAAGACCAATACTTATCTCGATGTTCAGAGCATCGCGCGTGATGTGATCGCTCGAATTGGCTACACAAAAAGTGCCTACATGTTTGAGGCAAACTCATGCGGTGTGTTGTCCGCCATTCACGAACAAAGTCCAGATATCAATCAAGGAGTGGACAAAGCCAATAAAGAGGAGCAAGGCGCTGGCGACCAAGGAATGATGTTTGGTTATGCCACCAACGAAACTGAGAACTACATGCCTCTTGCGGCCGACTTGAGCCATAAAATGTTGATAGAACTTGCGGCCATCAGAAAGGCCGGTAAAGAAATGACCTATTTGCGTCCAGACAGTAAGAGTCAAGTTACCATTGAATATGGCGATGACAATCAACCACAAAAAATTGTGGCCATAGTATTGTCTACCCAACATGACGACTGGACAGATGAGACCACCATGCTTGAGACCATTAAAAAAGATGTCATCAACATTCTAATTCCACGGGTTAAGGCTCAACTTCCTCAGCACATACAAGATTTGTTTACCGATGATATCACCTATCATGTGAATCCAACCGGAGTGTTTGTCATAGGAGGTCCACATGGCGATACCGGATTGACTGGTCGAAAGATAATCGTAGATACCTACGGTGGAAAAGGTGCTCACGGTGGCGGAGCGTTTAGCGGAAAAGATCCAAGCAAAGTGGATCGGTCGGCTGCCTATGCCACAAGGCACATCGCCAAAAATGCGGTTGCGGCAGGCATTGCCGATGAAATGTTGGTACAGGTTGCCTATGCCATTGGTGTAGCAGATCCGGTAGGGCTTTATGTCAATACCTATGGCACCAGCAAGGTGGACATGACCGATGGTGAAATCGCTAAAAAGCTTGGCTCCATTTTTAACATGCGGCCTTACGCCATTGAGCAACGCTTCAAATTAAGGTCTCCGATTTACAGCGAAACAGCTGCATACGGACATATGGGAAGAAAAACGGAAACGGTCACCAAAACCTTCACAAATGGAAACGGGGAGAAAGTTGAACACAGTGTGAAACTCTTTCCATGGGAGGAATTGAATATGGTGGACGATATAAAGGCTGCGTTTAATATCTGATGGCAACAAAAAAGCCCTCTCTGTATTTCTTAACCACCGAATTACCTTGGCCCGCGACAAGCGGTGGCCGAATCAAAACCTACAGGCTCCTCAAATTTCTGAGTCAGCACTACGATGTGCGCTTGGCCTGTGCTCATGGTGCCAACGACCGCAATACGCTGACCGAACTTCGCGAAGCCAGTGGCATTGCAAGCGTGCAAGTTTTCGGTGAACTAAGGTCGAGGAACGCCCTTAATTGGTTTATGGCCATTGCCCAATTTCCGACATTGAATTGTTATCGCGTTTACTCTAAAAAAATGGAATCGGTCATGCGCTGGGGCATTGAGCAAGCAGAGGTAACCATTGTCGATCATTTGGAGATGATGGAGATGATTCCTGAAAATCTAATATCAAAAGTAATTTATCACAGCCACAATGCAGAGTTTAGACTTTGGGCCGACTATGCTAAAATCGAAACAAATCCCATAAAAAAATGGGTCCTAGATTGGGAGGCAGACCGAGTGAAGGTATTTGAGCGCTGGGCGATCAAGCGCACAGCATTCACTTTTGCTGCACCGAACGATCAAGCCAGCATTATGGACGCCAATAAATTGGACGCTAATAAATTTCGCTTGACATATCACCTAGGTGACGAGTCGCTTTTGGAAAAACCAACCATCGATCTAAAGGGGAATAAGCCTCGAGTACTCTTTATGGGGACATTGAGTTGGATGCCAAATAAGGATGGCATAAACTGGTATATCGATCATGTTTGGCCACAAGTAGTCAGCAAAATGCCTAGTGCCGAGCTGATCATTTGTGGAAAGGGTGCGGATTCAAATTTGGTCAATAAAGCAGCCAATACGAAAGGAGTCTCGTATTTAGGATTTGTAGAGGACTTAAATGCCGTAATGGAAACTTGCAAAGCCGCCATAATTCCTTTACGATTCGGAAGCGGCATGAAGATCAAAACACTCGATGCTATGTATCGAGGGCTACCTGTGCTTAGTTCCAATGTGGGTATTGATGGACTCGATGTTGAACATGATAATCATGCACTTATTTGCCAAAATGATGAGGAGTGGGTACAGCAGACGATTAGCGTGTTAAATGAAGAATCTAAAATGCAAGCCATGGCA
>Ga0222718_10002330_pt1 | contig 17197 bp, 17 predicted proteins | sample C33_27DmetaG_FD_165045 | JGI IMG/M metagenome (GOLD analysis project Ga0222718, IMG submission 165045) | Estuarine water microbial communities from San Francisco Bay, California, United States - C33_27D | ecosystem: Environmental > Aquatic > Marine > Unclassified | place: USA: California... | reverse complement strand
ATTACCTATTAGCCTAGCAGCTTCTCTTGCTCTGGTCATTTCAGATTGATCGCTTTTTCGTTAAAAGTATTTATGCAATATCAGTGTCGCCTAAAAGTTGAACATTAACTACAGAACCAATACCAGTTCCTCCAGTATTTCCAACTCTTACATCAACAGCAATTGCATCATTTGGTGTCAGTGTGATCGGATATGGTGTCTCAAAGAAAAAAGTTTCATTCGCAGCAAGATCAATTCTAAGAATTCTGTTGGTTTCATTTGCTTCCGATACACCAGGAGCAACAGAAGTTTGGTCTTTCAAAATATACATTGAAAAACCACAAGTATTTAATCCAGTATTATGTGCAATAACACCTTTTACATAAGAAGTTCCTGCAGTTCCGGCATCGGTTGATGTTGTGCCCGCAGTAAAAATTCCCACAGTAGTCACACCTGTAAGAGACTTCAAATCTAATATTTTTGTCTTACGGATTACCATTAAATCAAATAAGTATTTTTTTTATTTATATCAAGTGGTTATACGGACAAAAACGATTCCTGGGCCTCCATCGCCGCCAATATCTCCTGGCTGATCGTCTCCAGAACCACCCGAACCACTATTGTCAAAAGCAGTCTGAGCAGGACCACCAGGACTACTCGTAACACCCGCACCATCTCTCTTAGGTGCGGTACTACCTGGACCTCGCATATATCCAGAACCGCCAGCAGCATAATAACCAGTACCATCACCATAACTGGTTGGTAACCAAGAGAATGTTGGTGGCCCTATACCATCTCCACCATATGATGGGGATGGGTATGGTGATGGATTTCCTCCAGCACCTCCTCCGCCACCTCCAGAGCGAGTATCATTTGGTCCACCACCATCGTTTCCATAATAAGTTGTTACAAGAGGTTGGGTTGGCACGGGAATAACTGGTTGCATAACTGGTTGACCACCAGCACCACCAGGATATCCACCACCAGTAGTGGAACCACCACCGCCTCCAGATCCGCCGTCTTGTCCATTAGCATATGATGGGTTTGATGGGCCCCATGCACCGGATCCTCCACCACCTTTTGCTCTAAAATCTGTGTCAAAAATACTATCAGATCCTGGCGCTCCTGCTCTGTAATTTGATCCTGGACCATAAGCATTTCCTGCACCACCAGCACCAATCGTTACGGGATAAGAACCTGGAGAAACTGGATATGAACTAGCATATAGTGCTCCACCAGCACCACCGCCAGAACCTCCACCAGAAGGACCACCTGATCCTCCTCCACCACCGCCGCCAATAACTAGAAGTTCTACAGTCCCAGAACCAGAAGTGACTGTAAATGTTCCTGGACTTGTGAAAACATGTAGTGTATATGTGGGTGTTGTTTCAATCGATCCTCCAGATGCAGTTATTGAAGTTGGAGTACCACCTCCGGGGGCACCCCCTCCAGATGAGGATCCACTTTCAGTTTCTCCAAAGACATTGAAAAAATCTCTAGATTTATTAGTTGAACGTATTGCCATGATAGATTATACAACTGGTTTAAGAATTACAACACCGCCATTATCCCTGTCTCCTGCAGTCGCGGGTTTAATGCCTGGATTTGATGGATCATCAGATGCCAAATAATGTGTCGTGGATCCAGTTGTAGCAGTAAAACTTGCGGTATTTGTTAAATATGGATCAATATATCCAGAACCTCCGCCACCCTGAGCATAGTATCCACCAGCACCACCACCACCATAGTAACCGCCTCCACCTCCACCTCCACCATCAAGAGTTCCACCACGACCTCCAGCATATTTACTTCCAGCTGCACCAGCAGGGCGTCTCCCTGCTGGGCCACCGGCTCCACCAGCAGATTGTGTTCCACCATAACCAAATTTTGCACCATCCGATGGATAATATACGCCACCAGGTTGTCCTGAAGGATATCCGCCCTGGCCACCATATGTTCCTGTAATCAGGTAATCGGTTCCTCCACCGCCACCCCCTCCAATTAAAAGATATGATATTGGGGTATCATTGATAGTTGGAAATGGGATTACTCCATCAGCAATTCTAGAAGATCCCCCACCCGCTCCTTGGTATCTAGTGCTTGTCCACGCACCACCATCTGGCCATGCACCACTACCAGACCCAGGAGATGCAATTGTCGCAGCCTCAGCAACTAAAATTGTAAAACTATTTCCTACCAAAAATTCCTTTCTTCCTCTTACTCCACCTCCAGCACCGCCGCCACCAGGTCCAGGTCCACCACCCCGACCACCTCCACTTCCCCAAACCCACATATCAAATGTAATTGGTGACCCGTTTATATCGACTCTGTAATATCCAGCATCTGAAAGAGTTGTTGTGCTAGATAAATCGGTATAAGTTGTTGTTGAAATGAGAGCGTATGATGTGTTGTATTGGTTTATAGTATATCCAGTTGGAATTGGAGATGCGAGATCTCCAGTATTTTTAAACAAAGACGCGAATGATTTTGTTGAATTTGTAGATTCTACACCCATTTACTTATTCCTCAACTAAAATCCAACCATTTCCATTTAATTCATGCTGTTCATCACTCCATTGATATTTAAAATCATTATCAATTTGACTTTGAGTTAGTTCTGGCATTGGATATGGTGGTTCCCATTTACATGTTTCTGAATTTACTGTCCAATTTCTAGAAAATCTTGGCTCAATAAAAATATCTAACTCCCTAACATAATCAAATCCCTTTGAGGGGAAATTTCCTCTTACAATTTCTGTGCCTTTTTTTGCCAGTATTATTGTATGTTCTTCACATTTCAATACAATATTATCATTACTATTTACAGGAAACACTTCTACTACGCTAAATGCTTTGTCAACACATGCATAATAGTAAATCATAACGGATTTATGTGAAAACTCAAATTATTTATGCTACAAGAAGTCCTCATAGAAATACTATGAGGACTTCTTTATATACAATTAAATTACTCTTTGATGATCAGGTAACTTTGGTAATAAGTCAAAAGACATAATAGTTCTATGTTTTCTGACTTGATTGGGATGAACAAAGTGTAATGTGTAAGATGGAGAGATAAAAATGGTTCCCTCTTTTACATCTCTAGGATAAGCGAGTAAAGTTGTGTCTTGTCTTAGATCTTGCCATGGAGCAACAAAACAAGTGGGAGTATGTGCTTTGGGGTCATAATCAACATAAAGAATGTCAGTAAACCCCCAGTGGTATTCTGGGGGTCTCTGTGGACAGTTTAATTAGCGTATACTGATTGTCTTAATATGATGATACCAGAACCGCCTGCTCTACCAGTTCCTGGGTTTGGAGCTCCTCCACCTCCTCCACCAGTATTCGTTGTTCCGGGTTGAGCATTATTACCACCACCACCAACTCCACCATTACCTGAGTCGCGTGTTCCACCACCACCACCAGCAAACCATCTACCTGGTGCTCCTGGATTTGGTGTTCCATAAGATGGTGGAATACCAGGATCAGCAGAAAATGCTGATATACCGTCACCACCAACTCCACCACTGCCAGCTGCACCTGCTCCACCACCAGCGCCACCACCAGCGGGAGTTCCTACTGCTCCTGGATTGCCTTGTGGAGGTGATTGTGGTGGAACATTTCCAGCACCAGCAGGTATGTCAGCCGGGGAAGGTGTGCTTTGTCTACCACCACCACCTGATCCACCATCACCACCAGGTTGAGTCCCAGAACCACCACCACCATATCCACCACCAGCAGCAGTGTATGTTCCTCCAGTATATACGACTGTAGTGTCGTCACCCGCTACTCCTCTTCCATTAGGAGGAGAGTCTGGTCCACCAGAACCAACATTCATCGCAAATGTTCCTGTGTTAAAGGGAACATTAGATATTTCGCGAGCACCTCCAGCACCACCGCCACCACCAGCTTGGCCTCCGCCGCCACCGCCGCCGCCGACCATAAACACATCATATGTTGTAGCTTGTGAAACAACTAAATCCTCAGATGCAGAATCATCCGTAAAGAAATGATATCTATAACCATTTCCTGGTTCAAAAATTGTTCCACCAGTGGACGCAACAGATCCCACTGCACCCTCGGCAGATGTATGGTATCTTTTGAATTTTCCGCTAACTCTAGCACTATCATTCAAAGATCTTCTTAAAAATGCCTTTGTAGTCTTAAGTGGAGACATAATTTTATGTTGGAATTAACTGTTTAAGTATTACAATGCCTGAGCCACCTGCTCTACCAGTTCCTGGGTTTCCGCCTCCACCGCCGCCTCCACCAGTATTAGTTGTTCCTGCAGTATTGCTACCACCACCGCCACCATCACCACCGCTACCACCAGGGCCACTAGCACCGCCACCAGCAAACCATCGGCCTGCTGATGGTCCAGGTGTGCCATAGTCTGATGGAATACCAGTGTCTCCAGAAAATGCTGCTCTACCAACACCACCAGAACCTCCACCGCCTTGACCAATTGCGCCAGCACCACCGCCACCACCAGCATTTTGCCCACCATTATTTCCCTGTGGAGGTGATACTGGTGGAGTATTGCCAGCACCACCAGGGATGTTGGCTGGAGAAGGTGTTTTTGCGCGACCACCACCACCTGAACCACCATCACCACCAGGTTGAGTCCCAGAACCACCACCACCATATCCACCACCAGCGGAGACCATTGGACCATCTGGATGATGAACTGTGGTAGCAGAACCTACCAATCCTCTTCCATTAAGAGGAGAGTCTGGTCCACCAGAACCAACAACAATACTATAACTACCTGCAGCAAATTCTTTAGATGTAAATTCTCTATAACCACCAGCACCACCGCCACCACCAGCTTGGCCTCCGCCGCCACCGCCGCCACCAACTACGACAATATCATATGTAACTGGCAAAGAAACTACTAGTTGTTCAGCTTGAGCGGAATCTGTAAAGAAATGATACCTATAACCATTTCCTGGTTCAGTAATTGTTCCTCCAGTGGATTTAAAAGTCGCAGCATCACCAAATTCAACGGTGTGGTACGAATCATGCTTTCCACTAACATTTACATCAGATAGGTTATTACGCTTAAATGCTTTAGTGCTCTTTGAGGGCATTTATCAAACCTCCTTATCTCCAAGAACAAGAACAGTGAGAGCTGCATTAACTGTTGCCTCATTCTTGACTTGAAGAGTATCACCGTTAGATGGTAAAGTAATTGGATATGCAGGTTCAAAGAAGAATGTGTCATCTGTCCCAACACCAATTCTCGCAACTCTTGTATCAGTGGTTGCGGTTCCTGCAGATCCTCCAGAATTTTCTACAACATGAATTTCGACATTTTGAATTGAACTATTACTTAAGTTGTGTAGCAATACACTCTTAATATACGCAGTTTGAGCAGATCCTACAGTATAAACTGCATCAGTTTGACCTGCTTGAACAGTGTTAGTAAATCCTAAAGTTCCCCTGTTGAGTCCCATTTTCTTTCAGTTTTTAGTTATTTATCAGAACAATGACCCATCACGCCAATCAAACGATGTTCCAGCACTAATTCCCGTTAATTGTGATCCATCAATTGCAGGAAGAGCACCCGTTAATTGTGAAGAAGGCAAGTTAGTTAAATTAGCACCAGATGCTGATGGTAAAGTAGCTGGGAACCTAGCATCTGGAATAGTTCCAGAACCAAGATTAGAAGCATTAAGAGATGTTAAATTAGCACCAGATGCTGATGGTAAAGTAGCTGGGAACCTAGCATCTGGAATAGTTCCAGAGCTTAGTTGTGATGCATTTAAAGAAGATAAACCAGATCCACTACCACTAAATGATGTTGCGGTAGCAACACCAGTTATATCAACACCACCACCAGTTGTTTCAAATTTCTCAGCATCATTATAATATAACTGCACAGAACCGTTTGCGGTTCCTTTGAACATATCTTCACCAGTGTTACTTCTTATATTAACAAATCCATTTCCTTGGATAAACATGCCAGTGGTCGCACTGGAGTTAATATAAAAATACTCAGTACTAGCGTAAAGTTGTCCTTCCAGGCCAGTGGAAGATCCAAAATTCAGTTTCTTATCATATGGAACTAATACACTATCCTCAAAAGTAGAAACACCAACGACTCTTAATCCGCCGTTGATGTCTAACTTACAATCTGGAATAGAGCTGCCAATACCGACAGCATTATTTGAGTCAACAGTAATCTTGTTATACTGAATAATACCAGCAGTATCTCTTGCTCTAGACATTTGCTACACTATAAAGCTTTTAGTTATTTATTGCGTCTATGTCCTGGAGTCTCGGGTAATAAATCAAATGATATTACCGACCTCCTCTTTCTGTAATTATTTGACTCTACGTAGTGGAGAGTATAACTTGGGAAGATGATCATATCACCCTCATTAACATCTGCGGGAATCGTAATGGTTGTGGTGTCAGTTCTAGGATCTTGATACGGAGATACAAAACAAGTTGGGGTGTGGATTTTTGGATCAAACTCCAAAAAAATAATTCCACTAAAACCCCAACTACGATGATTGTGAATTGTTTGTCGATCGCCCTTTTGATACCTAACAGTCCAAGCATCAGTCATTGAACATGTTACTTGAGCTTCCTGACAAAACTCAGAAAGTTCTGGATTAATCAACTCTGCCAAATAATGTATGTAAGAAGACCCATCATTTTGACGATCTGTCTCAAAGGTTTGTAATGGAGTTCTTGCAAAATTCTTTTCTTTTAGTTTTCCAAGAATTGCTTTCTTTTTAAAACTCCAATCTTTAATTTGATATCTATATGATGGGTATTCAAAAATAGGAACTTTCATTTATTATCTAGATCTATCATTAGCACAGTGTGCTCTGGGCCCATTTGCTCTCACATAATGGAAAAAGATTTGATGATGATAAGTATCATCTTCTTTTCTAGTAATCCAATTTCTCAGTTTATCTCTCTTGCGAGTATAACGTGATTCAAGTGGATCTCTCCAATGCTGCCTTTCACAACCTTTATAAAGAAGTCCCCAACCATCTTGTAGGTTTGCAAAACGCTCTTCTCCAATTGGTGTTTCAATGCAGAAAGGCCAAGGCTTATTTGAATTGCTACTGATTTGAATACTTACAGAGATTTCACATGCATCTCTATCTGAATGTCGAAATAATCTTTGTCCCACAAAGTAAAAACGATCATAATAATAAGTATTATAAAGTTTTTCTCCAAGAATATCTTCAAGAATCATTCTAACTTTTGAATGAATCTCACGATACTGTGGATGAGTATATCGTGCAAGAGATCCATTTACTTGTTGTTCTTCTGGGAAATGATTAAATTGATCTAATTTTTTCCCCCAATAATTAATTTGGCCTCGTTCTTTTGGAACAGGATGATAAAGTTCTTTAGCATCATAAAGATTTTTGATAATCAAATATCCATGACGATCAAAATAATCTCTTGCACCTTCTGGAACACCATTGTCTCCTGGATCAATAGAACATTGTAATCCTTGTTTGTGGTACTTATTAAATTGTTCCATGATTGGTTTCGACTCTACCATTTCTTTGGTCGCACCAATTGGTTTATTTGGATTAAAATCGCAACTCATTGATACACCTCCATCACTTCCAGCGGGGTCCAACAGTCCATCCAACGATAGACTTACGAGTTCCTTTTGTGACTTTCAGAACGCGGTGTTGTGTGCGAGAGTCAAACAGAATAACTGTTCCACGCTTACGAGGAGCAAAATATGAATTTCCTGCTTCATCCAACATTTGTAAGTTACCACCCTCATAATCATCAGGATCAGAGAGTTGCATCACAAAGGACAACTTACGAACCTGCTCAACATTTTCATTTAGAAAATCTTGTCCCAGACCATCTGCACGGTTACCAACACTTACTGGTTTATATTGAGTTGCAAGGCCTGCATCATTGTGCCATCCGTAGAACTGGCCCTCTTGATACCTGGTGTATTGCATTGATTCTCCATCAATACAACGGAGGTCATAGAGGAAGTTTTCACGGTTCGCACGTTCAATATAGTGCCACATAAATCCACCGACCCAGTGATGAGTGGGAATCCATGCATTTTGCGAGTTACGCTTATCTTTATTGAGCGCGTCTCCATGAAGTTTAGAGTCATCCATCTGACCATCAAAACTTTCAGTTAGATCACGCTCAATAATATCTACTACATCTTCTGGTAGATCGCTGAAGTACCAAATTGTTTGAAATGCCATATACCTATAATATATTCAGACCTATTATATATCAATCTTTATGGAGTGTCAAAATAATTCAAACCATCCAGTTGCAATATATTTTTCTCCTTTATTTGGAGTAACTCCACAATGAGTATGAGTCCAAAAAGCAGGCCATATGACTAATCTACCTCTTCTTGCTTTAGTTACTTTTCTTTGATGGACAAACTTGGTCCCACACTTAGCATTATTTAAATACACCATCCACGCTAAAATTCTTTTAGGAAACACTGCACCATGTTCACAATGCTGCATAAAATATCCATCACCGTCTCCATATTTTTGAATACAATAAGATGGAGAAATACCCCACCTTTCAAGATAATCAATGGCAGGATACTTCTTTTTATATCGTTCGACACAAGGTATCATTTTAGGTAGCAAAATATCATTATATGGATTTTCCTGGTTGGTATATACACCAACATCCATACTCTTCTTTATATCTTTTCTTATTGTACCAGATCCAGTTATTCCAGATGTTTTATTTGGATCATTTTCAAATAAATCTATAATTTTCTGACAATCTTCTTTATTATAAATGTTGTCGTAAATTTCAATAAAATTCATAAAAAATAATTTAAGCGATTTTACATACCGTCAACTAAAACCCATCCAGTTGTATTGTCTGCTTGATAAGCATCTTCATCCCATTCATAGTATTTTTTCTGAGATATTTCCTCAGCACTTGGAGTGGGTTCTGTTAGAGGTGGATTCCACTTTGCCTCTATAGTGTCAAGAGTCCAAGAAGCAGCAGGTTTCTCCCTAACGAAAACATCAGTATGTCCTACACCTAAAGTAGCAACATTTTCCAAATAAGTAAAGCCAACACCAGCAAAAAGTCCCTTGGCACTACCATCCTCAAAAGTTTGCTTCCAATTTCCACCAAGTTGATTCTGGAGATATGTGGCACCAATAATTCCAAACACATTATCATTCCTATCCGAAGTGTGGTAGTCATCCAATGCAATGACTCGGATTACTTTATTATTTTCGTCTAGTTCTGCAAAGTGCGCCAATTTTAATACCTCTTTACTATGGACTATTGATAACGAACAATAACGATTCCTGAACCACCTACAGTGTTTGGTGCGTATGGGTGAGGGCTAGCGTTGGATCCTGTTGCTCCACCACCACCACCAGTGAACTCAGCACCTCTTCTATTCGGGGTATCTGTATCACCACCTTGTCCACCACCACCTGGGCCACCAAGACCATTACCAGCTGCACCATCTTCACCACCACCTCCACCACCACCATAGAGACCAGTTGGACCAACATCAGCAGTAAAGTTAGATCTATAGAATGCTGGTATTGCAGGTCCAATAATGGTAGCAGGGAACGCTGGAATAGCGACTCCATTGCCACCAGGAGATGATGTTCCAGAGGGTCTGGGGGAGTTCGGTCCAGGAGAAGCACCACCGGCACCACCACCTCCACCACCTGAAGCGCCAGGCGCACCACCTTGAGTAGCACCAGCATTTCCACCATATGCGGTATAATCTCCTGGAACTGGTTGTGGAGTTCTAGGTTTGCTAGCTGCACCAGGTCCAGAACCACCACCTCCACCACCACTATTTGCAATGTTTGGTGCTAATCCTGATGGTGCAGGACTATAACTAGGCCATCCATAATTATTACGAAGTCCACCACCGCCACCAAGGGCAGTTACACTGTTAAATGAAGATGGAGAACCATTATTACCATCTGAACTATAGGTAACATTAGTCGGAATTGCTGCACCACCAGAACCTACAGTAACTGGATATGTTCCAGGTGAAAGGGTAATGGATGTCCCGTAAACGACACCTCCACCACCTCCACCGCCACCTTGGCCGCCACCACCAGAACCTCCACCACCAACAATCAATACGTCTGCTTGTGTCGTCTCGCCAGCGGTGACTATAAGTGAACCTGATGACTCAAAAACATGATACTTATATCCATTTCCTGCATCAGATGCAGGAATTATTGCTCCACCGCTAGCTTGAACAGGAGCCTGTATCCATTGATCGAGTCTGCGAAGTCTTATTTGGTCAAATAAATTAAAAACCCCATCCATATCTCCCGATGTATTATCGGTGCCTGTTGCAAATCCAACATAATTTCCTATTGGTTTTGGCATTTATCTACCTCCCATCAAGCGTCGTCGAGTTCTTCATAACTAATAATAATATCCAAATCACTAGCAGCACTTGCGGATGCCTCAATTTGATCCGATTCTTCAAGATAAATTGGCGAATCTTTACCAAGAACAACCAAAGTCGCGTCTGCAGGAACAGTAATAGTATGTGCAAGTTTATATCTTGCCGCAGCACTGCTATCATAAAAACCGACAGTGGCATCAGCAGAGTTGGCTCCATCAACGTTTGCTACGATGATAGAGTTAATCTTCAGTACTTTATTTGACGGACAGGTCAAAATATCAGTGTTAGCTGATGTTCCTAAAGCAGCACCCATGGTTTTTCCATAGATGCTTGTTACGTTTACAATGTTTGGTGCAGCCATTTTAGTTTAATCTCCGTAAGTTTATTTATAATCAACCAAAGACCATTGCCATGGCGATTGCCTTTCCAGTTGTAGCAAGTTTTGATCCATTCTGAGTAATGTTGCCAGTTACATTGAGGGTTCCAGTAATTTGTGATGTATAAGTGGTTTGGGTGTAGTTGCCCCCGATATTTACGTTACCACCTGAAGTGATACGAAGTCGCTCGGTAAAGGATCCACCATTTCCAGATCGATAAATTAAAGAACCATCAGCAGATGCCCCATTAGATTGAATGTATAAGACACTGCTTGCCGCTGAGAAAGTTTGGTAAGAACCTGGTTCATCACTATCCGCTATCTTGAGTGAAGGAGTTGCACTGAAAATATGTAATTCTTCATCGGGACTATCAGTTCCGATGCCAACAAAGCCACCATCATCAACTCTGAATACTTCAGATGCTCCATCATATGCAGCGAGGATTGCACCAGCACCACTCTGAGTAACACCAAGACCAGGTGTTGAACTGTTGGCCTGAATGTTAAGAAGGTCTACTTCTTGAACAAGAGTATCAAGAGTTGTGGTCGTTCCATTAACTGTTAAGTTGCCAGTGACCTCTAAGTCATTTCCAACTGTAAGGTTTTGTGAGAGGACAGCACTATTTGCTGTGACAATACCAGTTGCATTGATATTGCCCATTGAGGTGGTTCCGTCAATGCTATGGCCATCGCCATTGACTTCTAATGCTCCACCAATTGTGACACCGGTGGCAACTTGAACATTATCAAGCGAAACAGTACCGAAGATATCATGAGTGCCAGTTCCATTGATATCTAAGTCACCAGAAACAATCAAGTTCCCGCCCAATGTTGTGATGCCACTGATGACATTAAATCCACCATCAGTGATGCGTACAATATCAGTATCAGAACTATTAGTAATAGTAACAACACCTGTTCTAATTTGTGCAGAACCATAAACCTCAAAGAATGAAGTCTGTGCCGATGTTCCAACACCAACAGAAGTAAAGGTATAAATTCCTCCAGAACCAGAATCTACACCATCATTTCTCCATACTGGTTGAAGTTCAGCAATATTTCTCTTTTCATAAATTACAAATTCAAGGATATCACCATAAGTTGCTCCGGTAGTCAAAGTAACTCTTGTTGAGCTAGTTTCTGTATAGTCACTAGAACTTAATCTGACACCATTCAGATAGACATCAATATAACCAGTAGTATACTCTGCTGATAAATCAAATACAGTTTGTCCTGCTGTTGTGACTGTATATTCTTCCTTAGTGATTAAAGTTTCAACATCACCTGTGATTGCAATTACTGCATAATTTACCAGTTCAACAATATCACCCTCAAGAGCAGCAGATGTTAAAGTAATGGTGCCTGCTTCATTATCAGTCTCTGTAAAGTCACTAATGTTTAGTTTTGTACCATTAACAAATACATCAATATATCCTTCCGTATATCTGGCACTAGAGGTGAATATACTTTGACCACCGGAACCTACTGTTGTGCTATCTCTAACAATGGTAGTCTGATAACCACCACCACCACCGCCACCACCAGAGAGATAAACAGTAGCAATACCTGATGCTGGGTTGACGGTAACACCTGTTCCACCATTGTGCGTTGCATTGGTAGAAACACCAGGGCCGGCAAAGGTGATGATTGTTGCACCAAGACCAACAATCTCAGAATATCCAGTTGATGGATTGGTGGTTGCAATACCAACACCGCTCTGAATATTGGTTAGGAACTGACCATCACCATAGTATGTAACAATACCAGATGGATCGTTTGCTGTAATAATACCAATATTTCCAGAATTGAAAATCTTGACGGCATTGATAGTACCAATACCAGTGACACCAATGCCACCAACAACTACAAGACTTCTGTTGATATCAACATCGGCATTAATATCAACATTAGATGCAAAAGTAGATACTCCAGTTACATCAAGACCACCATTTAAATCAGTAAGTCCCGTAACTGTTGAAATGCCAGTAACCTCTGAACCACCAGTTATTGTGATACTTCTATTAATATCAACATCAGCATTGATATCAAGATTAGTTGAGAATGTTGAAATGCCAGTGACAGTTACTCCACCGTTGATATCAACCAATCCAGTGAATGTTGAGATACCCGAAACAGAGAGGCCAGTACCAACTGCTAATGTGCTAGTGATACCTACATCTGCTGCGATATCAACATAATCTCTAAATGTAGAAAGTCCAAGAACATTTAGACTTCTAAGAGTACCTACACCAGAAATTACTTCAAATCCATCTTTAAAAAGGGCATAATCATCATAAGTGGAGATGCCTAATACTCTTAGACTATCAACTGTAGTGTGGTCTAAAAGACTATCACCAAGAACATTAAATACCGTTCCACCTGCACCAGCAGTTGGGTCACGAACATCTAACAAAAATACTGGTATTGATGTACCAATACCAACAACATTATCATCAAGTGCTGTAAAAACAGTTCCAGCAATACCAGAACCAACTCTTAAGCCAGTTTGGATTGTACTGACACCAGATACTGTGGTATTTGATGCTGCTATACCACCACGAACATCTAGTTCTATATTAGGTTGAGTACTTGCAATACCAACCCTATTACTTTCTGCGTCGGCAAATATAAGTTGACTATTAACCTCAAGGCCGTTCTTAACTACAAAATTCTTGTTGACTGCCATTTGGGTTCACTCTCCCCCAGAGTTATTTTATGCTTCTATTATTTATCAGAAGTCTGGTACGCCAGGTGGAAGAATCCAATAGTTGGCTGATTTTTGGTGGTAGATAGTTGGTGTGAAGAATGAGTTACTAGAATGTCCATAATATCCCCAACCATTTCCATCTACCCACCATAAGAGAGAATAGTCAACACCAGTGATTGATGCACCAGAAGTTTCATCCCATGCTAATGATTTTCTTCCAGTATAACCTTTCACATATTCCATATTAACCCAACCTCTTGCCATACTGGTTCTGAGAGTCAGTTGATTCGCATTCATCATCTTATAGATGTTTTTCTCAGTCGCATTGGTAATTTTAGTAGTACTATTATTAAGAGTAGCAGTAAGTCTCCAGTTTTGTTGACCATCTCTTGCAAGATCCAGGAAGTTCTGCCATCTTGCATCATCAAGAACCTTATTATCTCCCACAAAAATCTTGCCAGTAGTAATTTCAAGAGTATTTGGATCTCTGATGTCAGTGCAAGACATGATGAGAATTCTACCTTGATCGTCAATATAGAACCCTTCATCTGGTTCGTAAATTCTCAGACCAATTCTTGCCTTTCCATTACTACCACCAAGTTGAGTTCTAGTAATATTAGATGAACCATCAGAATATCCAGAACCTCCACCGCCGCCACCTTGGCCTGTACCACCACCATCTCCACCAGTAGCTCCATCACCACCAAATCCAGCACCACTGTCATAAGCACCAGCAGTTCTATTGATAGAATAACCTGCCTTAAATCCCCTGTCTATTTCTGCACTATTTGTAACTTCAGTTCCATCAGATAGTCTAAATTTAATTTTACCAAGATCTTCACAAGAAGATTTTCCTTGGTCTCTCCAATATTTTCCTTTAGCGCATTTAATAGTAATACCGCCAGAAGTTCCTGTGGATTTACCATCTTCTGGATATAATTCAGATACTGGTAGTCCAGAAGCACTTCCCAAAGTACCATTTTCTAAGAGATTGCCAATTCCTACTCTCGCTCCTCCCGATCCACCACCACTACCAGTTCCTGCACCTCCAGCAAGATTAACTCCTCCGCCTTTACCACCGTTACCAGTATTTCCTGCATCTCCTCCAGAACCAACAACAGCAATAAGAGAACCTTTCCTATACAAGAACAACCCAGTATCAGATTTAATTCCTCTTACAATATATTCTTCATTTTTCTCCATTGTAAAATTAATTCTAGAATATCCACCTTCACCACCAACAAAGTTTCCTTTATCGTCTCCTTTTGCCCCATAAATATCCAATTCGAGTTCAATATCCTTTTCCGCAGCATAAAAACAAATATCATCAAAATTTAAATTATCTGCTGAGATAACAAAATCTTCATTATCTAAATTTGTTTCAAGAAGAGTTGCCGTTGATGTTGTTCCGTATCCCTCAAGTTTTACAATACTCCTCACTACAGTATTACCATAATCTACTTCATCGGAAAATGTTGGAGAATTTTGAACATCATTTGCAGTAATTTTACATCTGATGGCACCAAGTACAGGTGCATCCTCACTATTAATTGTTAAATTAGGAGTTTTAGCTCCAGATATTGTGGTTGTTATAGTTTTAGTTACTATTGATGTTGATTCAGCATCAACAAGTTCCATGAAAAAGTTTCCATGAAATCCAGTTGAACCAAAATTTGAATTGTCTGCACGGGATGTATCGCTTCCGCCTGGAGTTTCTATGACACCAGAAACAACATTTTCACCTCTACCACTTGAAGCATCAGCAGTAGTATAGGCGAAAGAAGAACCTCCACCGCCAGCACCATCAGCACCAGCTGTTGCAGTTCCTCTACCAGAACCTCCGCCGAAGTAACCTCCGCCGCCACCACCGCCACCTCCGGCAGCACCTTTGAGTGCGGTGCCTGCTTCGCCATCACCAGCATCACCAGAACCACCTGCAGTACCACCGGCACCTACAGTTCCTCCACCACCACCTCTTCCAGTATCAAAATTTTGTGCATCACCACCACCACCTACACCACCAACTGCAGGGTCATTAGCTCCACCTCCACCTCCACCAGCAATTAAGATAGCATCACCCTGTTTAAAATCGCCCGATGATAAAGTGTTGGCAAATGAGTCTGCAATAAAAAGTCCTGTAAATCCACCACCATATCCACCACCACCTGCACTAGATGTATTGCCGACAGGAGATGCACCATCAAGTTGGTTATTGCTGAAATTAGATTGACCAACAATCACTTTATATTTTTGGCCCGCTTTAAAGGTATATGTTCCTTCAATCTTACCGCCTTTTCCCCCTAAAACTTCTCCTGATTGAGATTTTCCACCATCTGCACCACTAGCAGTGATTCTAAAAGTTAAGTCCTCAGTGGTCTCAAAAAAGTTTACAATAGTAACTCCCTGATAATGTCTAGCGAATTTATTAGCGTATAATCCAAAAACTTTAGTTTCAGATATATCAAATATCTCAGGGTTGGTAGCACTGTATCCATCGCGAGCATGAGATGGGTCGTTCAGTCTCCAAAGTTTGAGTTTTCCTGTCGTTCCTGAGGTTATAATCTCTGTAGTTTCAACTGATGTAGTTCCATCTTCTAAGTCATTACCATCCAGTTGCCATTGATATTCTAATGTTCTGCCACCAGCATCAGGAGAAATTTTAGCAGTGACAGAATAATCATGATCAAGACCTGCAGCTAAAGTAACATCTGATGGTTGTGAAGTGACTTCTATAAGTGGTTGAACATTTACTGATACAATATTTGAAGTAAGAGTTTCATTATTAGCATTTCCAGTGCTTTTTGCTACGCCAGCAGTAACTGCAGATCCTGTAGGTTGTGCATATGCTGTATGAACATAATCAGCAGTTGCATATATTTGTCTACCATCATCTGCAGTAGTCAATCCATTAATAGTAATACTACTCGTTCTACCAGAAGTTGTGATAGTAGCATTACTATTAGAATCTTCGGAAAGGTCTAAAATCTGTGTGCCATTATAATACCATTTAAATTCTATTGTTCCGTCATCAACAGCAGGATTTTCTGGACTTTGGGTTGGAAAGGAAGCATCAGCCGCCACTGTGAAAGTGGCGACTCCTATGACATTGGATGCATCTGTTGGTTGAGTTGTGATTGATAACTCTGGTCCGTTTAAGAATAACTTGGTAGGAAGATTCTTGTTTATCATGCGAAGTTCTGACCTCCAACAAATCCGTAAAGACTGGTTCCGCCATCAAATGTCTTGAACGAATAGATATCAGTCCTACTTGCCGTTTGAGTTACAATCGGTAGGACCCCACCGCCAGGCCAATAAACAGGTATAGTTGTAGAACCAGAGTCTTTGAAAGTATCTATACCAACAGCATGACTACCTGTTGAATCTTGTGTAATTTTGATACTAAATGATGTAGAATCTGATGGAATATTAGTCAGAGTGAAATAGTTAATGTCATCATCTACTGTTAAAGTGAATGATTGTGCAAGAGACAAGTCAATCGTGACAACATTGGAGGAGATATCCAATGCCTCAACATTTTCCGAGTAAGTCTTAAATCTTGCCGCACCTTCAATATCAAGTTTGGCTCTTGGGGTTGCGGTTCCTACGCCAACATTATTACTTGATGTTGTAATCGCTGTGCCAACCTGTAAGTTGGTTGCGGTTACAATTCCTGCGCTAATGTTTGCATCCGTCAGAAGTGCATTAGATGCAGTCAGAATACCAGTGACATTGATGTCTGATACTGTAGTTAGAC
>Ga0222718_10002328_pt1 | contig 17208 bp, 16 predicted proteins | sample C33_27DmetaG_FD_165045 | JGI IMG/M metagenome (GOLD analysis project Ga0222718, IMG submission 165045) | Estuarine water microbial communities from San Francisco Bay, California, United States - C33_27D | ecosystem: Environmental > Aquatic > Marine > Unclassified | place: USA: California... | reverse complement strand
TTTTATTAATATTTGAAATTAAATTAATTAATACTTCATCTGTTAATGATTTTGCAAAATTTAATATATATACGTCTCTTTTATATTTTTTAGCTATAGCTTTACATAAACAAGTTTTACCACTACCAGGAATACCATATAATAAAATATTAATTTTATGTAATCGTCCAAATTTAATATATTTTTCTTTTGAATCATTAAACTTATCAATATAATTTAAAAGATCACTTTTTATTTTTTCATCTAAATATATATTTTCTATTGATTGTGGTACAATTCTATTATATAATTCCCAATGATTTTTGTAATTATAATATATTTTAATTGAATTATTTGAAGGTTTTTTAATATTTTCATAATCTTTAATATATCTCACAAATTTGTCTAAAATATCTATTGATGAATTTTTTACTGTAACTTTTTTATAATAATATAAATTATATTCGCTAAAGGAATGACACATTTGTGCTTTACCTACTTCTTGAATTTCTATTTCTAAAATTGAATTATCATAATACCATTCAAATTTACCAAATGGATATTTATAATTTTTTTGTTCTATACAAATTCTATCATTATCATGTTCCTCAATATATTCATTATTTTTATTTTCATAAATAGATGATACAAAATTATTAATTTTATTTTTATATTCGTCAGGTTGATTGTCAAATTCTTTACCTAAATAATAATAAATATGATTTTTATAAGTTTCATTAAATTCATAACAATACATTAATATTATTAATAATAATTTTATTATTAAATAATCATTTTTTTTTTTAATTTTATATAAGATCATTATTATAATAAATATGTAATATGTCAATAAGTAGAGAAAAAGCATTCAATTTTTTGAAAGAAGCCGATTATAAAGCAAAATTATTTTCTAAAGATAAAAAACGTAAAGTTGGTGCAATAATATTAGAAAATGATAGTTTAATACAATTAAGTTGTGGATATAATGGTTTGCCTAGAAAATTAAAAGAGACAAAAAAAAGGTGGTTAAAAAAAAATAAAGATTTTTATGTAATACATGCTGAAACTAATGCTATTATTCAAGCATCTAGAACAAATACTAATATTAATAATAGTATAATGGTTTGTAATCGTTTTCCTTGTCATAATTGCTGTTTAAATATAATTCAAGCAGGTATAAAATTATTAATAACAATTGAACCAGAATGGAATAATTTAAGTGAAAAATGGAAAAAATCATTTTATGTTTCAAAAGAAATGTTAGATGAATTAAAAATAGAAATAATTTTTTTTAAAGAAAGTGATTTATTTTGATTAAATATTTTATTTATTAAATTTTAAGAATTATTATTTTCTTATTTAAATTAAATAGATATTTAATTTAAAATGGCAGCTGCTATTCCTCAAGCAGCCATTAATCCAAGTATTTATGAAATGTTAGAACAATTTAATTATGGTCCCACTATTTCTAGTTTTCATTCCCCCAGAGCAGGACCTCTCGGTCAAATTGAAAGAGTAGAAAGTTTTGTTACAGATGTAGAACAAGGATTAACATTAGATCATACCATCGCAGATGCAACACTCAATCATGGTGTAAAATTATTAATTACAATAGCTGATACATTACATGATTTTTCTGAACGTCCAAAAAATAAAAATTTCTTAGAGACTTTTTTTGAAAAAGGTGGTCCGGGTCCTAGTGCAAAAACACAAGAATGGGCTACTAATTTATTAGAAAAATTTCTTTTAAATAATACTATAACTGTACCGTATCCCTTGTATAATCCTCCTGGGGCAGGACCTGCTGGAGCTGCTGCAGGACCTGCTGGAGCACCAGCTCATATCCCCCCTCCTCAATCACTACATGCCAATGCAGCGCAAGCGAAAACACTTGCTGAAGAAATTATACAACGCATTAGAATAGATCCGGAGGCTTTTACATATTTTTATTTATATTGGAATGATTTTCATTCTATGCAAGAAATCGGTATAGTTTCAATTGCTGATTCTGTATCATTTCCTAATGCTAGTGATGGGAATCATACTAGTCCATATTATGCTACTCCACACCTCATGTTGGAGGACGCGCAACGGCATTCAGGAGCAATGTCCCGAAATGACCGACCCGAACGTATGTGGCCCTTTCCTGTTAATTATTTATTCAAACCTGGTGATGTAGTACATAGACGGGATTATACTATTAATGGTCGCGTTGTTGGAGCTGATAACCTAACACAAGACTCTTATACTGGTTTAGCATATTTATTACGAGATTTTCAAGCCCATAGAACAACACATGTTAAGTCACTTGATCATTATGTGCCTAAAAACCGTGTATATTTCTCTTTAGATAATGGAGGGGCAAGCTTACCATCTGCTTTAGTTGCAGAAGGTGTTGATGACAAGGCGGATGCATATCAATGTTATACTAATGGTTGGAAATATGATAATAATGAAAGAGATGAGACAGCTCCTCAATCGCCCGAGTTTATTGATCGCGACGATGCAGGACCACTCGTGGAACTTACAGGTAACACTGTCACATTAAATAAAGAGGCAATAACTTTTTTTGATAATTTTACCCTATATGATAATCAATTCTCATTCACCTACACAGATGATGTCACAAATCCAGCAGCGCATCAATCACATACACGCACTTTTGAATATGGCTTAGAGCACAAAAGGTTAGTTAAATCATTGGGGCAACATTTAGCTACTCTTATGGCTAGAAACACAGGAACAGCCTATATTTTTCAAGTTGTTTGTTCTTTTAGTATAGCTGCTCTTGATTTAATTTCAGAATTGTTTGGTGATTGTGTACACGAGATGATTGGTCAAGGTGATGATGTAAGAATAGATAATTTCTGGCATCAAAATGACAATTTATTAGCTGCATTTTTTGATTTAAAAAGGGTTGGTGATTATGTGCAATGTAAAGAACTTAATAGTATAAGTGCATATAAAGAAAATTGTATTCCATTAATAACATTTGATAAAATATGTTCATGTATTTCTCATAAAATATTTGGAAATTATACTATTTTGAGTAAAAGATATCCACAAACTGGTGCGCCTATAAAAGAAGTATTAATGTTACCATTTTCAAAAACTCTTCATTTAGCACGTGATCCTTCAAATGCTAATGGTGATCCTATTACATATGCCCGAACAAGGTTTCCCGAATATACAAATTATGTACACCCTCGTCTTGATATTCCTGGAGGACCAAACTACATATATCCAAAAGCAGGCCTCCCATCTGGGAATGCGGGATATTTAAATCAAAATGGTGGCGGCAAAGGCAGTCATGCGAGACAGGTTGCTAACAAAAAGTTTGAAAAAAATTCGTTTCATGGGATAGTTTCACAAACAAATCCCCTAAAAGTTGGGAAAGTTTCACGAACAAACACGCAAACAAATCCCCAAAAAGTTCAAACAATAAGAAAAGACAAAGTTCTGGATAAACTTCTTATGGAATTAGAAAGTCTTCAAAAATGCATAAAAGATCATCCCGAATTCGAACTGATACGAATCTTCAAGGGGATGTATTGGGCGCGGGCAGAAGAATGGTGGAATTTGTTTTACGAGAACGGAATTGATCCATGTGATCCGAGAAGATCCAATCCAGCGGCGCCTACAAGGAAGGGATTTGGAGCACGACAAGATGGTATGATGACTTCGAAATTGCTAATACAGATTAAATATCCTATTAGGGAAAATTATCCCGCCGAACTTAACAGTATTGTAGATGTTTTTGGCAAGCTTTTGAAGAAATTCGGAATGACTGGAATACATGATTGCATTTATTCTAAATATATCAAGTATTTAACACAACTGAATGTAGGTCAAGCACTTTCTGATATTGAAAAGAGCGAATTCATATATCTAGAAAAATTTATCATTATTATGATTGCAAATGATAATTTTTTAAAAATATTTAAAAAAATGTATTATGGGTCATGGGTCAATGACAGAAAATCAATATATTATTATATTCAATTTATAATACAAATGGAGAAGATCAGTATTGATATTCCTTCATGGGACGCAGGACAAGTGATGCAAATGGGTGGGAGGGTGAAGTTACCACCACATATAATGCAAAGGAAACAGGTGGTACCGGCATATTTAAACATAAATTATGGAGAAAAAAATTTAGAAAAAAAAAAAATAGAAAAATATGAATCAAATATAAATAAAATTAATAAGAAAATAATACTATTAAAAAAACATAAAATTAAAAATAAAGATAAAATTATTAAACAAAATGAACTAATAATAGAACTAAAACATAAAATAAAAAAAGAGAAAGAGAAAGAAAAAATTAAACATAAAAAAGAAAAAGAAAAAGAAAAAGAAAAACTTAAACTTGAAAAAGAAAAAGAAAAAATTAAACTTAAAAAAGAAAAAGAAAAAATTAAACTTAAAAAGGAGAAAGACATGGTTCGACTTAAAGTTAAAAAAGAAAAACAAAAAAAAGAAAAACTTAAAAAACTAAAATAAAGTACAAATTAAAATAACTCAAAAAGAATATTCAAAATTCAATATAAAAGTTTTAATTTTAGATAAAATCATCTTTATATTTTTTTTTTATTTTTTTTATTACATTATCGGTCAATAAAGTATTATATTTTGGTATTTCATTATTAATAATTAATTTTTTTTCATCTATAAAAAAATCATAATTTGTTAAATTAAAATCATAATCATATTTTTTTAATTCATTCCATTTTGATTTATTTAATAATATTAAATTAATTTTATTATTTAAATTATCATCAATATTTTTAAAAATGTTTTTGATTTCACTTATTTCTAATATTTGATCGAACACTATTTCTGGTTTTTTTTGTGGTAAAAAATGATGGTCATCATCAAAATAACCAATAAATAATTTATCTAAATATTTATCAAAAGTATTTATATCTTTTGTTAATCTATATGGTTCTTTATAAAAAGAACCTTTATAAGTTACACCCATTATACCACATACTTTCTGATAAAATAAAGATACTAATCTATTGTATGGATTTCTATAAATCAAAATTTTTTTATAGTTTTTATATTTATCTATATTAGTTATTAAATTATCTATATCTCTATTTTGTATTCCATGATGTTTATCTTCTAAAAAATCTTGATTTAATGAATCTTCATATTTTAAATAAGTATGAATTATTCTTGTAGTACTGCATCCACTTTTAGCATAAGTAAATAATATATATTTATAGTTATCATTTATAAGATACATAGATGATGATTTATAATCGCCCATTTTATTTTATTATATTATTTTTATTTTTATTATTTAAATTAATACCATAACAGCATCCCAATTTTTTTCAACTAATTTATAACCTATATTTTGATAAATTTTAATAATATTTTCTGTTTTATCTAAATTATTTTTATTAGCATCGCCTTCAACTTCAAATATTATTTTATCAGGATAAAAACTTTTAGGTAAATATTTAATATAGTTATATAGAGATTCTAAAATAATAGAATCGTGTCCTTCTGTATCTATTTTTAATAATTTAACCTTTTTTACTTTATTTTTGTAAAATAATTCATATGTTGGTATAATATTTATTTTTTCAATAGACACATATTTTTCTAGTTTGTCATGAATATGATAAGGATGATAACAATTTAATGAATTACATCCATAATACCATATAGGTAATTTTAATAACTCAATAATATTAGCAGGTATATAATAAATATTAGCAGAACCATTTTTATCAGAAATTCCAATATTTAATTTCTTTACATTATGTTTATCAGGCAATGCATCTACATAATATTTCACAGCATCAACACTTATACCTTTTTCAAAATTTTTAGATGTTTGTATTAATGTTTCAAAATGACTTGTGCCAATTTCTATAAAATCCAGATCATCAAGATAATCTAAATTATATATAGATTTATTAATAAAATAATTAATTATATATTTATTATCAAATAAATTATCATATTCTATACTATTATTATTATCTATAATAAGAAACATTAAATTTTGGTTATTTTTAATCAATATATATTCTTCATATGTATTTGAAAATAATATTGGATTACAATAATCATCAATAGAATGAAAATATACATTTGAAAATACTTCTTTATTTTTACTAAAAATTTCTTCAATATCTAAACCTAAATTATTTATAAGATTTGATAATATTAAAGTATTTGCATTAAAACCACACAAATCTTCTTTGATACCATTATTGTCTTTTATTAAAAAACCATCATTATTTTTGAGATAATTGAATAAATAATCATAACGATTAATAATCAATATATTATTATCAAACCATATGCCACCCCAATTATATAAAACTGCATATTTGATAAATTTTAATCTTATATTATCTTTTAATAAGGTAAAATTTTCAGGAATTTTAATATATTTTGATAAATTATTATTATTTAATAAATGAATATTAATATTTTTACCAATAGTTGAATGTAAATAAATCAAATTTCTAAATAATTTATTTAAATCTTTATCATTTAAATTATCTTCATATATAAATAAATTATTCATAATTAATTTTAATATATAAAACTTTTATATAAAAAAAATGATATTAATTTTTTATTATTTAATTTAATAAATGAATCAGTGTAAAGTATTATTAAAAAGATATGGTAAATTACAATTAATATATAAAAATTTGCTTTATAAATATAATTCATTTTCTAATAAAGGTCTATGTAGAGAAGATGCAACTGTTGGAATAAATATATCAAAAAAAATTATAATTAAATTAAATAAAACAGAAAAATATTATGATAAATTTAAAAAGTATATTAAATTACATATTGATGTAATAATTAAAAAAAATAAATATCTACATGATGCTATATCACGTTCAAAATAATAACTCATTTAATTATCATTTTGATATTTTATTTTTTTATAGTAATCAACAACGAATTCCAATATACACAAAATCTACCACAATATAAAGGAACTAATCTTATAGGACTCTTATCATTTATACCATACCATCTATGTATTAAATAATCAATATTTGGATTATTTCCATCTTTATCTAGTAAAGTATTAGGAGCTTTTAAATAATTGTCACATGAATCTTTTTCATATGTATTACTACCAAGTGATTTTTTAAAGTCAATAGCATCATTATATTTTTCAAATATTTTATATTTTCTATTTTCAGGAGAATCTTTACCAATATTATCAAATGTTTTTTTTTCAATTATAGGTGATCCACCTTCATTTACTCTTTGAAATGCTATTTTTGCAAGTTCTCTTGATTTTTTTTCGATTTCAATAGCTATTTTATCAAATAAAGTAGTTGTATAAACTATTGGAGGTTCATAATTTTTAAAGTGTTTAATATTTCCTTTTAATCTTCCCGCATTTTGTGATACTTCTTGTTTATTAGAACATATAGATAATATTCCATAATCAAACATGAAATTTTCGCTTATAAAACTTATACCTCTGCCTATACATAAATTTCCTGTAAAAGCAACAGGATAATTATTTAACGGCAATAATTCATAAATATCATGTATCATCTCGTTTAATAATTTATCTTTTTTATATGGACCTTCTACTCTTTTATCCGGAAATACAACAGATATTCCATCACCATTTATTATAATAACTGCAAAACCTTTATTATTGCATATATCACATATATTTTTATGAGAATCTTTATTGTATTCCGCAGGTATATACCATTTACTTCCTTTTGAAATATTATTTTTGTTTATATTATTTAATATATAATTTACAAACTCACTACAGGATAATTCATTTAAATCATATCTAATTAAAATATTATCCTCCCAACCATGATAATTATTTTCAGTTGTATTTTCTAAAGGATATACATTCATTGATCCAAATTTTTTAAATATTGGTTCAGGTGTAGCAGTTATACTATATAAATAGATATTTTCAAATTTAAATAACAATGGAATAAAAGTTTCTTTTATATATTTATTAACAAATTTATCTGCTTCATCTAACCATATTTTGAATATATATTTATTACGTGTATGAGGACATTCTTCTTCTATGGCTGTAATAATATCAATAATATTATCTTTTTGACATTTATTAGTACAACAAATCACATTTGATAGTTTTCCTGAATTTATTTTACGAATTACTGAGTCGGAATTATTAACTATTTCATGTGAAATTTTTTTTTTTGATATTTTTCGTGAAGATAATTCTACATAATCATTTCCAATTTCTTTATCAATGCGATCACTCGTTTGATTTGTTAATAATAAATTATTATCACATAATATAAAATTTATAACCTTTTTATTATTTTCTGGTGGATATTCAATATCATTCATAATTGTTTTAATCATTAAAAATGTTTTACCGGATTGTTCGGGTTTAGATATCAAAATATTGCGCTTAGATATAAGATAATCTTCTGATGACATTAATATAATTTATCAATTTCAATTTCCAAGATTTATTTTATAATATTTATAAAATTTATATAATAAATATATTCATTTTTTTATAATTATAGTATTATAATAAAAAAAATTAATTTTTTTATTTATAATCCTGTGTAAAGACCTTTGTAATTATAAAAAAAATGAATATATTTATTATATAAACTTATTTATATCAATTAATTAATAATAGAACTAATATTTACTAAACCAATTCAATTGCAGTCATTTGGCGATTTTAAAGTTCAAAAAAAATATTGTGTTCCAAATTCAAGTGGGGGGAAAATTGTTCAGATTATAAAGAGGAAAACACAATTTAGGGATGCACATGGAAACAAATATTCAACATCTAAAAATATTAGTGAATTTACATCTGATAATGTAAAATTTAGCAACGATGATTATGTTGAAGTTTTTCAAATGGTTAAAGGATATTCTTTACATGGTGATATGATAAAAAATGGTGCTCTTACAAAATATGACAATGATAATTACCCTTTTATATATGATAGTATATATGATAAAGAAAGATTACTATATTTAACTGATGGAAAAATTGATGTTATTGGAATAAATTATTATTTGCTCCCAGATCAATATAAAAAATTCTCAAATATATTTAATCCAGTTAATGATCTTCATGGTCCTGCAAACGGATTACCTTCATTTCCACTAACTAATGAAGATGACTTTAAATATGTTCTCAATTGGTTAGATAACAACACGAAATATGGTCCTATTTATCACCGCATAGAAGTAAAATGGAATAACAATAGAACTATATTATCTAATTTTGTAAATGAAAAACTAGATGAAGAAATTATAAAGAATCATTATATAGATAATATAAATTGAGTAGAAAATAAAAATAATATCAAATTTGTATAAAAAATATAATATTTTTAAAAAAAATGATTTCTATATTTATTAAAATGTAATATTACATATTGACAAAAAGACGAGATAAATAAAATAAGCGTACATATTTGCTAAATATAGCACAGTTTTCAAATATTTAATGAATACTTTCGAGAACATCATTCCTAGTTGTATCAGTTATCTTCCAAATTATGAAATTATAATTGAAAATAATAATAAATTTAAATATGAAATTTATATATTAGCAAAAAATATTGCTATAATAAAACAAATAAAAAAAAAATAAAAAAATATATATTTATTATTTATATTATCTATTTTTTTATATTTTTTTAATACCAAACTGTTGTGGATTACTGATAAATAATACCCATTGTTCCGGCGAACACCTTGGAGATGACTTTAACCCTAACCAAAAGTCAACACTTTTTGCTTTATTATATTTATCAAGATATTTTTGAGAATTTCTATAAATATCCTTAAATTCTTTTAGCATTATTCTGTTTTTAATAAGTATAAGATTTACAATAATTTCATCATGACTTAAATGAATAAAACTTTTAGAGTTTTCATTAAGAATATTGAATAATTCTTTTTTATGAATAGCTGGTTCTTGTGCCGTCATTTGTGCATTCCCTACTTTAATACCTTCTCTTTTAGGATTTAACTCTTTATCCTGAATAATTTTATCAACAAGTTCTTGAATACGCGTATCTGGTATATCATCTATAGATAATGGTGTATTATTATTTATTTTTTTAAATAATTCGGTTGTAATGTTTTTATTTTTACTATCGCAATACTCTATAAAATAACATGTTGCATAAATTTCATAATTTGGGTCAATTTCATTATTAAATAGTAAATCAATTACTACTTGCCATCTTTTCTGTCCTTCTAAAATTTTTAAATATTTTTTAATATTATCTTTTTTTTGTGGATATTTATCATAAATTAAACTAATATTCCAAATTGGACTAGTATTTTTATCAAATACTTTAAATTGTTCTTTTAATTCTTCAAGTTTTTCAAGATTAATTCTACGATTAAATACCCATGTATCACATTCAACAGCAAATTCTTTAGCATTAAGTTTAATTAAACATTGATTATCATTAATTTTATGTATAATATATTTTTTAATATCAAATTCACAAATTTTATCATCAGAAATACTTTCTTCCATACAATCGTGAAAATCATCAGTGTTAGACATTCTTATTAATTATATATTATAATAATTAAAATCATTTTTTATTTTTATAATATATAATAATTTTTATTTACATATCATATTAGTGTAAAAATAATAAATTATATAAAAGAATGTTATGATAATTATTTAAATTATGGATATTAATAATTCAGAATTATCTGAAATAACATATGAAAATTTAAAAAACTTTATGAAATATTTTATAACTGAATATATGAAAGAAATAAATAATAATCAAATAAAAATTTTTTATTCAAATTATGCTTATAAATATAAAAATACTGAAAAATTATTAGAAAATATTGAAAAAACGGAAAATTTATTAGAATTAAAAATAATTTATATTGAAATTAAGTATATATTAATCGAATTTAATAAAAATAAAAGTTTATATGCTAAAACAAAGAAAAAAAAACCTCACATACCATCTACTATAAAAAGACTTGTATGGAATACTCATATTGGCGAAGATATTGGTAAGGCAAAATGTCTTTGTTGTAAAACCACTGATATTAGACAAATTTCTTTTAATTGCGGACATATTATAGCTGATGCTAATGGTGGCGAGATGATGGTATCAAACTTAAAACCAATTTGCCAAAATTGTAATTCAAGTATGGGAACAAAAAATATGGATGATTTTATGAAAGGTTTAAAATAGATTTATTATTATAGAATTATTTTTTATGAAAATTTATATTAATTTCATAATTAAAAATGGATTAAAATATTCTATTTTTATAAAAAATTGATTTTCCCATTTTAAAATTAGTATTATAAAAAGTTTAACTTTCAAATACTCAAGTATCCTAAGTTACGCTTTAATTGACTTCAGTTACATAAACTACAAGTTTCTAGCAAAAAAATGACCTCTATCAATGCATCCGCTCTCAAAATTGAAAATCCCTATCTCAACAAGAGTTCTTGTATGAAGATAGCTCTTAAAGAACTCAAAAAAGAAAAGGATATGCGTAATTATATTCGCACGCGTTCTATTCAGATGAGAAAAGAAAATAGTAATATTACAATTGCGTCATCTATCAAGATAGCACTATCCGAATGGAAGACGAATATATTAGTAAAATAAGATTTATAAAATATTGCTTTTAATAATAATACATTTTTTATATTTTTTTTTATACCAAATTATTGTGGATTATTGATATTCATTATTCTAGTGAATACCTTTGCGAAATTTTTCTGGATTTTTGATTATTTAATAATTTTTTATATGTACTTTTAATAGATAATTTATGTTTAAATATTTTATTATTAAAAGTAAAACAGGAAAAAGTAAAAAAGTTATTGTCGAAGGAGTTAAAAAAATTTTGTACAAAAAACATGGAAGTAGAAAAATATATGTTGTTTCAAAAGGTAAAATGATACAACTTACTAAATTCAAAGAAATGAAAAAAAAACAAAAACAAAAACAACAACAAAAACAACAACAAAAACAAAAGCAGAATAAAAAAAGTGTAAAAACTAAAGCAAAAAGTGTAAAAACTAAAGCAAAAAGAAAAACTAAAGCAAAAAGCAAATTAAATAAAAAACTTGGTGGCACTTTTGATTGTGATGGAATTCGTGAAATCTCTTGGAATGATCCCTACCAGGACCTAGACCTAGGGTATTTTGATTTTAAACATAGACTTTTACCTTTTATTGAGAATAAAATGCTTCAAAGTCAAACCCAAGACAGCGCGAATCTTGGAATAAAAATAGAATTATTAAATGATCTGTTGATCGACATAAAACTATACATTATCAAATACAAGAAGTTCTTCGGTTGCAAGGATTATACGGACTCGCTATACCATGAGTGGGGGGCAACCGCGGCCCAGTGGCAGGCGTGGGGTAAAATGTATATGAATGAAGCAGAAACAGCATTTAAAAACAATGATAAAAAGTGGTTTCGAGAGACGCTAAAGGTAGTGCTAGAACCAGTTAAAGAAATCGATGAAATTAAGATCAAAAAAAGAAGAAAAGAAATAAGTGAATTGTGGAGAGAACACAAAAAACTATACACGGCGCGTCAAGAAGAAGCACGGCGTACCAAAAATTCAGTTAGACTTTCACTCCTTCCGGATCCTAAACTAGAATTACCAAGATGGTTTCCATTTAATTGGGAAAAATGGGTCAATTGGCACGAACTCATGTCGCCTCCAAGAATGGATCCCAACACTCCTTGGTATGAATTAGATATGTACGAGAAATACCAAAAGAGAGGGAGACAAGAGAGAGATGATAATGACCCGGTAACGCGGAAACACGAGAGAAAGCTTTTTCGGGGGAATTTGATAGATGACATTAACAGGCACTACTATGGACGAGACGGCAGTCCTCGCAGTGGCCGCATAATGCAGCGACGGAGAACCCGAGAAATATTGGATGCACATTTTAGAGGAAATAGAAGCGCGAAATATAAAGCACAAAATAAGTTGGCAATATTGCAAGATGAGGCAGAAGCCAGGGAAAGGAGATTGAAAAAGATGTTTGCAGAAGAGACCAAGGAACAAGAGTATGCACAAAAACTGAGGAAGGAAATGCGTGACGTAGATGCAGAGGTAAAAAAGGCGACTGCCGCAGGGATGACGCTACCCGAGTACAAGAAGCACCTGATAGAAACAGAGAGAAAGAAAGAGGCAGACAAACAGGCAGCGGCGGAGGCAGCAGAAACAGAAGCAGCTAGAATATCTACGGAAGAATATTGGAAGAAATGGGATGAGCGCCCGGCTAAAACGAGCGCGGAGAGAGCCGCAGAAGCTGCGTATATGCGACGAGTGAGTCGCGCAAAGCACCCGCTTAGTAAGATGGGCCGCTCCCCCTTTCCAGGAGTTCGTTACGCGAACTGAAAGGGTGGTATGGTATCCGAAGCCCTAAATATATTTATAAATTTTTATATTTTATAAAAATTTTGATATTTCTTTATTAAATATTGCAATTGGTAAAAAAAATATTATAGATAAAAAACACCAAATAGCCGCTTTTTCGCCTTCTCCAATATTATAAAAAAATATATAAATTAGTCCTACAAATAATCCCCAAATAATACCTAAAATTCTAGAATTAGTAAAAAGACTTGGTATAAACATTAGAATTAAATAAATTATAGGGAAAAATAATATATCATTATCTCTATTAAATTTATATGCAATATGATACTTACCTATATATGATGTGGTATGTTTTGAACAAAAATCATTTTTTCTAATGCAATCTGGGTCATTTTGTATATCAAATTCTTTTAATGTTGTTAATGTATATATTCCATATATAAAAGAAATAATAAATATAATATTCCAATAGTTATTTTTATTTTGACTGAAGTTAGACATAAATATATTTACAAATAATGGTTGGAAACATATATGAATCCATGATAAAATTGTTAGACTATTTTCAAGTTTTTCATTATCTTGATATTTATATAAAAATCCTTGAATCAAATCCTTTAATGCTAAAAATATTAAAAATATAGATAATCTATATTTTGGATAAACAAAAATACTCCCAATAATCAGTATAATAGAATTTATAAAGGATTGACTTTCAGAAAAACACATTATATATATACTATTTATAAATAAATTAAAATTTCAAATATTTAATTTATCTTTTCTTTTCACATAAGTTAATATTGTATGTTGTTGTAATTTTTCATTTCTATTATTTTTAAAAATTTATAATTTATATTTTTTGATACAAATTTTTAAAAAAAATGATAACTTAATTATATAATAATATTATAATGAATTCTAACATTTACCCTCTCGGCAAACTATCAGTTAATCAAATTAAAAAGGGGCAGATGGTTCTAAAAAAACTTGAAGAAGAAATTAAAACTACTAAAGATCAAAAAAAATTACTATCATTCTCTAATGAATTCTATTCAACAATTCCTCATGTAAATATTAAATTAATTTCATCAATGGAAGATATTGATAGTGAAAAAAAACTACTTGATTATATGTTGCTTTAAATTTATAAATTAATAAATAAAAATAGTATATTTGAATAAAAAATATAATATATATTTATAAATGAATAAAGATTTATTATTGTTATTTATTCTAATTTGTTATATATTTTCAATATTTTTTTTAATTAATAAATATAAATATAATAAAAACATATCTAGTATAATATGTCATGATAATAATAAACACATATTTATATTATTATTGTTTATTGCAACAATAGCAATAATTTTATATGAATTAAAAAGAAAAGATTTATATTCTAAAATATTAATATTTACATTAATAATTTTTCTATTTTTACTTATTTATTGCAATGAAAATACAATATTTCATGAATTATTAGCATTTTTAATATTTATAGTAATTTTATTATTTATGATTAGAAACGTATATTTAACAAAATGTAATATCATATTATTAATTTCTTTATTATTTCAAATTATATTTGTTTTATTTATAATAATAGATTTATATGCAAACATTTTCTATTTAGAAGCTTTATATATTTTAAATTTTGCTTTATATTATTTATATTTACATTTTATTGAAAAAAATGATTTAAAAATATAATCTTTTTATCATATAAAATGTATAAACATTGTCAAGAATTAAGATCAAATCCTGGAACTTGTAATGCTGGGAAAAAATGGGTAACTAATGAAGATGAATTATTAATTAAATTAGTAAATGAAAATAAATCTCATCAAGAAATTTCTATAGAATTGAAAAGAACTGAAGGTAGTATTAGAGCAAGAATTATTGATAAAATAATATTTCAAGAATATAATTATGAAAATATTACTGAATTGGCTAAAAAATATAACTTTAATGATATAGAATATTTAGAAAGGTGTATAAAAGTGAGAGAGAGAAGGAAAGAAAATGCAATAATCGCAGAAAATATAATTGCAAATGAAACAAAAGAAGAATATGAAGAAAGAATTCAAAAATACAAAGATAAAAAAGTTAATAAATTAATAGAAAAAGAGGAAATAAAAGCGGCAGGAGGCGAAAGATATTATAAATTATTACTTAATATTGTTGAAAGATTAGAAAGAATTGAGAAAAAAATAGATGGTTATGATTTTACAGAATAAAAATAGTACATTTCTATCTTTTTTTTAATTTTTTAAAAAACATTTTATAAATTATTATATTTTATAGAAATGTACTTTTTTTTAATTAATGTATATTATTATATACAAATTAAAAAACCAATCTACTCAATCATCTTCTCAAATTCTCCCATATCCAATATCTTAACACCTAATTCATTTGCTTTATCTATTTTTCCGGATTTGTCTGTTTTATTTTTAACAACTAAATAATCTACTGTTTTAGATACACAAGTAACTATTTTACCACCACTGTCTATTATTAATTTTTCCCAATCTTTATTTCTAAATCCTGTGAAAATAAATTTCTTATCTTTTAAAACTGTTTTAACATTGACCACCTCCTTTTTAACTTCTTGTTTATCACATTTATATCCAATTTTATCTAAAAATTCATAAAACTTTTTAATATTTTCTACAAACTGTTTAGCATTTACATTACCAATACCATCTATTTTAAGCAAATCATCTACTGTTAATTTTAATATATCTACTTTTTTATTTAAAGGATATTTTTCACTAACTAATTTAATTTTTTTAAGAGCGAAACCTCTACCTAATATATTGGAAGCATCTAATAAAATATCACAATCACTATTTTTTATTTTTGCGAAATTATCTACAATTTTTATAGCACTTTTTTCTTGAAAACCATCTAATTGTTTTAGTTCTTCAACTTTAATTTTCAATATTTTTTCCAATGTATCAAAACCATTTTCATATAACCTTTTAATAGTGCTTTCCTTAACAGAACCCACATCTAATTTAGCCATAAAATATGTATAAGATTTAATATCTTGCTCTTTATTTTTACCATCTTCGTCTAATATGATATCAATTTGTGTATCATTCCATTTATATTTTAATTCAGGCATTTTAGGTTTTCCATTAGAACTAACACTCAAAACCTTTAAAATATGAGGGATCACATCACCACTACGAATAATAATAATTCTAGAACCAGGTCCAATAATATTAGAATTAATAAATTTACCATTAAAACCAGTAGCTTGTTTAATTTTTACACCAGCAATAACAACTTCATTAAATTTTACAATAGGTTTCATATATTTATGCATAGAAACATTCCATTCAACATCAGTTACTGTTACTTCAGCTTGTTCATGTGTTAATATAGATTTAAATGCAAAAGCATATTTAGGATTTTTACCATTAATAACCTTATGAATTTTATTATTATATACAACAATACCATCAACTTCATAATCACTTTCTCTCCTTCTTAATTCTAAATGATTTGATAAAGATAATAAATTAATATTATCTAAATCCCATAATACATAATTAGCACATTTGATATTATTTTTAGTAAAATAATTAAATACATCTTCAATTTTCATTTTAGGAGATAGTATATCATATGCTATAAAATCAATATTACTCATTATATCTTTATTTATAATTTTAGAATGAATAGCACCAGCAACAACATTTCTAGCATTTGAACCAATATCTTTTATTTTTTCCCAATTAGTTCTTGAAATAATTAATTCACCTCTAATAACAAATTTCTTATCAGTAATATTAGGAAAAGTAATATAATTTCTTAAATGCG
>Ga0222718_10002326_pt1 | contig 17211 bp, 31 predicted proteins | sample C33_27DmetaG_FD_165045 | JGI IMG/M metagenome (GOLD analysis project Ga0222718, IMG submission 165045) | Estuarine water microbial communities from San Francisco Bay, California, United States - C33_27D | ecosystem: Environmental > Aquatic > Marine > Unclassified | place: USA: California... | reverse complement strand
TCTTAAATACTATATATGAACAAGAAGTCAGTTTAGACCAAAGAGGTAAAATCCCTTTTCTTGCAAATAGAGATTTTATGAATCGTGCAAACTTAATGATTAACCCGTCTAGGAAATTCCTATTGACCAACAAACACGATACTGCAGAAGAAAACTAACTTGACAATGACTTAAACTTTTTGTTATAATTTATCTTATGAGTATTGAAACAAAACCAACTATCCAAGAACGAATGCAGACGAAGGCAGAACGTGCCTTGGACGAAGTAGAAGCACAAATAGATAAACTTATGGATAAGAAGAAAACTTCTTTTTCAATGTATAAGTATTTAACGAAACTTGAATACAGTGGAAAGGTAGTCAAGTTTATGAAAGGGTTCACACAGGATATCGTGTATGAGATTAAAAACGAAGAATCATGTGAACAGTTAGAAGAGGCTTATAACTTTTTAACACCTAAACAGAAAGTAGAAATTATTAAACAATTAGAGTTGTTTGAAAAAGACATAGACAAATATGTCTCTGAATACAAACCTATTAAGAAACCACGTAAACCTAAATCACCAAAACAGTTAGTCAGTAAACTTCCGTTTCTAAAACAACATGGAAAGTATCACTCGATTGACCCCGAAGAAATTATTCGTGCAACATATTTGTTCACTTATAATATTGCAAGTAAGAAGTTCACCAAGTTTGAAACCTATGGTGGTCTATCAGTTAAAGGGTCAAGAATAGTTGATTACAATTCATGTCAAGAAAAGACCTTGACAGATATGAAGTTGCTTGATAGAATATATAAAGGTGGTAATATTATTGCAAAGAATTTTATAGACGAGATACCTCGTTCTAAACTAAAAGACGGAAACGATTTATTGACCAAAAATACATTATTGATAAAAGTGATTAAATGATACTTATAGATTTTACTCAAACCATAATTGCTGGTTTGATGGTTCAGTTGAAACTGAATGATGGTGAATTAAACGAAGACAAACTTCGTCCAATGATTCTTAACTCAATTAGAAATTACCAAAAGAAATATGCACCCAAATACGGACAGATAGTTCTTTGCACAGACGCAGGTAATCCATGGAGGAGAGAATACTATCCTCAGTATAAAGCAAACAGAAAGAAAGCTCGTGATGCAGATGATAAGGATTGGGGAACAATCTTTGACACACTACAAGTAATCAAAGACGAACTCAGAGATAACTTTCCATACAGATACATGTATGTTGAGAAGTGTGAAGCAGACGATATCATTGCAGTGTTAGTTAAACATGCAAAGGAACCAGTTCTCATTGTGAGTGGAGATAAGGACTTCCAACAATTACATGCATATAATGATGTGAGACAGTGGAGTCCTAATCTAAACAAGTTTATCGATTGTGTTGACCCACAACTCTTTTTAAAAGAACATATATTAACGGGTGATAAGTCAGACGGAATCCCTAACATACTCTCAAGTGATGATTGTATGGTAGAGGGAATCAGACAGACACCATTACGTAAACCAATCAAAGATAAGTATCTCAGAATATCGATTGAAAATGACGATAAATACTATAGGAACTATTTAAGAAATCAAACACTTATTGATTTTGATTTCATTCCACCAAATGTGGAAGATAGCATTTTAAGTGAATTTGAAAAGACTGCACCTGTAAGAGGTAAAGTTTTTGACTACCTAAGAACTCATAGATTAAATGAGTTGTTAGATAACATAGGAGATTTTTCGTTATGACGGAAACAACAAAAAAAGGAAGGGGAAGACCGAAGGGTGCTCCCAATAAACCAAAACTAGAACTCATTACAAAGAGAACTGAATTAGCTAAAGATGCAGACGTGTATGAAATATTATGTCAAGCAGAATTAGTTGCAAAAGAATCTGAAGATTTAGCTGCACAAGGTCTCAGAGTTTTCGGAGAAAGAAATGGTGCAGTGAGATATGTATTACAATGGGTATTTGACGACAACATTGTGTCAACACTACCCGAAGGTAAGACACCTTACAATCAAGATGATGCACCAGCTACAGACCTTGCACCAACAAGTCTAAGATTTGAAACAAGACTATTCAAATACTTTTGCACAGAAGAGGTTTCACAAAGTCGTAGAGAGACAATGTGGATTCAACTGTTAGAAGGAATACCTTCTAAAGAAGCAGAGTTAATGGAATTGGTAAAAGACGGAGTATGGCCATTTAAGAACATTACTAAAAATGTTGCACAAAAAGCCTTCCCCGAAGTTATAAAATAAATAAATATTAATGTCCTCAGAGACTATACATAAAGTAAAAGGAAGTTTAATATTAACTTCTATGTGTAAACTTCTAGTCGAGTAGGACTCCATGGAGTATAATAATGGATAAAAATGTGAACCCAACGTTTGCCTCACAGCAAGCACCTACAGAACCAACTGAACTGGAACGAGTTCAGCAACGTATTGCAAATTACAAGATTGCAATTGCACCTAGTTCTGCACAAGCAATATCTACACTACTACAATTACATTTGAAGAGTGGTCAAATTAAGATAGACGAACTTGATGCAGTGATTGGAGTAAGAAACGAAATCAACAAAGGTCTAACCGATTACAATCTTGCAGTTGAGACTGCACAAAGACAATTGAATTCATTGGTTGAAGCAGATAGAATTGCAAAAGCAGAAGCAATCGAAAAAGAGAAAGCCGAATTAGTTGAAAAAATTAGAGACCAACGTAAACTAAGAAAAGCAGAAGAGATTAAAGTTGCACAACTAGAAGCAATCCTTGCGTTGCATGGAGTTAATGTTGACTTAAATCGTGACGGAGTAATTGGTGTTAAAGCAGGTGACTTAAATGCAGACGGATTTGTAGAACTTACTAAAGAAGAAGCTGCAACACTCGCTGCAGACCATGGAGTCACAATTCCACCTCAAACAATTCAAAAGGGAACTAGGACTGAAGCACCTAAGAAGACTTCTAAAGCATTTGAAATGGCAAGACTTCTTAATCCCGAAGGTGAGTCAAACACTCAACCACCAGTGACTAACGTTTCAGTTGCACCTATATCAGAAGACGAAGGTTTTAATAATTACGTAGAAGAAGCAAAAGACTCAGTTAACACTTGGGAAGAACAAACAGAAACAGAAGTTCCCCAAGAAGAAATGTTATTCGGAAGTGATGAAACAGAAGAAGACGGATTTGATTTACCAATAGAAGAATCTATTACAATCGAATTACCAGTTCCCGAAGATGCAAAAGGTATTGAAGCATTCTTAGAAGAAGTAGAAACAGTTAAACAAGAAGCAGAGATAGACGACATTGACGAAGAACAATTCAATCAATCATTTGAAGACTTTGAAGACACTGCAGAACAAGAAGGTAAAGAAATTTACAGTGGTGCATGGTCAAGTGGTGAAGACACAATGCCTGATATAAAGGTTGCAGAAGAAGACACTACAACAGAACCTACTTATGCTAAACCAGCAACAACTGGTGCAGTCCCTATTACAAATACTAACGTTGGTAAGAAGACATTGAAAACTGGTGATAGTATAGAAGCACCTATTTCACGAGAACAAAAAATCAACACCTACTCTTCTGAAGAAGAAATGATTGAGTCACTTCAAGCAAAAATTGACGCTGCAAAAGGACAAGAAGTTGAAGAAGAGTTTGAAGAGTTAGTTATCCCTAGTGCAGATGAACTAAGAGGAATGACTAAATCTAAGATTAAAGATGTTGCAGAAGGTCTAAACTTTGAAGTATCAACAACTGATACTAAAGATAAAATGATTGAAAGTATTGCAAGTCAAACAGAAAGTCTAATCGAGTCTTTACAAGAAACTGAAGAATTTGTCAGTGCAACTGAAACAGTAAAAGGAGAAGACGATGATAATAGACGAGATGGTGGATACTTCTAAAGATTCAGAAGTAAAACCTATTCACCCAGTAAGTCCTAGATATCAATCACAATTAAACCATGAGGGAATTCGTTTAGAAATCCCTTATGCATACGCTATGAAGAGTGGTCTTCTTTATAAGGAAGAAGTAATTGTGTATGAAGAAGATAACTCTCTTCTTATATCATGTCTACACTTAGATACCAAAACACCCCCTAACTATCTACCTACATACTATTATAAGATTGGAGGAAATCCTATGAGTGAACAACTAGACGAGTTAACGTGTTCAGTGTTCATTGCATATCCCTCTAACTTTTTCAATATAGGAGATAAAATTCGTTATGAATATCAAAGTGAAAAACAAACAGGAACAGAAAGACACGTCAAGTGTAGTCTCTGTTAAACCATGGAATCTAGAAATATCCCAATTACAGCAGTTGACCAATTCGATTTTCTTGAACATAGGAAAAAACAGGAAGTCCTCCATTGGAACTCAGTCCAAGGTAAGTCACCTTTAGATTCTATTCTCACTGTAGAGATTAACACTACAGAACTTTGTAATAGAACTTGTGTGTTTTGTCCACGACACGACCCTAAAGTATTCCCTAACAGAAACCTACACTTAACCATTAAAGGTGCAACAACGATTGCAGAGGAACTTGCAGACAATAGTTTTAGAGGTAAGATATCCTTTAGTGGATTTGGAGAGAACTTACTTAACCCCGACTTCATAGAAATCGTAAAGGTGTTTAGATATAACTTACCTTATGCAACACTGGAGTGTAATACTAACGGAGATAAGTTAGACATAGATTACATTAACGGATTGTATAAGAGTGGATTAGATTTACTCTACATTAATCTGTATGACGGGATAGAACAAATGGAACACTTCGACACTATGATGGCTGAAGCAAGAGTGCATGAAGACCACTACAAATACAGAATGCATTGGGGTGACTTTGAGAAACACGGACTGATACTTAACAATCGTAGTGGTGTCGTTGATTGGGTTGGTGTTGAAGACGACACTGTAGAGAATCTAAAAGGTAAACCATGTCACTACCCATTCTATAAAATGTTTGTTGATTGGAACGGAGACGTATTGTTCTGTAGTAATGATTGGGGAAGAGAACATGTCGTAGGGAATCTATTGACTATGTCATTACATGACGTATGGTTCTCTAAACCTATGACAAAGATTAGAAAGAAACTTATGAAGGGAGACAGAAGTATGTCCCCGTGTAATAAGTGTAGTGTAGACGGAAGTTTATTTGGTAAGCCGTCATTTGATATTATAAAGGATTATTATGAATCACCAAAGAATAGATAACTTTCTACCAAGAGAGATATTCGAAAATTTACAGAAAGACTTAATGGGTGGAGTCTTCCCATGGTATTATAGACATGCAATGACAGACCCCCAAGATACAGAGGGGTTTCTTTTTGCAACAGTCATAGTGAATGATGAAGAAGTTGATGACACTGGAATGTTTCAAGAGATAGGTGTTCCAATAGTAAGTCGGATACCTATGACTAAATTAATTCGTATGAAAATAAACTGTCACCCAAGACAGACACTTAGAGGTCAAGAAAATTATCCTATGTGTAGATATCATGTGGATATGAATGAACAACATACAGTTGGGATTTTAGGTATAAACACTTGCAATGGTTATACAGAATTAGAAGACGGAACTAAATTAGAATCAATTGAAAATTCTTTAGTTGTCTTCAATGGAGATATTAAACATCGTAGTGTCGGACAGACAGACGAAAATATCAGAGTGAATATTAATATAAATTGGATTGAATAATGAGAATAGCAATAACAGGAAGTAGTGGTCTTGCAAAGATAATTAAAGACACACTAGAAGCAACACCACATATAGGGAACACCTTTAGAGTAGACCCAATTAGATGTGAAGACATTACATCTAATGGAAAGAACTGTTGGGTATTCAGTGGGTATCAACCTGCTGATGTATTAATCAATCTTGCACACCAAGACCAATCAAAGATTCTATCCATTGCACATGAAGCGTGGGAAGGTGAGAAGACAAAATACATTATCAATATCTCCAGTCGTGCAAGTCAACCAAACATATCAAAAGGTTATATGTATGCAAGTGAGAAAGCACAACTCAATCACCTTGCAAACAATCTACAATACAATTCTAAGAAGAGATATAAAATGACCACAATCAATCTTGGTCTTTTAAACCATGATGATTTACCAAGTGTCAAACACCAAGATGTTGCTGGACTTATCTACAAACTGATTACGTCCTATCCCGACTATGAGATTGCAGACGTGACACTACAAGCACATGCAAATTATAGAGGTGTTCAGAGTGACAAAGAAACACTCAGAGACATGGAAAGGTTTACTAAATAATACTATGAGTATTGAATACAACGATTTTGGTTTTACTGCAATGGACGCTGACGAACTTGCGTCAGTTGACACTAAGATAATAGAAAAGACTACTTCTGCAACGGAAGTAATCAATAACTTAGATAACTTTATTAGACCTTTGTTAGAGAACCTTGCAAAAGACTCAGACAAAGATTACATATATTGGCCTAACAGGGTCGAAATCATTCAGAAGAAAATTCTTGAACTGAATGAAATACAAAAAAATTTATAAAACCCACTTGACGATTTAATCTACCTTAGTGTATACTAGTAGTATGGTTGAAGCAATACAGAGATTTGTATTGGGAACCGAGTATGCTTATCTTAGGAGATTCTATGAACAAGCAAAATAAATATATTGTGGACTTGAGTAAATCCGCAGTATTTACAGATAAGGATTTAGAATTGTCAAAATCAATTTTCAATCCCGATACTCAACCCGAGTATTTCCACCTCGCAGAAATGGGACTGGAATACGTCAATACAACCCTTATGGAAGATGTTGAAGTCAACAACATCAACCCAACATTTCGTAAGAAGATGTTGCAAATGTTCCGTAAAGGTTCGTCAAAAAAATATCCTATCGTTAAAGACAGTTTTCTCAGTAGAGGGTATGACCTTCGTGCAAAAGGAATCTTTGTCCTAGTTGACGATAATGGTAATGTTGAATGGTTGTTTAGTGGAAACACTACTCATGATATTCTAACCAAACACACTAAAATGCAAAATAGACTTGTGCATGTATTCAGAAAGAATGCATACTTTTCTCTAGCTAAACTTGCACAAGTTGGTGGATATTTCAATGCCTTAGATTTAGAATTCGATTCTATCTCTTGGGAAGATATGGAAGTTATAGCTAGAGTCCAAGTGACCGAAAATGAAATTGCACTTCCTAAAAACCCTACAGAAAAACAAAAGAGAAAATTCTTTGATGATATCAGAGAAGTTATTTCTTTTGTGGGAAATGGTAAATTTGATACGAAAGAAGTGAAGATTAACAAACTTCTTAATGACCTCTATGTCGAACAGACAGGTGATGTATCAGTTATTACTATTAAGAATGAGTCTGCATTACTGGAGATTTTAAGAAGTGAAAATCCGTTAGAATACATTGACGGAAAGTATAATCAGTGGGTTGGTTATTCTTGTTTCTCAGAAAAAATCTTACCAAGTTTTTCAGAAAAATGGTATAAGAAAGAAAGATGTGACAAAGTGAGAATGGATATGGTTATTCATTTTGGAACACCAAATCCAAGTGACCCAATCAAATGGATTAGGGACAACTTTGTGACATTCGAATACGAGTGGAGAAGAATGCATGACTTCTTTGAAAATGCATACTTCAAATCACCTATCTCTCTTACCAATAGATTCTCAATCGAGGGTTTCTATCAACAATCAAGAGAACTTGAAAACGAGTCGGGAGGATTACTAAAGTATGGAACTGTAATTCCTTTTGAAGTGTTAAAAGATTATTTTTCAAATTATTTGAAAAATTAAAGACGGAGAAAATTATGAAAATAGAACTCCATAGAGACTTATTTGGTAATGAATACCACCAACAAACTGGTGGTCTTGCTGGAGAAGTTGCCGCAAAAAGAGGACTAGACTTTGAAAACCTTGTTGCAGAAGCTTCTACTGGAAAGGTAAAAACACATCAAACTGCAAAAGGAAATATTACCTTTACTAGTCCTAGATTCACAAATTGGACTGGTAGTGATAATAGAGAGGGAGATTTAATACTCTCTCATAATAGTATTGATTATCATGTTGAGTGTAAAAACTTAGGTGGTGTTGAATCCCATTTACAAAAACTGTCAGAGATTTACTGTAATTTGTTATTTAAATCTTATAACTTACCTTTCATACTAGTGTATACTTATAATTCCAATATATCGTTGACTAAGATATCTCAAGTTGAGGGGTATCTAAAAAAAATTAGAGAAGTGGGTGGTTTAGTTTTTGAGTTCAATCAGTATCAAAACTGGATAAATGTTAAAAGGGGTTGACTATGACCCCTTCTTTTTAGTATACTAGTAGTATAGAAAATCAAGGAGAAACACTATGAATATAGAACATGCAAAACTAATTGCAAAACAAACAATGGGTAAATACACTGCAGAAGATGTAATTAACCTTGCAACGTATGGAACAACTAACCCCATGGACTTTGCACCCGAACCAATCGAAGAAGGTAATATGTGTATGTGTGGTGAAATGAATTGTCCCGATGCATATGCACACATGACGAGTGGGTGTTAATATGTCAATCTATGTAAACTATGAAGATAAGATTGTAAGAATGGGTCGGAACCTAATTACACTTGCAGAGAAGAATCAGATATTCCCAAAGGACGATGAGATGTGGAATGCAGCTGTGACTGCTGGTAATAAGTTGGTGACACTAGGAACCACTTGGACAAATTTTAAAAGTTTTGATGACCTCAACGATAAGGAAACAGAAGTTGTTTATACTTACTTAGATGAGTATGGTATAGAACACCCTTCAATTCCAATTGAGGATATAGTTTAGGGTCGCAAGACTCGGGGACGGGTGAGGGTCAAGTATCACAAAGTCTACAACTATTACACGATTGATGTGTGAGACCCAACCCCCCTTTTTATAGGAGAAAAATATGGAAATAGGATTTATAGGTGGAACGATATTGTTATTCATTATGGGTAGCATGGTCTTTGTAGGACTTCATATCAACAAACCATTCCCATGGGAAAAAAAAGATAAGTGAAACTAACACGTAATACAGTATTTGGGATAGAAGAAGTAGAGATTACTAAAACTTGTTCTGTATGTGAAGAAGTATTACCTATTGAAGATTTTGGTTTACGTATAGGTAAGGAATACTCATACAAAGATACAGATGGAGATAATCAAGGTCAACGTAGAAATGAATGTAGAAAGTGTAAACACAAACAGAATACAGTTATTAGAAAATTAAGGAAAGAACACCCCTTACCCAGTGATTACACTTGCCCAGGCTGTTTGAAAAATGAAAAAGAGATTAGAGGTATTACCAACAAATATAAAAAGAATGGTGTGTTTTGTTTAAATCACAATCACGAAACGGGCGCATTTGAAGGTTGGTATTGTCAAGATTGTAATATAACACTTGGTCGTAATATGTCACCTTCAACCTTAGAACGTCTTGCAGAACAACAAAGAAACTTTGGATATGAATAAAAAAAAACTTGACAATGGGTCTCACTTTTTGTTATACTATGTATATAATGACAAAACAAGATAAACAACAAGAACTAAGAATCAAACGAATCAACCTAGAGACTGATATACATTGCTTACAGAGTCAGATAAGGTCAGAGAAAGAAAGACTAGAAGAAATGAAATCTGAAACCAGTGTGGGTGAAGACTGGTCTTCTAGTGTTTGTATCTTAAGAACACAAAAAGAACTTAAGACTACAGAACAACAATTAATCAGAAAACAAAATAAACTAACCAAATTTCTAAAGGAGACAATATGAAATTATCAGAACTAGTAAATGAAGTAAATGCTGAACAAGAAGCATTAGAAAAAGCAAATGATTTAATCACTGTAGTCGAAAAACTATGTGATGACTTAACAAATGCAATGCATGAAAGATGGGAACACACTCGTGGTAAAACAACCCATGGTTATTCTGAAGGAAGAAAATATATACGTATCTATTCTATAGAGGATGGAAGACCTTCTTCTGCATGGGGTTTTATTAACAAAAAAGAATTCAAAAAAGGACTTGCTGGAATCACTTTCAAAAGTGGTGATGTCCTTAAATGTGCTGGGTGGAATACTCCAGCATTAAACGCACCAAGAGGGAATCTCTTTGAGGGGTATGTAATACCTGCCAACTCAATGAGACTATACGGCCCCGATTATTTAAGATAGGAGAAAGTTATGATAATTAAAGATTACGAAGTTTGTTCCCCCGACATGTGTTCGGGTGGAACTTCCCTACAGGGATACAAAAGAACTACTTATAGTAGACTAAGAGAAGTCTTAGGCCCACCAACCTTTTCTAGTGGTGACCCTTATGAGAAGGTTCAGACTGAATGGGTTATTGATGCGAAGTGGTATGATGCAAATACCATTGAGGAAATCGATAGAGACGATTGGGAATATGAGACTGTCACTATCTACAATTGGAAAACCAGTGGAACTCCATTAGAAGAGTATGATTGGCACGTAGGTGGTAAATCTATCTATGCAACTGATGTGGTTGACATGATACTTGACAACTACAATCAGAATGGTGAGAATCATAACGGAGAGAGATATGCAGCCTAGTAAATGGGGAAAATCAATTGACGAAGAAGTCAAGTATAAAGGTTCACTAGTGTTCAAATCATTTCTAACGGGAATGGGATTTGGTGCATTACTTATGTTTATTTTATTGATACCAAGTAAGGTTGAAGCCTCAGATGCAAACAATGAAATTTATTGTCTTGCACAAAATATTTATTTTGAAGCAGGTAATCAACCACTTGCTGGTAAGATTGCAGTGACACAAGTAGTGTTGAATAGAATGGAACACCCTAACTATCCAACAACTGCATGTGGTGTAGTGTATCAAGCAAAGTGGAGAACAAACTGGAAAGGTGTAGAAGTTCCAGTGAGAAACATGTGTCAGTTCAGTTGGTTTTGTGACGGTAAGTCAGACGACCCAGTGGATAGTCCAACGTGGTTATCTTCACTTAACCTTGCAAGGAATGTAGTGCAAGGTGCATATGGTGATATCACTGAAGGTGCAACTCATTATCATGCAACTTGGACATATCCATATTGGGCAGACTCATTAAACGAGACTGTTAGAATAACAGACCACATTTTTTACAAATAATTATGTTAGAGATTATAGGATTATTAACTTGCATTTACTTGGGATTTAAAATCTTCCCTAGTGTTGTAAAGTTTACAGTTAAGGTTGCAGTTGCAATATTGTTAATCATATTTGCAATTATGGTTTACACATTTTTCTTTCCACCAATGATACAAATTTTAATAGCATGAATACAGATACTAAAACTGAATGTTGTGTAGTGTGCAAGTGTGATACTAAAATCCCAGTTGACACTCACGTTGAGAAACGAAGCAATTATATTGATGGGGTAGGACAAACTTGTTCTACATGTTTTAATAAATTATATTATCTTGAGGAGACAGAAGAATATGTATGATAACGTAGAAAATTTTAGAGAGTATCTTAAGGATACTAGTTATGTGAATGGTGGAGTGCAACACGTGTATTCATTTCCAAATGGTTATGGTGCAAGTGTGGTGAAACACGATTTTTCATACGGTGGTAAAAACGGTTTATGGGAATTAGCGGTTCTCAATGGAGAAGATTTGTGTTATACTAGTGGTATCACTGAAGATGTTATTGGACACCTTTCATGGACTAAAGTGGAAGCTGTCTTAAGGGATATTAAACAATTATGAATTTATTTTACTTAGACGAAGACCCATGGATTAGTGCAGAACTGCATTGTGACAAACACGTAGTCAAAATGATTATCGAGTATGCACAAATGTTATCCACTGCACATAGAATGTTAGACGGAACTCAATACACTGATTCCTCTAGTGGACGTAGAATTCAAAGGTGGGAACTAGACCCCGATAGAGAAGGTATCTTATATAAAGCCTCTCATATCAATCACCCCTCTACACGTTGGGTCAGAGAGAACTCTTGTCAGTATCGATATGCATATGATATGTTCACTGCACTATGTGACGAATACACTTATCGTTATGAGAAGATACACTTAACTGATACTAAACTCAGAGAGATACTAAGTCACTTGCCTGATAATATTCAAGAAGGTCAATGGTCAGAACCACCTCAGTGTATGCCTGAAGATGTCAAAGTTGAAAATGACACTTTATCTGCATACCATAAATACTATGCAATCTACAAAAAAGAATTTGCAAAGTGGACTGATAGACCAGTTCCGAGTTTTATGTCATGAGAGTATTAGTTGAAAGTTATGGGGATATCAGAATCTTTTCTGAGAGACCCTTCGGTTATAAAAGATATTTCGTTGAATGGGAAGACGGAACTGAATCATTGTTCAGTAGTCTTTGGTATTCAGAAAAGAAAGTTAAAGAGATTGTAGAGAAACGTATTATGGATAGAAATATATAATGCCGACTTACACATTTAAAAACGAGGACACTGGTTGTATAGAAGAACGAATTATGTCCTATACAAAGTTAGACCAATTCAAAGAAGACAACCCACACCTCAAACAAGTTATTCTATCTGCACCCGATACAATTGGTGGAACTGGAGATAGAGTCAAACCCGATAGTGGATTCAATGAAGTAATGTCCAAGATTGCTTCTAACAATATCGACACACCATTAGGTGAGAGGTATCATCGAAAGTCTGCAAAAGAAGTTAAGACTAGAGATACTATACAAAAGCATATTGACATACAGTCAAGAAAGAAGTAAAATAAACTATGACACAATTAAGATTACAAACAATGGATATCACTGATTTAGAGAATATCAAACTAAACACAATACAAGAAGACGGTAAAAGATTCTATGTAGATGATAACGGTGAAAGATATCCAAGTGTCACAACAGTCACAAGTCTATTAACACGTGACCATATCAAGTTATGGAGAGAACGTGTAGGTGAAGAAGAAGCAAATAAAGTATCCAGTCAAGCTGCAAAACGTGGAACTAAATTTCACCAAAACATAGAAGACTACCTCAGACAAGAAAAAGATATTATAGAATTTGATAACATTCTACAAGAAGGAATGTTCAAAGCAGTTCAACCAGTGTTAGATGAAATTGTTCCTCTTGCATTAGAAGCTCCACTATGGAGTCCTAATCTAAAAATGGCTGGTCGTGTTGATTGTGTTGGTATGTTAGACGGGAATCTTTGTATTATTGATTTCAAGTCTAGTGGAAAATACAAAGAAGAATACATGACTAAACCATGGTTCATTCAAATGACTGCATATGCATTAATGGTTGAAGAACTTACTGGTCAAGCGATAGATGAATTGGTTGCACTAGTTGGGGTGGAAGGACAAAATGCCTTTCAAATTTTTTATGGGAATCCATTAGACTACATAGACGAGTTGGTGGATTTAAGAAAACGATACACAAATGTTTATGGAGTATAATATGAGTGAAGTGAAAGAATTTAATTTAAACGGAGATTTCAATTGGAATAAGATAATCTCTAAAGGTGACGAGTGGATAGAATCCCAAGCATACGATAATGCATACGACACACTATTGGAGTATCTCTCAATCGATAGTGATGAAGATGTGACAGAAGAAGTGTTAGAACAAGCAGAACACCTTATCGAATATCTAGAAACAGATTATGCAAAGGGTGGTCTTGGTGTTCATGACACTAGTCCAACTTACTATGCATACTATAGTATAGTTAGGGATTGGAGAGACAACTTAGAGTATGGAGATATGTAATGGAAATTGAAGTCGGAAAGGAATATACGATATATCCTAAATTTAAAAAGTCGTATACAGAACGTGAAGTGTTTAAGAACAATGATAGTGAAGACAGAGTTGTCATTGAAGCACTTTGGAGAAGTGGTGCATATATCATAAAAGTGACTAACGAAGAAGAAAAGGAAACCTTAGAAGCTTATATGTCAGAAGACGCAACTGGTGATATGGAACCATGTGAGTTCGAAGAGAATGAATTCATAGAATCCTTTGACGAGTGTGGACGTGATTATTATATCCACCTTGCAGAAGGAAGTGATGCAGACGAAGACGAAATGCAAGAACAACTTGAAGAAGAAGGACATGATTGGTTATGGGAAAACAACTATGACTCATGGGATTGTGAACACTTCTTTGGTTTACCATTACAGGTAGATGAGGTTGACCCCGAAAACAGATATAACTTGAGGTTTTAAAATGATATCAAGAAAAGAGTTTTCTGAACAAGTTGAAAAACTATTAGTCAAAGGACGAGGTGCAGATATCATGTCTGCAATCGTAAAGGTTTGTGAGTTAAACAATATCGAACCCGAAAGTGCAAAGAGATTGTTAACACAACCTCTCAAAGATAAACTGGAAGCAGAAGCCGCTGGTTTAAATTTAATTAACCGAGGTAATAATTCTAAAGGAAGTATAACCTCATTCTTTTCAGATTAGGAGTAATTATGAAGAAAGAAATAGAAAAAGAGCTGGCAAAAGGTGACAGAGTCGCAGTAGTAGCAGACCTAAACAAATATCTAAATCAATTAACAGATAGAGAAATGATTAAGTTATGCAATTATATAGCAAGTCAAGGTGGGACTAGAACACTTTCCACTTGCAATTATAGTTGGAATCCTTTAAGGGAGATGTTATGAAGAAAGGTGATATAGTAGCAGTAGTTGCTACAAGTGGTGAGTATGTTGGTGAGTTGGTTTCTAGTAAACCAGTGACACTTGCAAACCCCAAAATGATTGTCAACACACCCGAAGGAGGAATGGGTTTCTCTAAAGGTGTTGCAGTGACAGGTGAAGTGAATCCAACTGAAATGATATTCGGTTCATATGTTTTTATTGCTAAGTGTAATGACCAAGTGGCAGAAGCACATAGAACTGCAGTAAGTGGTATCGAAGTTCCAGCAGAGAAAAAGATAATCACTTAATGACGAGTAGAGAAGGATACGACGCTTATACACTTTACCTTGGAATAAAGTTGCATTTCCATTCTAAGGATTATGACTTTATAAAATACAATGGTAAAGTGAAAAGTGATATCAATTCTTTTCTAAAACGTAAGGACAAATACCACTTTGGTAAATTGTTCAAAACCCACAAACAAGAATTGCAAGACTTTTACATTGCAAACTTGTCTCTGAAAGATTTATGGGCTGGAGACTTACTTGATAATGAGTGTGTTAAAGTCTATAAAGACTGGAAGAATAGAAATCAGAAACTATCGTATCTATTTGAAACGGAAGTATCTGATTTACTTCGTAAGAGGAATATCAATAAAGTGTTAGAAGTGAAGAACGGACAACACCCTATACTACTCAAAGAGTTTATGGGTAAAAAGATATCCCTCGAAACGATTTGTATAATGGACGAGATTATAGGATTTACAAAGGACTGGGAAAAATCAATTTCCGAGACCCTCGTCTACCCCGATATACAGAATAAGATTAACAAGTATAAGAGTTTTATAAGTGTTGATTATAAGAAGTATAAAGAGGTATTGATTGATTTATGTATATAGAAGCGTTTCAAGGAACATACACTAGTATGTATAAAAAATCAAATCCTAAGATTTTAAATTATATAAATATGAGGTATCTTTGAAAAACCCTCTTGTAGGATTATCATTGATACACTATAATAGGAGTATAGGAACTACGGTTCTTATACATGATAAAATGCTAAACAATGCGATACAATAGGAGAATACAATGTCGACATCATTAGATAAACTAAGAGCAGCCATGGAAACTGCTTCACCTACAGAAGGTGCAAAAAAATCCTACTCAGACGATACTATGTGGAAGCCTGAACTTGATAAAACAGGTAATGGTTATGCAGTAGTTCGTTTCTTACCAACTCCCGAAAACGAAGAAATGCCTTGGGTATCATATTTCGACCACGGGTTCCAAGGGCCAGGTGGCTGGTATATTGAGAAGTCTTTGACTACCCTCAATAAACAAGACCCTGTCTCAGAATACAATTCTCAGTTATGGAATACTGGGATTGAAGCTAACAAAGAAATTGCACGTAAACAGAAAAGACGTTTACATTATGTGTCTAATGTCTATGTTATCTCAGACCCAAAAAATCCCGATAACGAAGGAAAAGTATTTAAATACAGATACGGTAAAAAAATCTTTGAACAACTCAAAGAAGCAATATCACCTGCTTTTGAAGACGAACAAGCAATCAATCCTTTTGATTTAAGAGGAGAAGGTGCAAACTTCAAAATCAAAATCAGAAAAGTAGACGGATACTGGAACTATGATAAATCAGAGTTCGATTCACCTTCACCACTTTTTGACGATGAAGATAGGTTAAATGAGATAAATAACTCTACCTATTCATTGCAAGAAGTGATTGCACCTAGTGAGTTCAGAACATATGATGAACTCAAAGAGAAACTCGATAGAGTTCTTGGATTGACTGGGAACGTATCTAATGCAACTGCAGAGTCAATAGCAGAAGACCTAGACGAAGTGCCTTGGTCTAATGTTAACACTGAAAGTGTTGCAGAAGAACCTGTAATCGCATCAGCAGAATCTTCACCACAAGTGGAAGAAGACGACGCGATGGATTACTTTAAGAAATTAGCTTCAGATAGTTAATTTCTAATTAGGGGTGGTTGTTTATTTTACAATGTGTCCGTGAATAGAGACAACCACAACACTAAGACCGTGGAAATGAAGGGGGTGCTTAGTAAGGGAAAGGTCAACATCATCATTACGATGCGGAGTTGGTCGGTGAAGAACGGGTTGCTGTAAGGCGTGGGGTGACTTCACACTTTTAAGATTATTATGAAAAGTGAATATTATAAAAACATTCTACCATGGAATGAAAACGAAAGGGTTATCGACCAGTTTGGTTGGAACCCTCAGTCAGTTATAACACCTACTAAATCATCTAAGAACAATTGGGACGATGCATACTTAACTGCATACGAAGAAAAGAGAGGAGTTTGTCCTCGTCTTCCTAATGGTTTAATGATGTCAGAGTTTCATGCTGGTTTATGTGAGAACATTGTTCAATACTGGTCTATGGTTGGTGATACAATCGTTGACCCTTTTGCTGGAAGATTGACACGTGCATTCGTATCACAATCTTTAGGAAGAAACTATTATGGTTATGATGTATCTTCTGAAACAGTCGATAGAGTTAGACACGAGTTAGACAGACATGAACTCGGTGCAA
>Ga0222718_10002323_pt1 | contig 17220 bp, 12 predicted proteins | sample C33_27DmetaG_FD_165045 | JGI IMG/M metagenome (GOLD analysis project Ga0222718, IMG submission 165045) | Estuarine water microbial communities from San Francisco Bay, California, United States - C33_27D | ecosystem: Environmental > Aquatic > Marine > Unclassified | place: USA: California... | reverse complement strand
GTGCTCGATTACTTTGAAGATGAAGGAGCAAGATTAAATTCGTCGAGGAGATGACGACGACACTCTCGAGAGAGAAGAAGAGGGAAAAAGAGAGAGAGAGAGAGATAGAATATGCAACACTATTGAATTGTACTTAGTTAGCTTACCACACGACGACGTGTATAAATATGAATCGAAGAACACACACAACACACATTATTATTACGAACTTCAGCGCGAAGCAAAACTCTCTCTCCTCTTCCTTTTACTACTGTTACTACTCCTACTCCTACTCCTACTCCTACCGTTGTTCCTTTCGTTTCACGACGATTCAGACGACGACGATCGCCATAACCACCGCTTCTTCTTCTTCATCTCTCTTCGCTCCTCTTCCTGCTCCTCTAATAATCTCCTCCGCTTCACGATGGCCTCGTGCACGTCTTTATCTAATTTTTTCCTCCCTTGCGTCACCGCGTAGTAATACACGCCTCCGCTGAAACAGAGCAAAGAGGACGCGATGAGGACGTTGCCCGTTCTCCGCGTCGACGCGTCGAACGTCATTTCTTTCTCTCTTTTGTCTTCTTCTTCTTTGTCTTCTTCTCACGGGTTGTCTTCGTCTTCTTTGATAGAATACTATAAAGTGATGACGACGACGGTTTCCGAAATGTGAGCGTTTTTTTGAAGCGAATTCTTCATAAACGCGCATAAATAAGAGCGCATAAAGATATAAAATCGTTTCCAAATTCACCCCTCAAATCGCGATCGATGATGAGAAAATAACGACAGAGCGTGAATTTGCGCTCTGATGAACGATGGCACGTTCGCATCCTCGCTCGTTTATTGCGTCGTTTACGTCGTCGCGAGATTTTCGGATGATTTGGAAAGAAGAGAGAGGTAACGGCCGCCACCGATTCTTTTTTCTTTTCATCTCTCTCTTCTTTCTTCTCAACGATTAATGCGGAATGATCGAGTACTTACTGCCGCCCCAGTCGGAGAGACATCAATGTTGTCGTGACGATTGGTTTATTATTACAAAATGGCTGACTGCAAAAAGCTTTGAGAGCGAGAGACCATTTCGAGAGAGAGAAAAGATTTGATTTTGTTTTGATTTCGCAGACGTGGTATTATTATATTGCCGTGATGACAATTCGGTTAACCCAGCTCGCTTTGAGCCTCGGCTTTGAAGAAGACTTGTTCCAAACTTACACGACTTTTATGACTGAGCAATATACGATTTTATGATGCGTCTTCGTCGTCGTCTCGTCGTCGCGCTGTTTGGGCGTTCTCGCTGACATTTTACTCAACCGTTTTCATCTTCTGTATTATTATCATCGACAACAGAGCAATCAGAACAGGTTCATATTTAGTAGACATATATGTGTCAATTTTACGCGTCCGTGGCGAAAATGCCGCGTTTATCCTCTCTCTTTGCGTGTGTGTGTGTTTGTGTAGTTTGTGCGAGTCTGGTTCGATGTGCGCGTCGTCGCGACAAAGTCTCAAACTCTTTTACATCGACATCATCAAAATCGCAAAAGGATATCAAGGAAATGAGGATTTCTCTTTCCCCAATTGATCGACGTTGAAAAGAAACCGGAGCGCTAGGTCGCCACCTAGCAATTCTTGCCAGAATTAACTGATCCTTGATATTGTTTGCATCGTATTCCTCTCGCCAGATGTATACGAATGATGTGGTGATGTTGGTAAAAGATGAACGAACGATGATTGCGCTCTCGCATATCGAACGAGTTGAAGAGAGATGCTTCAATTTTTGCACATACAAACGCACGCACACATTTTTCTCCTTTCGCGCTCTACGTCGACTTTATTTTTATGTCTTCTTCCATATGTTTATAACGCTTTCTATTTCCACAGAGAAGAAGAAATACTGCCTCGCGCGAACGAGAGATATGATGAAACAAAGGTAGGAAACTCTCGAGAGGTCAAAAAAACTCGCGTATGCTTCTTTTAGTTGGGCGGCGTTCAAATCCTATGAGTGTTAGCCCCGTTCCCTTGAAGCGAGAGTAAATGTAATCGTTGGAGTTCGAAGCCCGACAGATTGCAGGTCCTGAAGTTCTCGCTATCCGCTCGACTAAACTACACGACGTCGTTGCGGACTCAGATTTCAGAAATCTTTCAACCTCTTGTTCGATTTTTTTTTGCGCGCGCGCATTGGTGAGAGAGAGAAACAGACAGAGAGAGACAGAGAGAGAGAGAGAGAGAGGAAAGCAGAGATATGCGCGCTCGTATTTTCTCGGGGGGATCACATCAGGCAGCTGTTCACGCTGCTCAGTGCGTAGTTCGGCGTTCGAACCCCCGTAGAGCGATTCGTTCGCATTCTGAGTTCTCGCGGCGACATTTCTTACTAACTTGGTGCCCGTGCGTTTGACTCTGGAAACCGGACGTACACTCTCTTCTTTTCTTTTCTCTCGCGCGAAACGCCACTGCATCGAGCTCTACATCCCTCTCTCTCTGTCTGGAACTATTTTGCGATGACGAAAGAAAAGAGGTTTCTTTTAGCGGTTTATCAAAGCCGAATGCAATGAATAAACCCAAGAAATAAACGACTTCTCCTTCCGCCGAGCAATTGATTCTTCGTAGATAAAGACGGGATGATGTGATGCAATGTTGCACGCGTGTGATAAAGATCGATGATAGAATACATTCCTATGCGCACTGCGAGCGGGGGTCAGGGAATCCGACGCTTGCGTCGGGCGAACCTTCCTTGGTCAGCCCCCGTGACGATTCGTCGTCGGCGTGGCGCTAAGTTCGCGGTTCGGCCGCAGTCTGAGATCTTACTTTCCTCACGCGTTGATTTTGTTTCTCGCGCTCGTTTAATCGTTTGATTGCGTTAAAGCAACGACTAATAACGCCTCTTCTTCATATTCTTCTTTTATTCTACACACAGAGATGGATAGATCTTACATAGACAGATAGAGAGCGAGAAGCGCTCGAAAAAGCGGTTGAAAAACACGCTCGCACATTACAGCTCGATGATGAAAGAAAAAAACAATTTTGCGCGCGATGACGATAATCATACATTGTTTTCACGACGGTCTTCCTATCGAGGATTCATCCTCATGCCGAACGATGTGCTAGTACTCTGAGCGCTCAAATAATAGTTTTACTTCTATGTGATGTATTTGCGTTTAACGAATAAGTATTTCAAAAGTTGTTTTACATTCCAATCAATACACACACACACATATATGTATATATTACGGACACTCCAGCGTCATCTTCGTCGGATCTCCACTCACCGGCGACACCCCGTCCGCGTTCGCGCAAATCCCCATCAACACGTCCTTTCTTATGATCACTTGCGACCAGTCCGAATCGTTCGCCTTCACCGTCTCCAAGTTACTCGCGCCCGAGACGATCGCGTTCGTTAAATTCGCCCCGGTAAAGTTCGTCTTCAGCAAGTTACACTGTCCTAAATTCGCGTTTTCTAAGTTCGCTCCCGTGAAATCCGCCTCCTCTAAGTTCGCTCCGAATAACGAGATCCCCGATAAGTTCGCCCCTCGAAAGTTCGCTCGTTTTAACGACCCTTTGGTGAAATACGTTTGCGTTAAATCTTGGTCGTGGTAATCGAAATCGTCGCACGCGTTCGTCGCGCACTCGGACGTTTGCGGGATGGCCATTGCATATTCTGGTTGAAAAAGCACCCCTCCCCCTACTACTTGCGAAGCGAATGCGACGGATACGCACAAAGTTGTCGTTGCTTTCGTCAACTTCGATGATGTCGTCACGTCGTCGTCTTCATCTTTTCCCCGATTACGAAACGCACAGACGACGTGTCTTCTTCCTTTTAGCGTCGCGGTGGTCCTCCTTTTCGCCGCAAAAGAGGTAAAAAGAACCGACTCTGACGCCGATGCGAAGAAAACCATTAAATCCTTTGTTTTATGTGTATATTTATGCGACTAAAGTACGCGTAATGCGAGACGTTTTTATGAGGCGAAAAGCATTTTTCCCCACATTTAAGAAGCTTTGAGAGACGGGCAAAAGGATGACGACTGACGGAAAAGAAGACAAAGACAGCGCGGGAACGGAAGAAAACGAGGACGAGTGTCTCGTCCCCAATGGAATGCAAGGAGAAGAATCTCTCGCTGCGCCTCCCGCGGCGACTCAAACTCTCACATCGACGATGAGCATTTCGAGCCGTCGCGGAGACCAAACGACAACCGGAAAAGGAGGAAAAGGAAAAGAACGAGAAGGACGTGACGACGACGAACACGGAACGAACGAAACACAAAAGATTCAGATGAAAACGATGGGGATTGAGACTACATTCACCGGAGATGGAAACAACAGCAAGAAGAAGAAAAAAATCGCCCTGTTCTTTGGCTACAACGGGGACGGATATCAAGGCATGCAACGAAACCCAGGCGCGAAAACGATCGAGGACGATTTAGAGTCCGCGATCGTCAAAGCAGGAGGAATCGCGGAATCGAACAGCGGGGATTTCAATAAAGTGCACTGGAACAGAGCGGCGAGGACGGATAAAGGCGTCAGCGCGGTTGGACAGGTGGTGAGTTTTAAGTGCATGAACGCGGACGACGGGAACACGGAGACCATCGTGAGGTTGATCAACGAACATTTGCCGAGGGGAAAAATCGTGGCGTTTGGAGCGACGAGGGTGACGGGAGGGTTTAGCGCGAAGAATCAGTGCGATAGGAGGAAGTACGAGTACGTGGTACCGGTGAGAACGTTTGATAGGAGGTTTCCGAAGAAGAGGAAGCGGAACCCCGTGGACGGCGACGATGAAAACGGTCACGATGAAAAGAAGAACGATGAAAACGCCCCAAATGGCGAAGGATTAGAAGACGAAAAAGAAGACGACGAAGAAAACAACGATACCCAAGAAGAAGAAGAACCGTACGTCTTCACCGAAGAGGAACGAACAAAAGTGAACGACATTTTGAAACATTTCGTCGGCACGCATAATTTTCACAACTACTCGACCAAAGTCGATTGCGACACGCCGCAAGCGCGTAGGTTTGTCATTTCGTTCTCGTGCTCGATGCCATTTAAAATTCAAGGCGAAGATTTCGTGAAGTTTGAGATTCTCGGTCAATCGTTTCTGTTCAACATGATTCGAAAGTTGGTCGGAATGACCGTCGCGGTCGCGCGAGGCTTCTGCGACGTGAGCGATTTGTTATTCGCGCTGAGAACAAAACAAAGAGTCAACACGCCCATGGCGCCCGAGCTTGGATTATTTCTCTGTGAGTGTCAATACGACGCGTATAACAAGCGCTTCTCTGCCGAGCGCGAACCGTTGCGCTTGGAAAATTGGCGCGACAAAGTCGATGCGTTTAAACACCAAACCGTGTATCAACACATATACGACCGCGAATACGTGATGAAAGACAACATGGGCGAATGGATCCGTAAATTCATCAGCGACAAGAACGGGTTTCGAGAGCATTACGATTTAGCCATGCACCGCGCGCTCTTGAAGGAGGAAAAGTTGGCGCCTTTGAGCACGAAGAATTCTCAGAAGCAACGCGTGAATAGCAGTCAAAATCAACAAGGTGCCAAAGCGTCGCCAAACAAACCATCATCATCCAAAGGAGGAGAAGGAGAAGGAGACGTCACTACTAAAAGCACCGACGACTCAAAAGCAGGAACAGCGGCGTTAGCAGCAGCAGCAACGACAACACCAACACCAACAAAACCAGAGGACGAAGAAGCTTTGCTCCTCCTCGCGGCGAACGCCGCCGCCGAACGCGTCGCCAAAAAACGCAAACTCGAACTCGAAAAGCAAGAAGCGCGCAAGCGAATTGAGATTGAAAAACAGGAAGAAAGAGTAAGAAACGGTTTGGTCTTCGGTAAAGTCGAATACGATGAGGACGAGATGAGCGATTAGGTAAGAATAGTACTAAAAGAATATATAATACGCTACTACTAATATGCGCTTCGTCTCTTTCGATGTGACTATTTTCTCTACTCTTATACAATTAAATATGCTGTTTTTCCGTTCAAATTCAACACAAAAAACTCTCTCAAGAACACACAACAACTTGTTGCGGGAGAAGAAGAAGAGAGACGCGCGACAGCGAGAACAACACGACGACCATAAGACAGAAGACGCGCGGGTTCTTTTACTCCTTAAAAATCTCTCCTCGAGACGAATACGAGTACGATTAAAATATGTTTCGTTGGGGGAGCCGAAAGGCGATAGACGATGTTGATGATGATTTTGATGATGCATCGACGAGAAGAAACAACAGAAGAAGCAAACCGAGAAAACCAGAGGACGAAGACGAGAACGAGAGAAATAACGACGATGTGTTTAAGGCGAGGAAACCTCCGAGCCGAGCGCACATGACCGACGAAGAGTTGGTGAGAGAATGGTACGCAATTTTTCCCTCAATTGGTGTTTATGTGACTTATTCTTATTCGTATTATTAGGCCGTACCTCACGCGAAAGCAAGTGGAGGAATACAAAACCATGTTCGACGATTTAGACATCGAAAGCGACGGACGAATATCCGCGGAGGACATACAGGAGCGATTGCGACAGGTTGGGTCGTTTAAAACGATCAAACAGATAAAGAAGAATCTGCGGCGATACGATTCGGACGGAAACGGGACGTTGGATTTTTGCGAGTTTTTGACGCTGATGTTGCACGATTTGAATTTGAGCAATCCGCAGGAGACGTTGAGGAGCGTGTTTTTGACGTTTGACGAGGACACGGATGGGAAAATTACCGCGGCGGAGTTGAAGAGGACGATGGAGATGGTTGGGATTCCGGTATCCATGCGGGAGGCGAAGTTCGTGATTCAAATGGCGGATCGAGAAGGCGACGGGGAGTTATGTTACGATGAGTTTGTAGATTTCGTGTTAGGGGCGGAGGAACACGAGAAACCTGGTGCGGAAGGAATAACGAGCGATGCGGAAAAGGCGACGAAAGACGGCGCGGGCGTGGAATACTTGGCGCCGAGGTTGCTCACCACGCGATTGGGGCAATTTTTTAGCAGATCTTCGGCGACGGAAACAAACGACGGAAGAAAGAGCGCTCGACGAAACGCTCGACACGGGGGGGATTCGGACGAAGAGGAGGTGTTATCGGACGAAGAGAACGTTGTTTTAGGTTAAAATCGAAGAAGTTAAAGAAGAAGAAGAAAAGGAAGAAGAAGAAAGAAATCGTGATCTCGAACGCGTGCTCGCGCTCCTCGCGACGAGGAGGAGAAATATGATCAATGTGCGGCAACGCGTGTAAACTACAAAACTATTATTATTACAACATTATCATTCGATCTTCATCTTCTTCTTCTTCTCTCGTCATCGTCCAAAATCCTCCTCCTTCTCCTCGAACGACGACGACGCGTAACTCTTCGGATACAATACAAGAAAAACGTACCACCACGCCGATATCGGAACCGCCACGGCGACCGACACAAACTTCCAATCGAACGCCAACGTCGGCAAGGACACGCAAAAGACGCCAAAAAGTACAATCGTCCACGGTTGGCACCAAAATGGCTTCTGTGACCACACCGAGGAGGCCGAGGAGGAGGAGGAAGATGTGTTCGCCTTTTGTAGCAAATTAAGTTCATTCAAGTCTGCCGGACTCGGCACGGACGAAGAAGACGCTTCTTCAAAGAAGAACGTCTCGTTCTCGGCGACGACTTTCGCTTCAAAGTCGTCGTCCTCGACATTCTCCTCGTTGGTATTCTCGTTCGTCTCGTTTTCGTTTTCGTTTTCGTCGTCGTTGAAGAAGAATGAATCGTTTTTCGACGACCTTAAAGTCGCCGCTTTGTTTTTCCAATTCGTGTTTGTGTGTTTTCGACGACGTATGCGACTCGTCCTGGGAACACCGAAGAAAACGACGCAATGAGGAGAAGAGAGACGACGACGATGATGAAGACCTTTACATTTAAGAAGCGAGAAGGAGGAGGAGGAGGAAAAGGAGGCTGAGAAGGTTGTTCCTGTTAGGGAGAGTGGTGGCATGTTTTGTGTGGCCTGTTTGAACTCTACAAATATCTAAATACTACGCAAAATGCTAAAACGAGAAGAAAAAGTTGAGAAGCATCTTCATCATCGACCGGCTCTGCGGTCGTTATAATTCCACTGTTGTTGTTGTTGTTGCTGCTGTGGCCGGTGCTGCTGATAATTCTGCTGCGGCGGCGGCGCTACATTTTTGGCGTTGGCGTTGTACATCATTCCTCCTCCTTGTCCTCCTCCTCCTGCGGAGGTCGACGAAGCTATCGTCATCATCTTCGCCCGGGCGAGCTCGATGCAGTCCCTGGCGTCTCGTAGAAACGCGTCGATAGCGTCCACGTTTCGAGAACTACTCTCCGCGGTTTCGGCGATTATGATGCACGTGGCGGCGATGCCGGCGACAACCTCTTCAGCGGACATGTTTCGGAAAGTTTCGATGACGTGGTTGATGTTTGGAGGTAACGGCGGGTTTTCGAGCAACGCTTGGACGAGCGATGCGGCGCGACGGGAAGGCTGGATGTCGTACGGTTGTTGGTTTGGTGGAGTTGTCGTTGTCGTCGTCGTTGGTCGAGGCGTCGGTGAATTGGTGATGTTTGGTCGTTTGTATTGTTGTTGTGGATGGTACGGATCCGCTCCGGTATTTAAGTTATACTCCGGCGACCGCTCGCGTTTTCTTTCGTTGTTGTTCTTGTTGTTGTTGTTGTTGTAATCAGCGGTAGCATTTTGAGTCGTCGGTATCGGAGCAACCGCCGAGGGTTGTTTCACCGCCACTTCTCGGTCCCAATCCATTCTCACTTCCCCACTTTTCCTCCCGTTCAACAACTTCTCCTCCCACTCGGTGAACAAACCCTTCAACCGGTCGTAATCCGGCACTTCGCCGTACTTCAACTGCGAAATCGTCCTGGAAAATCCCACCAACGCTTTCGGCAACTGTTTCCTATCTTCGCGAACGGCTAACTCGCACAAATAGTTCGGCACTTCCTTGCAACTCAATTTTTTCTCCCTCGCCATGACTTTATAATTCGCATCTTCGCTCTCGTCCACTCCGACCGCCATCGTTCTTTTCCACGGCAACGATCCGCAATACAACTCGACTAAAATGTATAACAAAGAAAACAAATCATCTCGGGGACTTTGCTCTCGATTTTCCATCGCGTTCGCGCTCGCGTACGTCGTAGTGCCTCTAAACTGCGCGTCCTCTCTTTCCGCGATCACTTTATCCGTCGTTTCGTCCTTATACCGTCTCGCTAACCCGAAATCGATGAGATACGTCTTCGCTCTCTCGGCTCGCGAACCTCGCCCGATGCAAATGTTCCCCGGTTTCACGTCTCTGTGCACGTATCCTTTTAAATGCGTGTACCCTAATGCGTCTATCGTTTGCGCCGCGATTCGCGCGATGGTGATTTCCGAAAATAACGGTCGCTGTTGTTGCTGTTGTTGTTGTTGTTTCGTTTCCGAAGTAGACGTTTTTGGTGTCGTCGTCGTTCCCGCGCCGCCGCTACCGCCGCCCCTCGAATCTTCTTCAACCGAATTGGACGAATTCAACTCAATTTCCCTCTTCAAATCCGCCAGGTTCTCACCAACCAACTGCATCGCGATGAACGGATGTTCCTTCCCTCTCTTCGTCTCAAAAACCCCTTCCTCGTAAATCTCCACGATGCCTTTCCCACCTAGTAAATTCCTCATCGCCATCGCTTCTCGTTTCGTCGTTTTCATTTCCGATTCGATTTTGATCGCGCAAAAGCGACCGGATTTTGTCGCGTTCTCTTCGCCGCCGCCGGTGATATCCACGGCGGAGTATACCTCCGCGAATTGTCCGGAACCGATCTTCGAGTGGGAGTCGATTTTGAAACGGCCGGAGGAGAGGAGGTCGTTTCGTTTTAACATCTTATTTGTGGTAGTTTTCCTCTCCTAAATGCGTCTGTTTTCTGTCCAATTTATGCCGAAAATTCGCCTTACTATGACACGTAAGAGACAACGAATACGAGTACAATACTAAAATAAAATGGACAAAGCGGCGCAATTAGTGGCCGTTCTCGTGTTCCTGGTGTTCGGTTTCTTGTTCGGGAACATATTTCTGTACGTTTTGCTCTCTGTTTCTCTCTGTCTTTCTCTCTCTCTCTTAAACTCGCCGATGACTTACTTGAATTTTCCAATTCTTCTCTTCTCTCTCTCATGTAAAACAACGCGGGATGTGCGACATGTACACATCATATCATCGTCATCATCATTCAAATCAGATACTCTTACGCGCAGAAAAAGTACAACCCTCCGGAAGGCAGAAAACCGAAAAAGAAAATCGGCGCGAAGAAGAAGAAAATGCTGGCGCTGAAAAGCGGCATAAAGCAGTAGACAGTAGAAGTCAAATTGTATAGTACTACTAAATACGGATGTTATTTTTATATCATTATCGGCTGGCGGTTCGGTTCGATTGTTCGACTCTCTCGAGAACGAAACCACTCTCCTTTCCTTCATCTTCTAATTCCTCGAAGAGATGTCTGTTTTGTTGTTGTTCTTCCTCCTCCTGAAAGTCTTTTTTGTTCAACTCCCAAGCGCTAAAACCAGCCATGCTTTGCTGGAACATGCACAACCGTTTCCAGTTTTCATTCTCGAACATTTCCGAGCCGATAACGCCGACGACGGTTCTCTTTGCGATGGAACAATCGCCCAAGGTACAATCTTCCGCGAAGATCGATTCGCAGTTGGCTTCGCACACCGCGTCCACGCCCATGCCGTGCGCGTATAAGCGTCGGAAGCTTTCGTCCGAGAAATCGTCCAAGGCTTCGGTTTCTAAGGTATATTCCACGTGTTTTCTCGACGCGGCTTGTTTGACGTACGACACGGATTTCTCCGGATTCGCCTGCGCGTTGGTCGTGTTTTCGTTTGCAATCCGCTCGTCTCCGAGTTCACCGCCTTGAACGCTCGCGTGCGCGTTGTTTCGGAACAACATCGCCATGGCTTCGTCGTACGCGTCGCGAGACTGGTCAGTAAACCGCGGGTACCCGCTCGTCGCTTGCGCCGGCCTAGACTCGCAGTGGTTCCACCAGTACGTGTTCGGTAACCGCATTTCGAGAGCTACGTCTGAATATTTCTCTCGAATAGCTCTGTTTGCGCTTTGTAACATTCGTTCCCCGTGTTTCATCAACTGATCGTGGTAAAACGTGAGAAAAAATTGTCCGTAATCCGTCCTCCACGATCCGTTGTCTTGGAAAAAGTGCGAAACCGGGCCGAAATCGTTCACTTCTCCGGCATCGTGCGGTCCAGATTTCCCCCAATCGCTACAATTTCTCTCGTTGGCGTACTCTTGCAACGCTTTTAACGCGTACTTATCGTTCACTTGGAAACTCCCGACCCCCGGGAACACCCACACGTCTTCCGGAAACGCCGGGTACCTCAACTCCCCGTTCGGCCCGGCCCCAATCGTCGCCGTCGTAATCGTCCCGTTCGCGAAATACTTTTCGAACGTATTCACAAAACTCGCCATAAACTCCTCGTAGCACTGATTGGCCGATCGAAACGTCTTCCCGTCCCCGGTCGGTAACAAACTCTCGTCGCCTTCGGCGAACAAACTTATAACCGCGTTTTCTCTTAAACCAGATTGGTCCATGTAAAACAACTCCGGGTTCCCTTCTTTTCCTTCTCTGCTCGCAATTTCGTGCACCCAAACCGGTAAGCTCGCGGTGCACCCGTCCCCGTCGTTACCGCCGCACTCTCTCGCGTGAAACGCAAACTCCACGGAGACTTCCAACTCGCCCACTTTATCCACAATTGCAAACAACTCCTCGTACGCTTGCCAATCGTACACCTGCGGTTCGTTTTCCACGATCCCCCAGAACACGGTCACGTGTACGCCTCGCACTCCGGCGACTCGTAAGGCGTCGAAGCCGACTTTTAGAGCTTTTGATTTCGTGAGGAAGTTTGTGATGGATATCGCATCCGGGGCGAGACGGCAAAAGAGAGGGATGATTTCGTTTTTTTTCTTCTTCTTTATCGTTGTTCTTTTCGTGTTGTCGTCTGATGTTGTTTGGGAGGACGTTCTTCTTCCGGAAGATGACGATGCGCCTCCTTCTCTCTCCGTCGTCGTCGTCGCGACCACCCGATGACGATCATCGCGTTCTTCTTCTCCGTTACTTTCCGCGCGAACGCAGAACGCATCGTTTCGTTGTCTTCTTCTTCTTTGTTGTTGTTGTTTTAGAAAATGCTGACTGTTCGTGCGAGCAAAAAGCGACGCTTTTTTCTGCGACGCGACGTTCTTCTCATTCGTCGTCGCACGCAACGTCGTCCTCGCGCCGCAGGAACACAAAGCGCTCATATTCTACTCGCGCGTTCGAAGAAGAAAATACCTTCCAACGAAACGCGCGTCTCCTCGTGCCTGTTTTATCTTCGCGTCGTGGTCTCTTTGCGCGCGTACCTCTTATCTGCCGACAATAATGTGATGCCCTTTTTTTATCGTTTGGTTTTGTGCTTTTCTCCCTCGTTTTTTCGAGAAAAGTATAGGTTTTTCCTTGGCTGAAAACCATCGCCCTCGCAGTTTGAGATCAATTTTTTCCTTTTTTTTGCTCGGTTTCTTGGTGAAACAGAGAGATGCCATTTCCTTGGTGGACAGACAACCGCAGACGAACGCAGAATTGAAACGACGTTTGCTACCCTAAACAACAGAATTTTTTTTTTTCAGTTCTGTCGCCTTCCTTTATTAGACCTTTTCTGAGCTTGCGTTACGTAAACAACCACAGAGTGTGCAGAGAGTGTGTGTATTTTAAACACATCACAGAGACCATTTGTCTCGAGAAGAAGAAGAAGAAGAAGAGAGAGAAGCGCAGAGTAGTAGTAGTATACATATAAGAATAATGACCGGAGGAGGATCGTACGACGAGGTCGATCTGGAAGACATGGATTGGAACGAATCGCTCAAGGAATTCACGTACTCGTGCCCGTGTGGGGACATCTTTCGAATCACGTTAGAAGAGCTCAAAGACGGAGAGGAAATCGCGAGATGCCCGTCGTGTTCGCTCGTGTTGACGGTGATTTACGACCCGGACGAGCTACCTTCGATAACGAACGTTGAAGCGGCGACGTCGGGGACGACGGAGGAAATTGCATAGAAGAGAGAGCGCAGGGGTGAGTGCTTTACTTTAGAACACATTAGCTGCCGCGCGGAATGCGTTGTATTATAGAATATACGCGATAGAAGAAGAAAAATACATAAGAAGAAGAAGAAATCATACATTATTACATAGTATATTAATCAGCTTTGATGTCGACGTCGGTGCTTCGCGCGAAGCGTTTGATGCGCATCGTCGGGAACACGCGCGGCGCTTCCTTTCGCCGCCTCGTTCGCTTTTCCTTCTCTTGTTCCGTTTCTTTTTCTTCCCCGTCGTGACTCTCATCGTCGCTATTACTACTGCTACTGCGACTACTTTCGCTATCGCTATCGTCGTCGTTAAAGTCGTTAAAGTCGTCGTCTTTTTTTCCCGGTTTTGGCGGTAAGGACTCAAACTCCACTCGATGAATAAACGCGACGAACGAGCTCAAAACTAAGCTCGTCAACATGACCACGTAAACGCTCAAAGCGGACGTGCTTTTCTGCGCGTAACATATCGTGCTCGTTTCCATGCGCACGATGAAATCGTTTTTTCCATCGTCGTTGCAATCCAACACTTGAGCGCGAGCGATGGGCATGGACGGTAAGAAAATGGTGGCAATTTTCGTCCCGGACGGGGAGACGATCACCGCTCTTTTCGATCCGACGACCAAGGAAGCCTCCGAGGTGTGACGGCGTCGACTTTGCTCGTTAAAGAAAAGACTTCTTTGCGATAAAAAAGGTGATGGTGCCGTTGGCGAACCACCACCACCACCACCACTGACGTCGTAATCTGTTCGGTTCGTGCTATCCTCATCGCTCGAGGAGACGACGACGTTGTGCGATACGCCGTGGTGTCGATGGTGCGTGCGAAACTTAAACGTCGCCAAAGTTGGAACGAATCGATCCATCTCTTTCGAGTCGTTGTTGTTGTTTACATCAGAAAATAAGTCGTATATGCCATCTTTCGGTGGTCCATTCACGTCAATCTTCCAACTCGCGCGCGTATTTACCATCCACCTCCTCGTTCCGTCTTTCGCGTAACACGTCAACTCGCCCCGGGAGTTTAAAAACACCGCGTCTTTCGTCGCGCGACGGAAAGACCTGTCTCGTTCGCTCTTATCGTCTCTGCGCACAATAATTGGCGTCAACACGTCCACGTCGTCTTTATTTTTGTTTCTCAAGTAAAAATCGCCCGAATTTTGTTGTTTCTTGTTGCTCTTCGCTCGTTGTCTCGGCGTGCTCTTCATGGAACTTTTCCTCGTCGGTTTACAAATGGACCCTTCGAAGACGGTTTGGACATCTGGTGCGCCCGAGGTGACCGAGGCCCAACAACCGGGCGAGAAGTTGTCCATTGCGACGTCTGCGATGTGCGCGCGATGACCTCGAGCGTCTAAATGGTCGATGGCCCCGTCGCCGTTGATATCCGCGTGGTACCCGGGATGTTGCAACGCCAGCTGACAAATCAACTCTCCTGTGAACGCGTCGAGAACTTCGACGCCGTCGCGATGGTGCGCGATGATTGCGTTCTTGATGTTGTTGTTCGAAGACGACATCATGTGTTGGTGATGAAACCGGCGGTTGTGATAATCTAACTTTTCGCGTTCGTCGTCGCGGTGGTGCACCGCGCTCTTGCCGAGGTTCAAATAAGAAAAGCCTCGGGAAAGTAAACTGGAGAAATCGTTCGTTTTATCCGCCACCGCGAAATTCGGGTCGCGAGATGCGGCTTTCAAGTTGGTCGTCGCGGCAGATGTCGCGAGCGGACCCGGGTCTCGTCCACCGCGCGCTCTTTTTTTACGACCGCCGAACGAGGAGGACGTTTGCTTTTGACTCTTGCTAAACGGCGCCGAGCGCATTCGCGTATCCTCCGCGTCTCTCCACGCGTGAGGGAGGGCCTCGGCTAACGCAGACTCTCTGTACGATCTACAAATTCCATCCGTTTTCGATTTATGCTCTTCTATTTTCGTCAAGTGCGAATCCAATCGAACTTCGTGCGCCGGCGTGGTGGTTCGTAAAAGTTCCGCCGGATCGGCGACGAAATCTGAGGCGACGCGACGCCAGACGAGTTCACCACTTCTCGCGTTAAATGCGAGATATACAAAAGCCCCGTTTTGGGAGGCAAACGTATCGTTGTCGTCTTCAATGATATCTTCAACGCCTTCCTCTTTGAATTCGATCGTTTCGTCTCGTCTACCGCCTCGATGCATTGAAAGCATCTCGTCGTCCTTCAATTCTCGTTCGTACGCTTCCATGCCTCGCTCGTAATCTTCTCCCTCTTCTCCTTCTTCGTTTTGATACTTCTCGTACTCCACGCGCCCACCGACGACGACTAACCCGTCCTCGTTCTCCCCTTTTGCAGAAACGACCGTCACGGCAATCTCTTCCACTCTCATTGAGTCTCCTCTTCCTCCTCTTCCTCCTAGATGATGACGATGATGCGCTTTACCGCTAAACAGCGCGTCCCTCGCCGACCGCTCCCACTTCTTCTTCGCGTTGTGATCAAACGTCATCACTTGCAACTCTTCCGTCACCGCCACAAATATCGCTTTCCGTTTAATCATCACAACCGTTTTACGTCGTTGTTTACTCCCTATCCCATTCCCACTCCTCCTCCTCTTCGTCTCGCCTCTTCGTCTCGCCTCCGGTCTCCCCGCCGCGAGCGCGATAACGCGCTTCCCTCCGTGCTCTTCTCTCATCCGATGCGTCTTACTCTTCTCGTTCGTTTCTCGTAAATCGACCATTTTTAGAAGTCTCAAGGTGTTCTCGTTCCCTACATCTTCATCTTCGTGCATTCCGTTGTTCTTTGTCTTCCGTCCTTTTCCTCCTCTGCTGCTTCCGTCGTAAATTCCAATCGCGTTGCTTTTATCGAACGCGATCAAGGTTTCTTGCCGTCCGTCTCCGTTTAAGTCGAAGAAAAGCACCGGTAAGCGCGGTTTTGGTGGAGACAACGAAGAAGAATCATCGGTCACAATCTCCCATTGCTTCACGAACGACGTCCCGTTGAACGACCCCGCGCTGTTACTATTGCTGTTGAAAAAAAGACAACGAAGCGACGCGACGCAAAAAAGAGAGAGGACGAGGACATCTCTCGTTCTCAGCGCAGACGATATTGACTTTTGTCTCTTTCCTTCTTTTCTTCCCATCCTCTCTCTCTCTCTCTCTCTCTCTCTGACTCTGTGGACTTCTGTGGACTCTTCTGTGGACTATCCAAAGTGGTTTGTAAGGCACGTTGTTGAATATTTAGGGTGTTAAACCCTACCTTGGCTGCCGAGGCATGTCTTCTCTCCGACGGGATCGAATCGTGTCGACACATCAGTAAACGCGCGCGAAACGCGACGCGCAGAGAGAGAGAGAGAGCGCACTGAGAGAGACGAGAGACAGAACGCAATGGCAGCGGCAGCTTCGAGCAGACGACGGACGACTCGTTCGAGGTCCAAGAGCCAGTCGCCGATTCCAACACTTCCCGAGGAGGATGAATTAAAGGACGACGGGGGAGACGACAAAGCGGCGACCAACGAAGGAAAAAAGGAGAAGAAAAAGAGCAGCGGTTTGAAGAACAACAACGGCAAGAAAAGAGAGAGCGCGGAAGGAGGAAACGAAGGAGGAAAAGGAGGAGGAAAAGAATCGCGGGAGAACAACGAGGAGGAGAACAACAACAACAACAATAAGAAAGCGAAGAAAGAGGAGAAAGAGGGTGATGAAGAAGAGGCAGAGGAAGACCCGCTGCTGTCCGGAGGAGGCGGTGGGAGCCGACGAGCGAAAGTAGATTACGCGGCCGTCGCGGCGGCGGCGACTGGGGGCGGCGGCGGCGGCGGCGGCTTCGTGATGAAGAAGAGAACGACGACAACCGAGGAACCGACGACGACGACGCCGACGCCGGCTACGAACGATGCCGCGGAAGAGAGGCAGGTAACGAATGTGCCGCCGCCACCTTCAAGTGCCACGACTGCGAATGCCACCGCTGGTGGTGGTGTTCCAGATCAAGCGTCGGTGAACGCGATGGTGGCGCAGGCGCAGGCGAAAGCGGCGGAGTTGGCGGCGATGGCGATGCGAGCAGCAGGAAGTGGTGGTGGTGGTGGTGGTGGTGTCGGTGTTGGTGGTGGAGGAGATGCAGTTGGTGGTGGTGGTGGTGGAGCCAGAGGATCTGCCGCTGGAGCAAACGCGGCGCCCTTGAAAGTGGAATTTCGTAAATTCGACGCGTCTCAGCAAACGTTCGTGC
>Ga0222718_10002322_pt1 | contig 17220 bp, 16 predicted proteins | sample C33_27DmetaG_FD_165045 | JGI IMG/M metagenome (GOLD analysis project Ga0222718, IMG submission 165045) | Estuarine water microbial communities from San Francisco Bay, California, United States - C33_27D | ecosystem: Environmental > Aquatic > Marine > Unclassified | place: USA: California... | reverse complement strand
TCTGGTCACGCTGTATTCAAACAAGACTGACACGCTGGTCAGCAAGCCCCCGCTGCTGGACATCGCATATCTGAACCTGGCCCACTTCCAGCGCCAAGCAGATCTCATCCACAGCCTCCACATCGCATCTCAGCCGATGCTTGTCCTTGAGGGCTGGGACGACCAGACCAAGGACATGGCCATCAGCGTGAACTACGCAATGGCCACCCAACCGGGCAACAAGGTCTACTACGTCGAGCCCGCATCGAGTGCTTTTGAAGCCCAAAGCGCCGAAATCAAGGAATTGCAGCAGCAGATGGCCACTCTGGGCATCAGCACGCTGAGCCAGCAAAAGTTTGTCGCTGAGTCTGCCGACGCCCGCCGCCTCGATCGCGTTGACACCAACTCAATGATGTCGATGGTCTCCATGGACCTCGAACAAAGCCTCCAAAAGAGCTTCAACCTTGCCGCCGATTACTTGCAGCTGGAACCGCCCGAAGTCAAGATCAGCCGCGACTTCGACATGGATCGCCTGATCGGCCAAGACATCACTGCACTTAACGCATTGTTTGGTCAGGGTGTGCTGGATCGCGAAGAGTTCCGTCAAATCCTTGTGCAGGGCGAGGTTCTACCTACAGCAACAGAATCTGTGTAGTGCAGTAGAGTAAATCTGCACTGTATTTCTTTGTCATGGAGAAGCACCTTGACAAAGTTCTTCAGCCCGACGGTTCATACAAGTGGGAACTTGTAGAGCTTCGTGCTGAAAACTTGTACGAGAAGGACAAGCCGGCCCCTGCACCCCGCAAGCGCCGCACCAAGGCAGAAGAACCTGCTGCCGAAGCCCCCGAAACCACTGAAACTGAAGCTTGATTATGGAAGAGCAAGTCATCCAGGAGACACCAGTGGTGACTCCTGACCAGCCCGTGGCTGGAGCCGACACCGCTCCTCAAATTGACCAATCTGCCCAGCTTCGCGCTGAGTATGAGGGTCAACTTGCTGCTTTTAAGGCTCAAGCTGCTGAGGCCGAGGAGAAGTTCCAAGGCATCAAGTCCAAGCTTGATGAGGTCTACAAAAAGCAGGACGACCAGCGCAAGCAAACGCTGGAAGACCAAGGGCAGTGGAAGGACCTCTGGGAAGAGGCCAACAAAACTGCCCAAGACAAAGACCTGCAGATCAACGACCTGCAGCGTCAGTTAGAGGAACTCCGCACCTCTAACGAAACTGCCGCGATGAAAACCAGCGCCATGTCTGCCATCAGCCAGGCTGGCGCTATCAACGCCGAGCAGATGTTGCAGCTCTTGCAAAACAACCTCCGCAAAAACGACAGCGGCAACGTTGTTGTTTTGAATGGCGGTGTTGAGCAAGACATCAACACCTACCTTTCTAACTTGAAGAATCCGGGCTCAGGTTATGAGCACCACTTCAAGCCAAGCAGTGCAGCTGGAATGGGCGCAAAACCCACTCCCAACAGTGCGATTGCACCTGGAATGGCTAACCCTTGGAAGGAAGGTAGTATTAACCTAACGAGGCAAATGGCCTTGGAAGCCAGCGACCCCGACCTTGCAGCCGTGCTGAAAAGGGAAGCGGGTCGCTAAGTCCCCGTGGGACACCACTCAAGTCTGTGACTTGAACCACGTAAACCTTTCCCCTGGAGATTGAAATGGCCGCCCCATTTCAGAACTATTCCGGCGGTGTCCTTCTGGCGGACATCGTCAAGCGTAATAATCTCAGCACTTATGTGTCTGAGGCGATCAAAGAGCGCAGCCTCTTCCTGAAGAGCGGCGCTGTTGTTCGCAACTCCCTGCTGGATGCCCGCGAAGGCGGCACCCGCATTCAGGTCCCCGAGTTCAACCCCGTGTCTCCCACTGAGGAGATCATGGACGGCACCGCCACCTGGGGCACCAGCGAGGCCGGCTACCTGACCCCTCAAAAGATCGGGACCGGAACCCAAGTTGCAACCATCTGCCATCGCGGTTTTGCGTATGCCGTGGATGACGTTGCAGTTCTGGCTGCTGGTGAAGACCCCATGCTTCACATCCGCAACCAGCTGGCCGACGCCATCAACAAGCTGAACAGCGCCCGCCTGTTCAACCAGCTTTCCGGTCTGTTCGGTACTGCTCTATCGGCCAATGCGCTGGACAAGGCAGTCGCCGCCGCTGACGGTGGTGCTGAGGCCAACTTCCTGACTGCTGCCACCGTGGCAGAAGCTCGCTCGCTCCTGGGTGAGCGCGGCGAAGAACTCGACACCCTCGTCGTCCACCCCTCGGTTGCCTACTACCTGTATCAGGTGGGCATGCTGACCTTCTCCACCTCTTCACTGGCCGCTTCTGGCGCAGTGACCTGGGGCGGTGGCGGCGTGGGCATCGGTGCGCGCGAAGTGGGCCAGTTTGCCGGTATGCGCGTCGTGGTTGACACCCAAGTCAACACCGTCGCACCTGGCACCGCCGGCCACCAGCGCGAGTTCTACTGCTACCTGATCAAGTCCGGCACCATCCTTGAGGGTGTGCAGTCGGATCTGCGGATCGAGGCAGACCGCAACGTGCTGTCCAAGCAGGACGTGCTCTCGGTTGACTACCACTCCACCTATCACGTGATGGGCACCAAGTGGGATGATTCCGGCGACAACCCGACCAACGCCAACCTGGCTGACTCCAGCAACTGGGCAGCCACCTACGACGTTGATCTGATCCCCATGGTTCAGCTCACCGTCAACAGCCCCCTGGACACCACCACCATCTGATCTACCGTTCGGATGTTGAGAGGCAGGACCCCACCTTCGGGTGGGGTTTTTTATTGCCGCTAGACTGACAAAAAGTATGTTGTAGTGCTGTGGCCGCAACTATCAACGCCACATTGAAGAGCGAGACAGCTAACAGCTACGTGACGCTGGCCGCCGCAGACTCATATTTCGAGACGGTCCCTGACTCTGCGACTTGGGACGACAAGACCGATGACGCCAAAAACCGCGCCCTGATTTCAGCCACCCGCTGGATCGACAGCCTGAATTTTTACGGTGATCGTTGCGATAACGACCAAGCGCTGAAGTGGCCCCGCAACAACTACCACGTCGATAGCGTCGAGCTGACCTGCAGCGAAATCCCCGCCGAAATCAAATACGCCACCTACGAACTTGCACGTGCATTAGCTAACGACACTGGTGCCATCACCGACTCCACTGGTGATACTGGCTTGTACGAAGCAGTCGAACTCGGTGACATCAAAGTCAAGTACAACAAGGCAAGCCAAGCCACTGGAACCGTCAACAACGTCTTCGACGTTTATCCTTGGCTGCAGTCTTATCTTGGCGCTTATTGCCTTGGAGGTAGCGGCAGCTATCAAGTACGTGTTGTGAGGGGTTAATCATGGCTGGCGCACTCGACACTGCCTTCAAAGCAATCGCCAAATCAGTGGTGGCAGACCTTGGTACTGCTCTCGACACCAGTATCACTTATGTGCGCAAGACCGCCCCGTCTTACGACGTAGACACTGGCGCAGTGACGACTACTGATACCAGCTACTCCAGCATTAAAGTCCCGATCGAATTTATCCGTTCCGACGAAGAGAACGGCTATCAAGAAAATACCGCTCGGGTGTATGTCACCCCCAACCTGATTGGCAACAACCAACCCAGCTTGCAGGACGAAATCTCCTTGACATTTGCTGGATCTTCTCGCGTTGCAAAACTCCAAGACATCCAGACCTATCGGGGTGGTCAGGAGTATTTGTACGTTCTCACGGTGGTCTTCTGATGACACTCGTCAACACCCGCGCTGCCTTCGAGAAGGCCCTCAACACCGCTATCACCGACGCAGATAGCAGTGTTTCGGTGGTGTTTGACAACATGCCGTACACCACACCCGGCAAAGACACCAGCTACGTGCTGGTCAACATCAACTTCAGCCAATCCACGTACCAGCCGCATGGTGCAGCGATCGATTACTACGGCGGCACTATTCGATGTGCCATTTTCACGCCAATGAATCGCGGTAGTGCTGCAGCTGCTGCCATTGCTGAATCTGTGATCGACGGCCTGACTTCAGTCAACGCTTCGGGCTACACCGACAGCTATTCCGCCCGCCCGCACGTTGGCACGATTGCAGGACCCTCTGCTGTTGCCAGCGAAAACGACAGCCACTTCCTGAGCGTTATCACCTGCAATTTCACAGCTACACACTGATGGCTAGGGGTATTGGCTGGCTCGCAAAGGATCTCAAGCGAGAGATCGAAAAAGCTCGCGCCGACGCTGGCCCCATCATCATCCAAGCCCTCGTCGAAGACGGCCCTTGGTGGACTGGCACATTTGGCCGCAGCTGGGAACTCAGCGACCAACCCCTAAAACCAACAGAGAAGCGCGAAGGCGACTGGCGCGACTCAAATATGCCCACATCAAGGATCCCTCCCAACGTCGCCGCGCTAAAGCTCCCGCTAAACAGTCCGCTTTATATCGGCAACACTGTTGAGTACGCCGGCTTCGCGGTCAACAACCCCAACGCCACGCGTCAGGGCAAGACTTACGAAGAACACGGGCAGGTATTCAAACTCACAGCCAAGGCACGCAATCCCGACTGGTTTAACGTCTACACCGCTCACAACGAAAACGCCGAGATCTTGAAGGACTTGAGCAAGGCGTTCGTGGGTAGAGGCTTCAAGATGAGCGCTGTATAGTGTAATAGTCAAGTCTAATTTTTATGGCTGGTACAAGAGCAATCGACAAGCTGCGGAAGGCGTTTAGCGTCGAAGCCCGCAGCAGCTACACGATTAAGGACGGCGACACAGTTGTACTAAAGGTTTTCTGGCGCCCTCTGACGATCGCCGACCGTGACCGCATCAACGATGTGATCAAAACCCTGAACAAGGGCGACGACGAAAACAGCCTGGAGTTTGCGCTCCAGACCATCATCCAAAAAGCCGAGGATGAAGGGGGCGTTAAGCTGTTCAGCCAGGGCGATCGCGCTGCATTGCGCAACGAGCTACCGATGTCAATTTTGATCGACATCATGACCAAGATGCAGGGCATGGCAGAGGGGGTTGAGCCGGAGGCCGTAAAAAGCGCAGATTGATAAGGACCCGCAGCTTTACCTGCAGTTCTTTATCGCAGAAACGCTGGGCATGACGCTGGCCGAACTACGCCAGCGCATGTCCACCGAAGAGTTGTTCGCCTGGAGCGCTTACTTGAACCTCAAGTCCGAGCGTGAGGAGAAGGCGTACGAACGTGCCCGCCAAGAGGCCCAGTACCGCAGAGTTCGCTAATCTGGATCTACTAGGCGGGCGTTTTCTGTGGCTGGCGTCAACTACGAAGTAAATATCCAGCTGAACGCCAAGACGCTCGATAAGCAACTCAGCGACCTTGAAAAAAGGGTAAACAACCTCAAGAAAAACCTCGCTGCACCTTTGCGTGGGGACGAGTCTGCAGCCCGGCGTGCCGTAGCTACTGAGCAAAAACGCGCACGATTAGCGGAGCGTCGTCAAGCAACACAGATCGTTACTTTTAACTTAGGGCGCAAGGTTAATGAGCTAGAGGCAAGAGGTGTAGATGTAAGCAAGATCAGAGAAAAACTAAATAAAGCAGCACTCGAAAATGACAAGGGTCGCCTCACATTGGCGCGTGCGCAAAATAGCGTTGCCCGCACCCTAATTAACCAAGAACAAGCAAAGCTGCGTATATCAACTAAAGCTGGCCGTATGCAGGCCGAAAATATTGACGCACTGTATAAAGCCCGGGTAAAGCGCTACACCCTAGATCAACAAATTCGTCGATTAGAGGAGGCCGGTGTAAATACGACCAAATTACGTGCGCAGCTAGGCGAAGCCACTACAGCACAAGCACGTAGACAGTTCGGAAGTTTCAAACAGATAACAGGTGAACTGTCTTTAGCAATTCGCAAAGAGCGTGACAAGTTAGCGCTGCAAATACGTCAAACACGTGAGCTTGAGCGCCAGCGAAAGCTTGGCATGGGAACTGGCGCCACTTCACCCATCGGCGGTACACCGCAGATGGTCGGTTCGCCCGCGTATAAGACACGACAGCTAAACCTAAACGCGAACTGGACTAAATTCTTAGGCGACCTAAACGATACGGCGCAGATTATCAACGCGACACGTGCAAACAACGCACGAGTAAATCAGTTCAAAAAAGCACAGATAAATCGAAACTGGGGATTATTCCTCGATCAGTTAAACGAAACTTCTCGTGTTATTCAGCAATCAGCAAAGGCCGGACAACGTAAAAAACGTAATGAGCGTCTCCAAGGTGTCGCACTTGGCGCCGGCTTCCCGCTGTTGTTCGGCGGCGGCCCCGGCGCAGTCCTTGGTGGTGCGGCTGGCGGTTTAGTTGGCGGGCCAGCCGGCTTTGCCGCTCAGATCGCCCTTAGTGCCTTAGGTCAACAGCTCGACAAGTTTGTTGGCTCCACTTCGGAGGCATCAAAGGCGTTTACGTCTACGTCTAAAGCGTTTGAGTTCGTACGCGAAAAAAGCTTGTTCAGCTCTCAACAAATTGAAGCCCGTGCCATCGAACTAGAGAAACAAGGTAAAGCCGAAGAATTAGCCAAGTTACTGACTGAAGAGTTGACTACAGTTATTGGCACCGACGGCGTTAAAAGCCTGAAGTTGCTTGGGGATGAGACAAGCGAAGTCACACGTCTTTGGGCACAACTAACACTGCAACTCCAAGCTCTGATTGCAGGACCGCTGTCTAATTTCTTGAAGCTTGTAAGCCAGTTTGTTGGCGGAATTACTCTGCGTAGCCAATTCAGTGCCCTGGAGCAGAGCGTTACTCCAGCGCAGGCAAAACGCTTACAGGAGATCTTGACGGAAAAGAGGGGCACTAGAACGATTTCCGCTCCACAACAGCGTGCAGCTCTAAGCGATCCGCGTCTACAAATAGCACCCATCACAAAAGACCTTGGTAAGCAGATAACGCTGCCCGGAACAATTACAAACGAAGTTCTGCGTCAAACGCTTGAGCAGGCTGCTAAAGAGGGGATCAAAGCTCCGGCAACGCCGCTCATTCCGGTCACACCTCTAGATACGCTTGGTATTACACCTCCCAAAACTAAAAAAGGCCGCCGCAGCCGTCTTCCTGATCTGGTAGCCGAGGGAGCAAAACTACAAGAACTTCTAGGACTGGAGCAAAAGCGATCTGAGTTGATGCTTAACCAAGACAAGATGGGTTTAGCCCGTCTTGATTATCAGCGCGAATTGCTCGGTTTTACGCAGGAGGAAACCAAGATTCGGGAGAGCGACGTACCTAACGAAGAGAAGCTACAAGCGCTTAAGAATGTCGATTACGAACGTCAAATTGCGGGCATCGAGCTTGAAAGAGAATTGGCACAGATTCAAAAAGACCGCAATCAAGAAAACATGGACGCCTTACAAAAACATATCGAAGCTCAATACGAATTGAATTTTGCCGTGCAAGCGCAACTGCAGCTAGCACAATCAGTAGCAGAGACCATGGGCACAGGCATGGCCAGTGCTTTCGATCTACTCATTACAGGAGCAGAAAACTGGAGCAACTCTTTGCGTAATATTGCAGCTACCGTTCTTCAAGATATTGCTCGCCAGCTAATTCAAATTTACATAATTGAGCAAGCAGTAGGTTTCATGAAAAACCTACTCACACCGTTCGATGCTTCGACTCCTCTGGGTGCAGGAGGGGGCAAAGTAGGAAAATACGGCACATTTGGTCCAAACTACGGTATTCCGCAGCGTGCTATCGGTGGTCCAGTTTCTGCCGGCCAGCCTTACATGGTGGGCGAACGCGGCCCCGAGATGTTTGTCCCCGGCGCCCAAGGCAACATTGTTCCTACTTCTGGAATGGGCGGTGCCAACATCGTGGTTAATGTGGATGCAACTGGCAGCAGTGTCGAGGGCAATGCCAACGAGCAAAAACAGCTTGGCGAAGCCATTGGCGTTGCTATCCGTCAAGAGCTGATCAAACAGAAGCGTCCTGGAGGCTTGCTCGCCTAATGGCTACTTTCCCTTCGATTACACCTGCATACGGCGCTTCAAAAACTAGCCGTCCTAGGACTAGAACGATTCAGTTTGGCGATGGCTATCAGAGCAGGCTGCTTTACGGCCTTCCCGAGCACATGAATCCAAAGGAGTGGGACCTCACTTGGAACGTATCGGAGGCTGACGCCGACACGATCGAAGATTTCTTGGACGCTAGGGCTGAGGATTCAGCCAGTTTTGACTGGAGCCCCTTGGACGAGACGGACACCTACAAGTGGATCTGTCCTGAGTGGCAGAAGTCGATTCCTTACACGGGTAGGGCAACAATTACGGCACGGTTTGTCCAAGTATTTGAGCCCTGATGGCAATACCTGTTTCCGAGCTTCAGAAGATCAACCCGAGCAGCATTATCGAGCTGTTCGAGCTGGAACTGTCTGCAACGCTGCATGGCACATCAACGACCTACCGGTTCCACCCTGGGATTAACGCCGTGGGTTCTGGAGCGCAGGACATTATTTGGAATAGCAATACCTACACCAAGCTGCCGATCGAGGTTGAGGGGTTTGAGTACAACGCTGAAAGCGGAAGCCTGCCTCGTCCCAGGATTACTGTTGCCAACTTGTTAGGCAGCATTACTGCCATTCTGCTGGACGTAAACACGACCACTGCAGGCAACGACCTAACGGGCGCTAAGTTCACGCGGATCCGCACTTTGGCGCGGTACTTGGACAACGATAATTTTGACGGCGACAACCCTTTTGGAACGCCTGACGCTACGGCTGAATTTCCGAAGGAGATTTACTACGTTGCCCGAAAGGTCAGTGAGGGCCGCGATGTTGTGCAGTTTGAGCTGGCGGCGTCGTTTGACTTAGCAGGCGTTCGTGCTCCAAAGCGGCACTGCAGTCAAAACCTGTGCCCGTGGATCTACAAGGGTTCCGAATGTACCTACAGCGGCACCGACTATTTCGACGAGAATGACGAATCAGTCGATGACGCGGCTGATGACGTATGCGGCAAAAAACTAAGTAGCTGCGAGGCTCGATTTGGGGAGAACAACGCACTACCCTTCGGGGGATTCCCCGGCATTGGTGCGTTTAACGGATGAAGGCAGCAGCTAAAGCAAAAGCACTGGAGCACGCAAAGGCGGAAGATCCGCGTGAATCATGTGGTTTGCTGCTTGTCATCAAGGGGCGGGAGAAATATTGGCCATGTAAAAACCTGGCTGAGACTAACGAGTTTTTCATTCTTGATCCAGTCGATTACGCGGCCGCTGAAGACAAGGGTGAAGTCGTAGCAGTCGTCCATAGTCATCCCGTTACGCCGCCGATTCCTAGTGAAGCGGATCGGATTGCGTGTGAGAAGTCTGGCCTGCCTTGGTACATCGTCAATCCCAAGCTGGAGACCTGGGGACAGTGTGAGCCTGAGGGTTATCGCGCCCCACTGATTGGCCGCTCTTGGGTTTGGGGCGTCACCGACTGCTGGACGCTAGTGCGCGACTGGTACGGAGAGCAGGGCTTGGAGCTGCCCGACTGGGATCGTCCCACAACACCGGATGAGTTCAACGAAAACCCGATGTTTGACGGGTGTTGGGAAGAGGCTGGTTTTTATGAGGTGGATATTGCGGAGATGCAGGCAGGGGATGCGATGTTGATGGCAATTGACTCCAGCAAGTTGAATCACGTTGGGGTCTACATCGGAGACCAAACGGTGTTGCATCACCTGCGTGGTCGTTTGAGTAGTCGGGATTTATTGGGCGAGTGGCTCTTAAAATGCACAGGACGGGTGTTGCGGCATGGAACGAGAAGTTAAGGTCTATGGTCCGCTTGCCAAGTTTGTTGGCCAACGGCGGTTTTTAGCTGAGATCAGCAGCGCTGGCGAAGCTATACGAATGCTGCTCGCTAATTTTCCGGGACTGGAACGCCACATGGCGGACCAGCACTACAAGGTGATTGTGGATGGGTATGACTCTGATTTAGAGGAGTTGAATCATCCAGCGAGTCAAACCATCAAGATCGTTCCAGTGCTTGGCGGTGCTGGCGGTGGAACGGGCAAGATTTTGGCCGGTGTTGCCTTAGTTGCTGCTGCCATTATTTTTGCTCCCGCTGCAGGTGGTTTTCTTGGTATAGGCGGCTCTGGTGCGGCTACCGCAGCAACAGGATTCACGATGGGAGCGGTAGCGTCGCAAGTTGTCGGCGCGATTGGCCTATCACTGGTTCTTGGCGGTGTTTCTCAGCTTTTAAGTCCGACGCCCCAAATTGGTCAAATTGGTCCAGCACGTCAATCTCTTGGTGGAGGCCGCAACACCACGACAGAGGGAACTGAAATGGACCCTCAAGAATCGTACAGCTTCAGCGGGATACAAAACACGTCCCGGATGGGTCTACCAGTACCACTGGTCTATGGCGAAACTATTGTTGGATCGGTGGTGATTTCTGCCGGCATCGACGTTGACACGATCTGACATGGCCAAGAAAGACCGTAAGCAGATCATCGGTGCTGGTGGTGGTGGCGGTGGCAGTAGCCAACCGGTTGTCCAGCAAACGGTTGTTGTTCAACAGGCGGCGCCACCTGCTGTTCGCACGCCAACTCGCCAAGCTGACAACCTTGCCAGCAGTGCTCATGCCACGATTCTGGACATGATCAGTGAGGGCGAGATTGAAGGATTTCCTTCGGCTCGTGACTACACCCGTGGCACCGATAACTACAACAAGGCTCTACTCAAGGATGTATTTCTAACTGATACGCCAATTTTGCGTTCTGGAGCGGATGTCACCGACCTGAGCGACACGGATTACAACTTCAAAGGCGTTACGGTCACAACCCGCTACGGCACCAACGCCCAAACCCATATTGACGTAAAGGGTTTTGGCGACGTTGAGAATATCGTTTCGGTCAACACTGAAGTTGTCCAAGCAACGGCTGTAACGCGCCAGATCACCAACAGCAACGTGGATGCAGTGCGCGTCAGCATTGCGATTCCACGACTGGAGCGATCAACAAACGAAGGCGACATCCTTGGAACAAGCGTCAGTTTGGACATCGAAATCCAGTACAACGGCGGTGGCTTTACCAAGGTCAAAGACGCAGACATCAGCGGTCGCACTGCCGACAAGTACGAGCGAGATTATTTGATTGCACTTGATGGAACGTTTCCGGTTGATATTCGCGTCACTCGCGTTTCAGCGGATAGCAGCGACACGAATGTCAGCCCAACGTTTTGGTCGTCTTATACCGAAATCATCCGTAAAAAGCTGCGCTATCCCAACAGCGCGTTAGCGGCAGTCCGGTTTTCTGCTGAGCAGTTCAACAGCATTCCATCGCGGTCCTATCGGATCCGTGGCATCAAGGTCAAGATCCCAAACAACGCAACCGTTGACGCTGCCACCGGCAGGCTGACGTATAGCGGCACGTGGACTGGAACGTTTGGCGCTGCGCAATGGACAACTTGCCCGGCGTGGATTCTGTACGACCTGCTCATAAATAAGCGGTATGGCTTTGGCGACCACGTTGCTGAAGCACAGCTGGACAAGTTTGCGTTCCTTGCCGCCAGTAAACACGCCAACGAGTTGGTCGATGACGGCCAAGGCGGAGAGGAGGCGCGATTTAGTTGCAACGTTCTGATCCAGAACCAGTACGAGGCTTACAAGCTGGTCAACGACTTGTGCTCAGTAATGCGAGCGCAGCCGTTCTGGTCAACTGGTTCGTTGACGATTTCGCAGGACAAGCCGACTGACTCGACGTACCTGTTCAACCGCTCCAATGTGTTGGAGCCTGGCTTTAGCTATGCGGGCTCTGACCTAAAAACCCGTCACACGGTTGCAATCGTCAGCTACTTGGACCTAGAGACCAGGGAGCAGAACTACGAGCTGGTCGAAGATCGCGATGCGATCGAGAAGTATGGCTGGGTCGCAACGCAGGTCAAGGCGTTTGCTTGCACTTCACGTGGTCAAGCCCATCGACTTGGGACGTGGATTCTGTATTCCGAGCAAAACGAAACTGACGTTGTGAGCTTCACGGCGTCGTTGGAAGCCGGTGTACTGGTGCGTCCAGGCAACGTGATTGATATTCAGGATCCAGTTAGGGCTGGCGTTCGTTTTGGCGGACGGATTGCTGGTGCAGGCGACAACACGATCAACGTTGACGATGCCACTGGTCTGCCTGAAGACAACGCAACCCTCAGCGTGTTGCTGCCCGACGGCACCTTAGAAACCAAGGACATCACTGACCGCACTGGAACGCTGATCACAGTTGATGGTGACTGGACTGAACGCCCCAACATCAACAGCGTCTGGGTGATTCAGACCACGGCAGTCGAGACGCAAAAGTTCCGCGTCTTGACCGTGCAGGAAAAAGAAGGGCACCTGTATGCAATCACGGCGCTTTCGTACAACGAGAGCAAGTTTGCCCATGTGGAACGTGGGGACACGCTTTCCACGCGGTCAATTACAGACCTCAATCCTGTTCCTGATCCGCCGACCAGCTTGCAGGCTGAGGAAGAGTTTTACGAATCCAACGACAAAGCGCGAGTCAAGATCAAGGTCAGCTGGGCAAGCGTCAAGGGCGTTCCGCAGTACAAGGTGCGTTATCGCCATGACGATGACAACTGGGAGCAAACCACGGTTGTCAAAACAGACCACGAGATCCTGGATACTCGCGCTGGCAAGTACACGATCGAGGTCTACAGCATTAACTCACTGGGGCGGCAGTCATCTGACTTTGCCAGTTTGACGTTTAACGCGATTGGCAAAACTGCAGTTCCAGGCAACGTTCTCAATCTGAGCTTTGAGGCGACTAGCGATAAGGAAGGCACGCTGAAGTGGGACGAGACCGTTGATTTGGACGTGCAGCACGGCGGCAAGGTTCACATCCGCCACAACAGCCTGACGGACGGTTCTGCCACGTGGTCTAACTCGGTTGACCTGATTGAGGCTGTTGCTGGTAACTCCACCAGCGCAAAGATCTCATTGATTGAGGGTGAAATCCTCGTCAAGTTTGCTGATGATGGCGGACGGCAAAGCACTGATGCCACCAGCGTCATCATCGACCTGCCGGCAACGCGAAACAAGCTGTTGCTGCAAGCACGACGAGAGGATCAGGACTCGCCTCCGTTCCAAGGCAACCGTGAGGATTGCTTCTACAGCGAAGATCAAGACGCGCTCACGCTGTCAAGCACGGCAGATATTGACGATAAAACCGAGGACATTGATGACTGGGGCAACCTTGACTCCCTAGGCGACACCGAGGCTGATGGTGAATACACCTTCGTCAATACGCTGGATCTTGGGGATGTTTTCTCACTAGATCTCAAACGTCGTTTCGTCACTCGGGGTTACTATCCCGACGATCTGATCGACGAAAAGACGGAAAACATTGACAAGTGGGGCAAATTTGACGGTGACGAAGCTGACGCAGTCAACGCCAAGCTTTACGTGCGAAAAACAGATGACGACCCCAGCGGATCGCCTACTTACGATGACTGGTCCGAGTTCAGCAACGGCACCTTCAAGGCACGTGCGTTCCAGTTCAAGGCGGAACTGACCAGCACCGATACCGCTCAAAACATCCTGGTCGATGAGCTGGGTTACGTGGCTGAACTGGAGCGAAGGACGGAAAGCAGCGACGAAGCGGTGGCCAGCGGTACAAGCGCCAAGGCGATCACGTTTGAAAACCCGTTTTTCACTGGAACGGCCAGCCTGTTGGGCACAAACAGCAAGCTTCCGAGTATTGGCATCACAGCTCAGAACATGCAGAGCGGTGATTACTTCACGGTGAGCAGCGTTTCAGCTACTGGTTTTAGCGTCCAGTTCTTCAACTCGTCGGATACGGGCATCGACCGTAACTTTAACTGGAGCGCTGTGGGCTATGGCAAAGGAGAGTAAAGTGAGCAAAAGACTGCGTAGGCGGCTGTGGCAACCCACGACTACAACTTAGCCAACCAGGATGGCGCGAGTTTCCGTTCTGATGCGAACAACGCGCTGAGCGCGATCGTCAGCAACAACAGCTCATCGACTGAGCCGGCAACGACATTTGCGTTCCAGTGGTGGATTGATACCAATAACACCCTGCTGAAGATCCGCAATGCAGCCAACGACGGATGGGTAACGGTTGGCGATTACAGCTCCACCAACCTTGGCTTGCTGACCAGCGCCACGGCTAACAGCACTTACTTGGCCCTGGCAGGCGGCACGCTCACTGGCGCGTTGAACATCGGCACCGCTGGTTCGGTGGTGTTTGAGGGTGCCACTGCCAACGACTTTGAGACCACCCTGGCGGTCACTGATCCGACGGCTGACAGAACTTTCACGCTGCCTGATGCAACGACGACCGCTGCCGGTCTTGCTGTAGCTCAGACCTTTACCAAGGCACAACGCGGCAGCATCTCCGCGATCACGGTTGCCTCAGGTGACACGACCGAAACGTTGGATTTTGCGACGGCAAACAACTTCGCACTGACGCTTGAGAACACTGCATCTTGCACGCTGGCGAATCCCAGCAACCTGACGGCAGGGCAGAGCGGTTCAATCTTCGTCGTGCAAGACAGTACAGGCGGTCGATTATTGACGTATGGATCGCAGTGGGACTTTGCGGGCGGAACCGCGCCTACTCTGTCCACGGCTGCATCGGCGGTTGATCGTATTGATTACGTCGTCCGCACCACCAGTTCAATCCACGCCGTCTTCACTGCTAACTACTCATGAGCATCATTGGTAGCAATATCCTTGCTGGTGCTGCTGGCAGCGGTGTTAGCGCGTATGAAATCGAGCAGAGCTTGCGGTTTGATGGCGGCTCTTACTTAAACCGAACTCCTGGTTCCGCTGGCAACCGCAGGACTTGCACGCTTAGTTTTTGGTTTAAGTGGGCATCTCAAGGCGGCGAAGGTGTTTTTCTTTGGGCAAGCGGGCGCACAAAACTTGCTATTGATCCTGGCGGATTCGATGCGCTTTCACTTGATGATTATGACGGTTCATACAACATAAGAAAACTGACAACTCAGAGCCTGCGAGATCCTTCGGCTTGGTATCACGCTGTCGTTGTCATGGATACAACTAATGCGACGGCAGGTGACAGGCACCGACTGTACTTGAACGGAGAAAGAGTAACTGCTTTTTCAACCTCTACCGACTCAGGTCAAAACTTTGACACTGAATGGAATAATAACGTTGAGCATAGAATCGGCGCGGACAATAATCCTTTTTATTTCAGAGGCTATATCGCAGAGATGCATATGCTTGACGGCACTGCCGTTACTAATGCAGAAGATTTCGGCGAACTCGACAACAACGGTGTCTGGCGTCCCATTGAGTACACCGGCTCCTACGGTACCAACGGCTTCTACCTGAAGTTCGACCCCACTGCCACCAACGGCATCGGTCACGACCATAGCGGCAACGGCAATAACTTCTCGCCTAATGGCTTCACCACCTCCGGCACTGGAACGGACGTGATGAGCGATACGCCGACGAATAACTTTGCGACGCTTAATGCAGCTTATACGCCAAATGACATGTCGTTTGCGGACGGCAATTTATATTTTGCGCCTACAACATCGGGATGGCGTTCGGCTCAGTCAACGATTGGCGTAACAGGCAGCGGAAAGTATTACTGCGAAATGAAGCTTAGCAGTATCAACTCAGCTCGCATCGCATTGACTTCCATTCAAGACACCGACTTGTTTAATGTTGGTGCCACTAGTTACACAAACAACGGCGTCATTGTGGACGCTGATGGCAATCAAATTACATCAGGTGCAAGTTGGACTTCGGGTGATGTGATGGCTTTGGCGATTGATATGGACAACGGTTCTGTTGCTTATTACAAGAACGGCAGTCTACAGCAGACAGTAACGGGATTAGATACCAGCAAACACTGGAGACCAGCCATCCTTGCTTACACTTCCAGCACCAATGGTTATTTCAACTTCGGACAGAGAGCATTTGAGCAGACTCCGCCAACCGGATTTAATCCAATAAGCACGTCGAACCTCCCCGCGCCGGACATTGCCGATGGGTCGGATTATTTCAATACGGTTACTTACACAGGCAACGGATCCACTCAGTCGATTACTGGCGTTGGGTTCCAGCCTGATTGGCTATGGATAAAAGCCAGGAATGCAAGCTATCACCACACTTTGACAGATGCTGTTCGCGGGACAAACAAACAGCTCTGGTCAAACAGGACCAATGAGGAGCAAACAAATTCCACGTTTGTTACATCTTTCGATAGCGACGGGTTCAGTCTTGGTGACGAGTCTGTAAATGGTTCAGGTTCTGTTAATACCAATAACACGACATTTGTCGCTTGGAACTGGCTTGCAGGTAACGGCACCTCAAGCAACACCGATGGCAGCGTCACCAGCACGGTAAGCGCCAACCCCTCGGCTGGTTTCTCGATTGTTAGTTATACGGCAAGCGGTACTGATAACGACACCGTGGGTCATGGATTGGGTGTTCAGCCGTCATTCCACATTGTAAAAAGTAGGGATGGTGCTAGGGATTGGCTGGCTTACACCAGAGAAATTGACGGATCACTTGATTTCTTGCGTTTGAACACTACTGCTGCTGCGGCAAATAGCTCTGCAAATGCTCCGACTTCAACAGTGTTTTCTATTTACGGAGCGGACATTAATACTGCAGGCGAAGACTGCATCGCCTACTGCTTTGCCGAAGTCGAAGGCTACAGCAAGTTCGGCAGTTACACCGGCGGTATAGCTAACTTGTTCATTTACACCGGATTCAAACCAGCATTTTTGCTTATTAAATCCAGCAATGAATCTAGCGATTGGGTGATCATGGATACTGCTCGCAGTCCATATAATCTTGCCGATGAAGAACTAAACCCAAATAGCAGTAGAGCTGAAAGAAGCGACGCTTACATTGATATTGTTTCAAATGGATTTGTACTGAAAAACGGAGCGGCAGCAACAAATGCTTATCAGCATATATTTGCCGCATTTGCCTCGTCACCATTCGGCGGCTCCGGTGTCTCGCCCGCCACTGCTCGCTAGGATCTAACCATGGCTTACGTTCTCAACGGCAAAAAGCTTCGGGTCGGCAAAGCGTTTGTCGATCCAGCCACCTCGATTCAGTACCCAGCAAATTGGCTGAGGCTGGCGAGTGAGGATGACAAGGCTGCGATTGGCGTGGTCTGGGAGGTTGATCCTGCGCCAGTTGATACGCGCTTTTACTGGGACCACGATCTGCCCAAGCGGCTTGAGGACGAGCCTGCTGTTGATGAAAACGGCGACCCCGTGCTGGATGCTGACGGCGTTCAGATCATCAACAAAGGTCT
>Ga0222718_10002318_pt1 | contig 17226 bp, 15 predicted proteins | sample C33_27DmetaG_FD_165045 | JGI IMG/M metagenome (GOLD analysis project Ga0222718, IMG submission 165045) | Estuarine water microbial communities from San Francisco Bay, California, United States - C33_27D | ecosystem: Environmental > Aquatic > Marine > Unclassified | place: USA: California... | reverse complement strand
TCGCAGCAGACTGAGTTTAGTTAGGGATTGTGACTTTGGTATTCTCGGTGCGAATGAGACTTTCATTTACAAACTCTGAGGATAATCCATAAGTCATAATATCTCTCATATCATTTAAAAATTGTTGTAAATATCCTCGTTTTAGTAAATAAATCGAGGATTTTTCATTATTCTTACGAGTTTCATATTCCCAGTTAGTCACACCTTGTCTAACATTACCACCTGATAACGAAACTTTAGATCCACCATCACTATAATTTAAGGTAAAATCTTCGTTGACATCTTTACCAGCAGGAAGAATTAATCTACCTTTTGAATCTTTAACTTCTATTGTTTCATAATGATGAATGTTTGATAAGTTCTCAACACCATACTTATTTTCCACATGATAATATAAGTGATAGTTTGAAAGGGGCCATTCATCTCTGACATTGATAATACCGGCAGTCATTAGGACAACCCAATCAAGTTCTGCACTCCCATAAAATTCTTCTGCAACAACATCAGGTCTTGCACCTTCAGGGATTTGATATTTATTGAAGAGTGTAAAAACATTCTGTAAGTCATCACGCAACTTATTTCTTCTGAATAAATTTTTGACTGTTAGATAATCTTTAGATGAAATTGCATCAGACAAAAATGACTGATATTCTACATCCGGTAGTTCTCTGAAGTATCCCATTTTTAGTATCCTACTGTGGTATCTTTTTCATCATAGTCCTCATCATAAATTGGTTGAATTTCTTTGAATTGCAATGTCATTATCATTGATATTGGTTCACCATCTTCATAAGTAGCATAAGTACCTTCTCCAGTATAATTCACTGACATATTTTCTAAAAAACACTGCTTAAATTTATTTAAGTATGGATGTTCTCCAGATCCTTTTCTATAAGACAATTCAAAAACACTTGGTGTACCCAAATAAGTAACACTAGTAGCAGAAGCAGCACCACTTGTTGTTGTCTTTGGTGCCATATATTGTTTAAACACTCTTATAATAGTTTTAACTTCTTCTGCTTCATCTTTTGTTCTAGGGGTAAATTTAAAGGAAAACCCAAATCCACGCAATGTTGGACCATTAAATAAAAGTTCCATATTTGGATTAAATACTATTCCCTGTTCCCTAGCAAGTAATTGATTTACAGATACATTTCCACCAAAAACTGAAATTGCCTGTGATGCAAAATATTTTGTTGCCAAAGATTGCAGTCCTGCTCTTCCTCCAAGTGCATCATATTGATCTTTTAATGCATCTGTAACTTTCGTTTTTGCATCGTTAGCTGTATCACTAAGACTTTGAACAGTAAAATTCTCCCCCAAATCCATAAAATTCGTGATTCCCTTAAGGGCAGCTGCAGTAATCGTATTCATATTTGAGTCTGAATATGATACTGTATTGCCATCTTGAACATTTGATGGCATAGGTAAAATTACATCTTGCAGTATACTTTTGCCACTTTTGTTATTTTGCCTTCTTTTTGGATCACTTACAAGTCCTCCTCCTATTGGGTCATATTCAAGCACTTTTATATGCAAATAATCAGTCGATTCATTCAATACTGCAAGAGGATATCTTAATATTTGTTTGTTTTTAGCATTTGGCTTTTTTGTATTTCTTGGTTTAAATTTTTCTCTTCCACGTTTGTATTGTATTGGTACGGCAGGTCTTTCAGTAGGAGTAGGAGTAAGTAATTCCCTAGTAGCATTAATTTCTGCAGCAGTGTTAAAAGATTGGGGTGTATTTGATGTCATCTATCTCTCTTTTTAGCTATTTAGAACGAACTTTAGTAAAATTGAGTTCTATGACATCAGATATCTCTTCCGGATAGATTTCATAAAGTCCTCCGATAATCTGGTCATAGGTATATTGTCTTCTATCTCTCCAGTGAAAGTTGATGCCACGAAAACCCCAAGAGAAGACTTCAGTCACACCCACAAGAGGATGTTGGTCATATGCTCTTCCTGTTGTTTTAGCATCATAAAAGAAGGTGTAATATTTTCCGACAGATGCACTCTTCCCACCTTCATTTAGAACACTGATGAGTTCTGTCATAATATCATCAGCATCTTCTGTTCCAATCAAACCACGAACAACACCACGCACACGATTTTCTTGATCGTCTGTTGGATTTTTTCTTTGTTTGAGTGTCTTTCTTGGCATTACTTAATACCGAGTTCGTTTTCTGTAAGAACTTTAAACTCATAACCACGATCTAAACACCATTCTTTGGCAGCATTCCATTTTGCCTGATTTTTGGCATACTCAACAACTTCATAGATATAACCCTTTGTCTTTCTCTTTTGGACTTTGGGTTCAATACACTGTTTATATGGTTTAATTTCAATAATCATTTTTTTAATCTTACCATTATTCTCTTTAACCTTGATATAAAAATCAGGGAAGTATCTGTGGTATCGATTATCAACAGGAGAACGATAGGGGATGGTGTTTATTTCACTCCCCCACTCCAATATATTTTCATTCATATCACAATATCTCATAAATTTACGCTCCCATAAGGAACGATAAATGATATTGTTTGGATCACCTTTATACTTTCTAGGATAAGATGGTTTGTAATATCCCTTATATGACATCTAAATAACTAATAATAAAGTAGTCGTATAGGTATTTAGAGTGGCAAATAATCTTGTCAAAGCAGTTACAAATTATGATATTAAGAAATTAATAGGGCAACCTGCACTTACTAATTATTATATGGTGCAAATTGGAGGTTTAAAAGATAACTTACGAAACCATATAAACAATAATGGTCGATTAAAGGATAAAACGTTTTGGTCTAATACATTAGGACTTCTTTGTTCTGAAGCATCACTACCAACCTCATCATATGCGACCGCAGAGGTTAAAGATAACTTTATAGGAGTAACTCAAGAATTTGCACATACTCGTCTTTATGCAGATTCCGATTTCACTTTTTATGTGGATAAAAATTATGATAGTATAAAATTCTTTGAGGCATGGATGGATTTTATTTCTGGTAGAGGTCCGGCACAATCTGCGGCATCAAATTATTTTAGAAGGATGAATTATCCTGATGATTATAAAGTATCTGAAATAAAAATAACAAAGTTTGAAAGAGATATTAAGTCAAGATTGCAATATCAATTCATCAATGCATTTCCAAAAGGAATGACTTCTATTCCAGTTTCATATGGTGCTGCTGATTTACTTAAAGTGACAGTAAGTTTTAATTATGACCGATATATTGTGCAAGAGACTAATATTTCAGATATTGATGTAGATGATGGTGGGTTTGAAGGTCAAGAAATAATAGATGCAGTCAGGGCAAACAGGGAAAGTTAGAGGCACCGAACCTGGTACAAATTTCTTCGAATTCTCACGGCCTGGACTTTAATGATATTCATAGATTATTGCTCTACATATTATCTAAATAACTAAACCTGAATTGTATTTTTCACAATGCCTTTACCTAAGATTAATACACCAACTTATGAGTTGGTATTGCCTTCAAATGGAAAGAAGATTAAATATCGTCCTTTCCTAGTCAGAGAAGAAAAAATTCTGATTATGGCAATGGAATCTGAAGATATGAAGCAGATTACCGATTCTATTGTCCAAATTCTTGGAGATTGTATTCTTACAAAAGATATCAAGGTCGAATCTCTTGCAACTTTTGATATTGAATTTCTTTTTCTCAATGTTCGTGCCAAGTCTGTTGGTGAAACAGTAGAAGTAAATATAACTTGTCCTGATGATGGTGAAACTAAAGTTGAGATGGAAATTGCAATTGATGATATTAAAGTTCAAAAGACAAGAGGGCATAAGAATATTATTAAACTAGATGATGAACTTATGCTAAAACTGAAGTATCCATCTTTAGATCAATTTATTGAGAGTAATTTTGAAACATCTGGGCAAACGAGTGATGTTAGTCAGTCATTATCAATGATTACATCTTGTGTTGATGCAATTTATAATGAAGAAGAAAGTTGGGAAGCGGCAGATTGTACTAAAAAGGAACTTGATGAATTTATTGAACAATTAAATACAAAGCAATTTAAGGAAGTTGAGAAGTTTTTCACCACGATGCCAAAACTCTCTCATAAAATTAAAGTTAAGAATCCCAATACAGGGGTTGAATCGGAAGTTGTTCTGGAGGGACTGGCAAGTTTTTTCAGTTAAGTATGGCTCATACTAATCTTGAGTCATACTATAAGGTTAATTTTGCCTTGATGCAGCATCATAAATACTCATTAACAGAGCTAGATAATATGATGCCTTGGGAAAAAGAAATTTATCTCACTTTACTTGAACAATATATTGAAGAAGAAAATCTAAAGGCACAGCAGCAGAATGGCATTCAGTAGCCAAGTATTTAAGGCACCATCACTAACATCAAGACCTAAATTATCGAAGACTAAAGTTTCTTCTTCGGTGTTTCGTGGTGGTTCTTCTTCTGCCATTAAAATTCCAAAAGGAATGGGATATAGTGGTCTTGGAAGCAGAGTAGATCCAAAATATTTGGCAAAAGAAGTTACTCCAATCAATCAAACTCTTGTAGAAACTAATAATATTCTTGTAGAAATTCAGAAGCAACTTGCTTTTGATTATGCGATGAAAATCGCAGAAGAGAAGGAACTTATAAAATCGGCCAAAGCAGCAGAGTCAAGGAGAAAATTTGCTGCAAAAGAGAAGTCTGTAGAAGCCGTTAAAAAAATTGGTGGAGCAATTGGTGGAACCATAGGAAAAATTGCGGCACCAGTTAAAGGTATTTTTGATAAAATAAAAGAATTTTTTGGTCTTATACTTACAGGTATTGTTACTAATGTAGCATTTACTTGGTTAGCAGAAGAGAAAAATAGAAAATGGTTAGGTGATGTTTTTAATTTTATTGGCACCACAATTCCATATCTATTAGCAGGATTTCTTGGGTTTAAGTTAATCAAGTGGGGTACGAGATTATTCAGAATAGGAAGATTTTTATGGAGACTTCCGGGCAAAATCTTACGAGTATTTGGTCTTAGGTCTGCTGCTTCTGCAACATCTTCTGGTGGAGGTGGAGGATTATTTAGAAATGCTGTCGGACAAAGAAGAGGACTTACTTTAGGTAAAGCAACTCAGTCTAGAGTTGTTCCGGGAAGATTTAATGTTGCTGGTGGTGCAATAAGAGAAAATGTAGATGTTATAACAAGAGAGAAGAATTTATTTAATAGGACACTTCAACGTATGGAAGTGTCTGGTAAAATGTTCGGGAGAAATTTCTTAAAAGTTATAGGTGCCGGACCAGGAAAGAAAACATTAGTCAAGTCACTTTTAAAATTTGCAAGACCTATTTTAAAAAGAATACCTATTGTCGGGGCACTGATTGATTTTGCTCTATCCGTGGCTATGGGTGAAAACATAGGAAGAGCAGCATTTGGAGCAATTGGTGCTGCACTTCTTGGTGCAATCGGTACATTCTTGGGTGGTCCAATTGGAACATTTATTGGTGGTCTTGCTGGTGATTGGGCAGGTAGACAACTTTACGATTTATTCTTTGGTAATAGTAAATCTAAGGATGTTGCCGAACAACAACAAAAAGATGCCACAAAAACTGGAAGAATTGATCCTGATAGTGTAGATCCTGACGGTTTTAGTCGTGGAGGAACAGTTCCTGGAAGAGGGTCAGGAAATGTTGATAGTGTAAGAGCAATGCTTGCACCCGGTGAAGAAGTTATAAGAACAGCATCTGCGATGTTATTCAGACCACTTCTGAAAGATATTAATGATAATGCTGGTAGATTGTGGACTGCATTTTCTATGGGAATCAATAAACTTATGATGGTTTCCAAGTATCAGAGAGATGTTCAGAAAGAATTTTCAAAATCTATTGAAGATCAAGATAGTTATTTGAGAAATCAAAAGACAAAGAATCTTATAGGAACTGGAGGTGGATTTGGTTCCAGATCTTCTGCTAGGATAACTCCTAGAGCACCAAAAGTTACTAATATTAACATATCTCCACAATCTGGTGGTGGAATGACATTCCTACCAATGGTTTTGCCAACACAAAAATCAAAACCACCACAAATTCCACAAATGCAGAGTCCTGCCACTGAAGCACCAAATATTCCATCTGCAAATCCAGGAAATCCATTTATGATGCTAACTCCCGAATTATACGGAATTATGCAATAGGAGGTAGAATATGGAAGAAAGACAGGTAGAACAGCTAAAACTTAATGTTACTAATATCAAGAATTCTTTATTTTCTTCCAATAAGGAAATAAAGAAACTTAAAACTGATAAGAGAAATTTATTTTCTAAGTTAGAAAAGAAAAAAGATTTTAGAGAAGAAGAGCAAAGACTTGAAGGAGGAAAACTTGGTGTTGCATCCGGGTTTTCTAGAATTATGAGTTCTGTTACTTCTCCTGTAAGAAGTATTTTTGATAGGATACTTGATTTTATTGGATTAATTGCTGCAGGTATTTTAATTAATAATCTTCCTGCAATTATACAAAAAGTGCAAGAGTTTTTTGATAGTGATTTTATAAAAGGTATTGGAAACCTTTTAGGTATAATTGGAAATGGTATTTTAAAACTTGCAGAATTTGCAGGATTGTTTCCAAAATCAGAACAAGATAATATTGAGAAAAATATCAAAGAAACTGAAAAGAGATTTGATGATGATATAAAGAATGCTGATGCTGCAGAAAAAGATATAATTTCTTTAGAACGATTTTTAGGATCTAGTTCTTATCAGGAATCTACAGGATCTGATTCGGCAGAACCAAAAACACCAGAACCAAAAACACCTACTCCAAAGGAAAGTTTTAGTAGTGGTTCAGATTCTAATACTAAAGAAATAACGGCATCAAAGCCAGCACAATCTTTTAGTAGAGGTGGAACAGTAAGAAGTGAAGGGTCTTCCTCACAAACGTCATCTTTAGAATCAAAACAAACATACAAACCACAGATGAGTGGTGTTCCTAAAAAGGTAGAAAGAGATACAAACAATGGATTTAGAAATTTTCCAATAGCAGTTGATAATATTTACGAAACTACAAGACAGCATGAAAAAAATGTATTAGCATTTTCAAAGATGCTAAAAAAATCAAGAGATGTCGGCATTAGTACAAGTCCTTCTAATCCTTCTAATCCTTCTGATTCTTCTGATCCTTCCAATTCTCCCAGTCCTTCTACACCCAATATACCTATAACTACTTCAGGAATTATTACTGACGAAATAGTCGGGTATGTTGGAAGCACTGGAAGATCTAGTGGACCACATATTCATATAGAAACTGGTGATGGATATAGTGGTTCTGGTGGAAACATACCAGATAATGTTTTGTCGAATATTATTGTTGATGGAACCTCATTATCTTCATATGAAATGGGTGACGGGTTATATGCAGGTAGAAATCATAGAGGATTTGATTATCCAATTAGGTCTGGTGCCCCAATTACCCTTAAAGGTGGGTTAAAGTTTTTAGAATATGATTCGGGAGATAATGCTGGATATGGAAATTCTTTGATTATTGTTGGTACTGATGGGAGAAAGTATTTAATAGGCCACCTTGATTCTGGTCCTCCTAATCCAGAAAAAATAAGAGAAAGTAATAAAAATAATAATAAACCTGAAGGTCCCATACTTACCCCATTTCAAAAAAAATACTTTAAAGGATATGGAGAAGGTGGTAGTAATTACCGATTAAATAGAAGTATGAATAATCAATCGGTATTCATTTATGCAGTGCAACCGGTTGAAAACTACGTTCCTTTCCCATATCCAATGCCAATAGAAACTCCTGTTCCTGTTCCAACATCATCTCCACAATTACCATCAATATGGAGAACTTAAGATAAATGGCAAGCGCATCTCAACGAGCATCATTTGAAATATTTGAAATTATAAAAAATGGAAAACGAGTGGATGTTAGTGGCAATGGATTGAGTGCTACTAAGGTTACAACTTTTGATTACTACGAAAGTCTTCTTTCTCCAAATGTCACTGGAGTTTTATCAGTAGCAGATATTGCATCTTCCGTCCAATATGATTCGAAATATGATAAACAACAAAGATTTGGAACTTTAAGTTCTGCTCTTCCACTTACTGGTGATGTAGATGTTAAGTTTAAGATTGCAACAAAATATGGAACTTTAGACTTCTCAAAGAACCCACTCATTTTTGATAAAGAAATAATTCCAAATCAAGGATCAAATCGTGAAGTTATTATAATGAATTTGTTTTCTGCATATTCAAAAGCAACACAACTTCCAGTAAAAACAAAATATACTGGAAATATTTCGTCTTCTGTGAGAAGATTGATTAAAGATTATTTAAAAGTTCCTGATAATAAAATATTTACGACAAACTCAAAAAATGCTTGGAGTTTTCATGGAGGGAATGAGTGTCTATATAAAGTTCTTTGTGAGAAGGTTGCTCCAAGAACAGTCCCTGCTAAAGGAAATCCTGGATATTTCTTTTATGAAACTCAGGATGGATTTAACTTTAGGGCAATTGATGAATTAATATCTCAAGAACCTGTTGCAAATTATTATAAAAATGAAGTTTTAAGGGCAAACTTAGACAATGATAAAAATGATTTTAAGATTTTATCAAAGACTGATGTTAAAAGAGATGATCTGATTACATCTATAAAATCAGGTATTTTTATAAGTCGCAATATTTTTTGGAATCCTTTAACATCAGAATATATTGAAAAGACTTTTAAACTTGATGGTCTTGAAGAATCTCTTGGGAAAATTGACATTGATATTCCAGATTTAGAGTCCTATACAAGAACACATTTTCATATTTTAGATGTTGGTGGATCCGATCCTGGAATTGGATATGAAATTAATAACAATCCTGTAGAATGGGTTGCGAAATCGACAATGAGATATAATTCTTTATTCTCACAAATAATACAAATAACTGTTCCTTGCAATGTAAGTTTAAGAGCAGGAAATGTTATTAATTGTGATTTTGAGATTATAAGTCAAGATAATAAATATGAAGGTGCTATTGATGGAACTCAGAGTGGTAAATATCTAATATTGAATCTTTGCCACCATTTTGATGCAATAAATTCTTATACGTCAATGACATTAGTTCGTGATTCTTACGGAAGACATGGAAGAGGAGCATAAAAATGGAATTTAATAATCTATCAAAGCAACCATCAAACAAATATTTGGGAGTTGTTGTTAATTTTGATGATCAGAAGGATCAGGCAACTGGAAAGGGTTGGGGATGGAGATATAAGGTTGCTATAATGGATTCTTATAGTAACACTATAGATATTGCAGATGCAGAAATTGAATATGCGATTTGTATTTTTCCTGTTACTGCAGGAAGTGGTGGTGCGGGTAGATCAAAGTCTGCAAAAATAGTACAAGGTGATATTGTTATACTTGAAAAAATTAGTGGAATTCCTCATATTGTCGGATTGTATGGAAGAACTTCTCAAATTGTTTATGGAGAAGGTAGATTTGATGCAAAATCTGGATTTTATGGAGGTTTGAAACCTGGAAACATTTTGAATAATCAGGAAATTAATCAGTGTTCTGGACATTGTACTCCAAGACCATTAAACACAGGTTCAGGTTCTGATAAGTCCAAAAAAAGAAAAACTCCTATTGATAAACTCGCAGAAATTGGAATTGATGTATTTGCTGCAGCAGCAACTGGAGATTTTGTAAGTCCAATTGTATCTGTTGCTTCAGAGTTTTTACCATAAATATCAGCACTAGGAGGCAATTATAAATGGAAAAAAGGTATACTTATAATGGAAGAACATATGTATTAAATGATGATGGGGTTTGGTTGTCAACACTTGAAACAGGTGGTGGTAATTCATCTTTAGTTGGATTATCTGCAAGTGACCCTTCTTCAAGTAGATTAACTGATCTACTACGTAATGGTGAATTAACTAGTGCTTCCTCTCCAACAGAACTACCTGATACAAAACCAGATGTCCAATTATCAAAATTTTATGTTAGTCCTCCATCAGATACTGAAGGAAAAAGAATTTATGTTGACATAAAAAATAATGAAAATGGTATTATCACTAATGAAGAATATGAAAAAATAAAATCCGATTCCAATAGTCTTGGAGTAGAAGTTATAGAAGTTGCAAACGATGAAATTTTAGAAATAAGAGAAGGTACGACATATAAAGATAGAGACGACTTACCTACATCTACAGATGATGTAGGTACTACATCCCAATCTCAACCCCCACCTCCTTGTAAAGCAGAAGAATCTTATACAACAGGAAAGCAATTTATACAGGCAGATCCTTGCAAGGATAATACTTTTGCAAGAATAGAAGCATATCTAACCAACTTTTTTGATAAGATTACAAAAGCAGGGAATGCAATTGTAAATCTTCCTAATGAAATCAACTTTGTCGTAGATTTAATTGGCAGTTCTATCACCGGATTTACCAACAAGATGCTTGGTTCTTTAAATGCTAAATTATCTGAGGTTATCAAAAGTGGAATTAATACTCTTACTGGACTTCTTATTTCTTCTGGTTTTGGAATTCCTGCAATTATTGGAATTGAGAAAGCATTAATTCCTCTTGCTCAAAAACTTGTTGATGGTGTATTTTGTGCCGCAACTAAAGTACTGGAGGGTGCAAAGGATGCGCTAACAGATTTGATTACTGGAGCAGTCAAAAATGTTTTGAATGCTGGACAGTGTGTTGTTGAGCAACTTATGGGTGCATTTACAAATAATCTTGTAAATATTGTTGATTCAATTGTAGGTCCATTAGTTGCTCCAATTGCAGACATTTTAAACGGATTTGGGAAAAATATTTTTGGATTTAATATCAAAGATTTTTTACTTACAGGAATTAATGCAATTAGAAAGATTGCAAATCTTTTTGAGTGTGATGATAAAAAGGTTTGTCCTGCAAGTAGTAAGTATAAAATCGATCAAGGATTATTGAAAGATATGAGTGAAGAGGATGAGAATAGTGCTTGGAATACTATTTTCAGTGGAACTGCAATCTCTCAAGGTGCCACAAATCTTGCAACTGATTTTGAAAGACAATATGGCAAATGGAACATATTTGGAGCACCAGTAAGTGAGACTGGTGGTATTGGTCCTTGTCAATTTGGAAACATTACTGAATGTGGACTACCAACTGTCAATTTCTTTGGTGGAAATGGTGTTGGTGCTGCCGGTGAAGTCGTTCTTGGTAATATTATTGATAATGTTGATACAGAAGATGCTGTTGGTTCTGTATTAAAAGTTGGAAGTATTGTTGGAGTGAACATGACCAAACCAGGAAGTGGATATGGAAGACCGCCGATTGTAACTTTCCAAGATGGTTGTAATAAGGGATATGGTGCATATGGTCGCGCAATCATTGACCAAAATCCATCATCACCGACATTTGGACAGGTCACTTCTGTTGTGATTACAAGTGAAGGTGAAAATTATCCTGCAGACCTTGATGAACTACCACTTTATATTAGTGATGTGATAATTGAAAATCCAGGTCAAGATTATGAAGAAGGAGATACTATAGATGGTCTTGAGATAGAGATTACTGAAGGAAGAGTTACTAATGTTTCTGTTCTTCCTGGACTTGCATATAATGGATTACCAGACCTAAATATTCAAAGTATAAGTGGTTTTGGGGCAGTGTTGAGACCTATTATGTCAGTTGTAACGCCACAAACTGAAATTGTTCAAGTTATTGATTGTGTGAGTTAATTATGGGACAAGAATCTAGAACTTATGATGTATTTGGACCAAAATTAGTTATTGAAACTGGAAATCCTCAAATGAGTTCTCCAGGAAGAGAATCATTTAAAATGATGTCCACAACTGATTCTGGCATTCGTTTTGTTCAGTCACATGCTGAAAGTGGCATGTCGAAGATTATGAGTGAGGGTTCACTGCAGATTGAAGTTGGTGATTCAGATTTAGTTAATCCAGAACAAACTACATTTCAATTTGTTTCTCATAAAGGTGATTTTGCAATCAATGTTGATGGGGGACATATTAAGATTTATGGGAAAGCAATCACTATTGATGCATCTGAGCAACTTGTAATGCAATCACCCAAAATTCAAATTGGATATGAAGAAGAGCATAAAACAAAGGACATTAAAGTACTTGGACAAAATGTAGATATTAAATCGCAAAAAGGAACTCTTGCGGATATATTATTGACGAGTTCTTTTCTAAAAATGTTTGAGGGAACTTTAATTGAAGATTTGGCATTGATAGCATCAAATTCTCCAATTTCAACAGCAGTTAATATTTTAACCTAAAATGGCAAAATCCTGTCCTGTACCAAGAAATCCGGTATTTACGAGATCTGGTGACTCAGTATTTGAAAATGTCACTATTTGGGGAAAACTTTGTGCAGATAATGTATCTTTGCCCGGAGCAACGGAAATTGAAAATCTGATTGTTAAGGATAGTTCCACATTTTTTGGTGATGCAAATTTTAAAGAAGATGTTACTATTGATGGTACATTAACTGCAAGCATAATAGATACTGATTTTTTAACCGTTTTTAAAAGATTTAATGTTGGTACTGGAGGAACACTTTTTAATGCAGATACCAGATCAGATAGAGTTGGTATTGCAACAACAGAACCAATTGAAAAGTTTCAAATTAATAGTGTTGAAGATGAAACATTTATAGTTACTGAGACGGGTATTGTTGCAATTGGAAAAACAAATCCAGAATCAAATATATCAGGTATTGATACTGCTGGTCAAGGTCAATTAAAGCTTGATATTGATGGATCAGTATCAATTTCAAGAAACATTTATGATTCTGTAGGAGATCCTGGTGTTAATGGAGCATTTTTGAATCGTGATGAAAATGGTATTCGTTGGGTAACTTTTGAACCAGCATTTTCTGAGGGTGTTTTTGTTCAAGACGAAGGTGTTTATATTCCACTTGCTGGTGCTGCACAATCCTTTACAGTATTCAATTTTGTTCAGATCAATAGTCTTGGAGTTGGTACTGATAGCATCATTCCAATTCCGGATCCATCTAATCCTATAGAAATTGTAAGAATACAATCACAAGATTTTTGGGGAGCAACTGCTTCTGGCGACATTTATAGAATGACAAATGTTGGTATTAATAATAACAATCCAGCATTTGCATTAGATGTGAATGGAACTCTTAATGTTGATAATGCTACAACACTTAATAGTACACTAGATGTTGATGGAGAGACGACACTTAATAGTACACTAGATGTTGATGGAGAGACGACACTTAATAGTACACTAGATGTTGATGGTGCTACAACCCTTAACAATACATTAGATGTTGATGGAGAGACGACACTTAATAATACATTAGATGTTGATGGAGATACCACATTTAACAGTACGACGGAAGCCACTAGCACTACATCTGCATCAGTTCAAATTGATGGTGGTGTAGGAATAGTTAAGAAGTTATTTGTTGGTGGTGATACAAAAATAGAGGGAACTTTAGAATTAGATAATTCTTTAATTGATATAAACCAGCAAACGGGAGTTGCAGGTAAAGACTATAGACTCTCATCAGTTGGTACTGGTGTATCTTGGAGACCATCGGGTGTCGAGACACAAAATACAATTTGGGTATCAAAGGATGGTGATGATGCAAATAGTGGGTTACTTGAAGGTGATGCTAAAGCAACAGTTGGTGGTGCGGCAGCAGTTGCTCAACCTGGTGATACAATTAAAATTCGTCCAGGAAGATATATTGAGAATAATCCAGTAGGTCTTCAGAGAGATGTATCAATCACTGGAGAAGATATACGACTTGTTACAATCGAACCATCAAATCCAAATTTAGATGTGTTTTGGGTGAGAAGAGGATGTCTTATTGAGAACTTAAATTTTGCAGGAGCAACAATAGGAGTTTCTCATGCTGGTGGTGCTGCGGTTGCATTTCCTGTAACGGGAGAAACTGCCAATAGTGGTTATACTGCAGGAGGACCAGCAGATGAAGGTCCAACGGAAAGATGGAGGTCACCATATATCCGTAACTGTACCAACTTTATGACTGAAAGTATTGGTATGAGAATTGATGGCAATGATGCAACATCATTATCAGATCCTGGTGCAGATCTTAAATCTATGGTTTGTGACTCATTTACACAGTATAATGAGAATGGTATTGGAGTATCAATTACTAATAATGCTTATGCACAATTAGTTTCTATCTTCACAATTAACTGCGATAAGGCAATTTATGTTGATACTGGAGGGCAGTGTGACTTAACTAACTCCAACAGTTCTTTTGGTAATTTTGGATTATATGCTGTTGGATTGGGTGCAACAGAATATACTGGATTGGTAAATGTCAATGTTATACCAGGAGATAATTCTGATGTTATCGTTGGAAAAGGTGTTACTGATAGTTCTGGAAGTCCGAGAAGACCTTTTGATGGTCAAGCTTTATACTTCAAAATTGATTTAAATAATTATCCAGATGCTGTTGGTTCTGGAAGAATTACTGCACCATTAGAAGAAGTTTCTAGAATTACAGTCATAAATGGAGGATCTCCTGGACAATTCAGTCAAGCAAGTCCACCAAATGTTATAATTAGAGATTCTGATGGAACTGTCGCACCAAAAGGTCCTCAAGGAATTATTGCAGAAGCAAGTGCAACAGTAAATGAAAATGGACAAATTACCGAGATTGATGTAATTAATTCTGGAAGAAATTATCTTCCAACACAAAATATGGTTGTTGATATTAATGGAAATACAACATATGCAACTGTTACGATGGAACCTATTTATTTTACAGTTTCGGAGGCAACAGAAAATACGGTAGGAATTACGACGATTACTTTCAATGAATTTGTTCCATATGAATTATTTGAAGATGACCCATTCGCACTTCAGAGAATTAGTCGTATTCTGACAAGTTCTCACTCTTTTGAGTATGTTGGTTCTGGCACTAGCATAAATACATCACTACCCTTCCAGGGTGCTCTTCCAATTAAAGAGAATGAAGTTGTTGCTCTTAATGGAGCACAAATTCCATTTACCTCAACAGATCAAAAAGGAAACTTTGATATTGGTGAAGGTATTCAAATTGATCAAACAACATCAACAATTAGGGGAAGAGACTTTAGTAAAGCAATTCAGGCAGAAGTTACACCACTCATACTTGCATTGAGATAAGATATGGCAATCGCACCACTTAATAAATTTATTACAATTGCAGTCCCAGTAGCACCAGGAGAACAAACTGTATATACTGCACCGACTGGAGTTTCTTCTATTGTTTTGTATGCTTCAGTATCTAATGTTGGAGTTAATACATATCCAACAGTTACTTTCACACATAGAAGAAAGAGTACGGCATCTAAGACGGCAGGAAATACGAGAAATATTAGAGTTATAAAAAATGGTGAAATACCACCACAAGATGCACTAGTCATTATTGATGGCAGATTAGTTTTAGAAAGATCTGCACTGATACAAGATTCAGTTGTAATCGAAGGAGTTCAGGATGGTGTTGTATCTATAAGCACCGTCCAATATGATAATACAACAGGTATTACAACTGTAGAAACAGCAACACCTCATGGATTTGATGTAAATGATGAAATCACGATGAGTGGAATTGCATTTACTTGTGGTTCTTATACTGGTGGTCTAACCACATCTATTTTCCCAGATCCACAAAGATCTTTTATTGTAGATAGTATTGATGGTCCTGTTGGAACATCACTTACATTTACTACCAATACTGGTGTAGTTTCTGGCATTGCACATACATATCTAAGTGGTGGTCAGGTTGCTCCATTACAAATGGAATTAATTATGAGTATTCTGGAAAATAGCACAACATAATTATGGCAAAGTACTTATCAGGTCGTTCCAAATTAACTCCACAGACTAGACTAAAAGAAGAAAGATATAAGTATCTTTCTGTGGCAGATGCAGAACCCAATCTCGGAGAACCTTTAGTAGGACCATCATCTATAGGAGCAAAACCAGTTCCTGTTGGGCAACAATATATTGTCGTATCTGTTCCAGATAATCCAGAATCTTTTCCTGGAGAAAGATATTGGATTCCAAATCAAGGGGGAATTATACCCGGATCAATTAGTGTTTATGATGAAGGATTAGATAATTTAGTTGGTGGATTAAGTAGTACAACACAATTAAATTTTATTGGTGCAGCTATTACTACTCAAGGATATTTAAATCCAGACTTTTCTCCAGCACCAAATGTAGATATTACAGTTTTTGCTCCTGGCAATAACACAGAAGTTTTATTTAATTCTTCAAATGATTTTGCGACAGATACGAGATTTACATTTAACAATGGACTTCTTGCAGCAGGAGATAGAATTACTGTAGGAACTGGTGGAACAGTCATTACAACGACTGGGATTGGATCTGTCGGTATTGGAACCACACAACCAACACAAGAACTTCATTTAGTAGGTGACTTTAGAATTACTGGAGACATTTATGACTCTACTAATCAACCAGGACAGACAGGATATTTACTTACAAAATCTGCTGATGGGGTTTTATGGGTTAGAGAAGAATCTATTATAACAGGTGCTGGTGGAACAATTGGGCAAATTCAATTCCATAATAGTGCCGGTCTTGTAGATGGTGCCGATAATTTTTATTATGATTTTAATAATCAAAGAGTTGGTATTGGGAGTACACAACCAACACAATTATTAGATGTTCTTGGAGTATCTACGTTTAGTGGTGGAGTATTCATTGATACTTTAAATGTAAGTGGTACTTCTGCATTTGGACAACTTATTAATGCTAATGGTGGAATAGATGTATTAGGACATACGGAAACGGATACATTAAATGTATCTGGTTTATCCACTTTTGCGGGTAATCTGGATATCAATGCTTCTGTTAATATTTCAACAAATCTTGATGTTGATGGAACAACAGATCTTGATATTCTCAATGTTTCCGAAACTGCCAAGTTTACAGATACGGCTGATAATACATTAGGAAATACGAATACTGGATCTGTTCAGATTGATGGTGGTGTTGGTATTGATAAAAATTTAACTGTTGGTTCAGGAATATCTGCTACTAATCTTTACATATCCGGAATTGGAACTATTGAGCAATTTGATTTTGGTATCGGAGAATTTGATAATATAATAGTTACTGGAATTTCTACTCTTGGAAATGTTGTAGTTGAAGGAAATACTATAAAAACAAAACCAGGAGCAGGAAATTTAATTCTTGATTCTGATGGAGCATCTAC
>Ga0222718_10002315_pt1 | contig 17231 bp, 11 predicted proteins | sample C33_27DmetaG_FD_165045 | JGI IMG/M metagenome (GOLD analysis project Ga0222718, IMG submission 165045) | Estuarine water microbial communities from San Francisco Bay, California, United States - C33_27D | ecosystem: Environmental > Aquatic > Marine > Unclassified | place: USA: California... | reverse complement strand
GAGGAGTGTTCGATATGCTTTCATGATGTTGTTAGCGTTTTTTATTCTTACTATTGTGGCGAGGAGCTAGATCTGGGGCTTCGTCTTTCGGCAGCCATTTTTTATGTTCAGAAACAACGGCTGCATAGTTTTCCTTGTCTTCGCCGGCCAGCAGGTTGCTGTGGTTCCAGGGATCGTCGGTTTTACAGTCGAAGAGTTCTTCGGTGCCATCCTTGTAATGGATGTAGCGCCAGTCGCGGGAACGGACGGCATGGTTGCCGCGGCCCTGGGTCATGAGGGCGGGACGGTCCCACCTGGCTTGGGGATCTTTCAGCAGCGGGACGAGGCTTTGACCATCCACATCAGGCTTGGCAGGTAAGCCGGCAAGATCGAGCAGCGTCGGATAGATGTTGACCAGGCCGACGGGCGTATCGATTCGCGTTCCAGGCTGGGTGATGCCCGGTGCCACGATGATAAAGGGCACATGACTGGACTTCTCCCAGAGGGTGAACTTTACCACGCTCTCCTTGTCGCCAAGGTGATAGCCATGGTCCGACCACAGCACGATGATGGTGTTTTCCGCCCGTCCGGTGGCATCGAGTTGATCAAGAAGTTGCCCGATCTTGGCGTCGGCGTAGGAGGAGGACGCCTGGTAGGCACGAACGAGACTCTTCAGGGAGGCGGAATCGTCTTCAGCTGCGGAAGCATCGGAAGGCTTACCGCTTCGAGTCCATTGTGTGTGAGCCATCTCATCATCGAAAAGATAGCCGTGCCAACGCCATTCCGTGTGAGCCATATCGATCCCAATTTGTGGCACATCATCCAAGTCACCAGGAGGCATCGGTGGCATCACCACCTGGTCGAATGGATAGAGATCGAAAACACTGGGCGGGGCAAAATGCGGCAGGTGCGGATGGAAAATGCCGGCAGCGAGGAACAGGGGCTTGTCGCGAGGCATATCCTTCATTCTTTCCATCGCCCACTCGACGGTGAATTCATCCGTCAGCTTTTCCTCCACCGGGCCCCAGTCGAAATTGCCAAAAGCGCCCTTTCGGATCTTCGGTTTGGGGCTGCGACGCATCTCGAAGAACTCTTCGAAAGACGGATTGGCGGGATCTTCCGCACCAGTGGGGCCATGATGAAAAATCTTCCCCGCGCCACGCGTGCGGTAGCCGTGTTGATGAAAATACGTTGGCAAGGTCACCGCGTCGGGCAGCATCTCGCGCCAGGGATCCGGGTTGTTGTAGACTCCACTGGTCGACGGCCGCAGACCGGTGAGGGTTGCGGTGCGCGAGGGATTGCAAGAGGCTGAGGCACAGTAGGCCTTCTCAAAAAATGCCCCGCGTTTCGCCAAGCGTTCGAGGTTTGGTGTTTGGATCGGGTTGTTCTTGTCGAACAGCGTCGTCCAGTCGTTCATGTCATCGATGGCGATGAACAGGATGTCCATTTTCGTGGCGGGAGTTTCCGCACCCGCTTTCGGCTCCTGTGCGCTGCACACCGAGGTGAGCAGGGTAAGGAGGAGAAGGCCAAGGATTTTCTTGGTTACGTTCAATGTCATCGCTGCCTGCATAAAAACGGTTTGCTGGGTTAGCGATTAACCGGCACAGGGCTGTTTTTCCCTTCCGCGATCCTCTTCATCAGGGCCCTGAGCTCTTCCAGTTTTTCCGGATACTTTGCCGCGAGGTTGCTTGTCTCACCGATATCCGAGTCGAGGTCATAAAGTTCTTCAACCTCCTTCCTGTAGTGATCCAGCCAATAGGGGGGAGCGCTGTGGACGGCCTGGAGATACTTCCACTTCCCCTGGCGCACGCCATTGCCCTGATAAAAGAAGGTTTGGCGAGCCCCCTCCTGGCTGTGTCCGAACAACAGTTCGCTTTGGTCAACCCCATCGATGAGCCGGTCGTCCGGAACCTCGAACCCAGCCAGGGCGGCAAAGGTTGGCAGGAAATCGATGGTCGCAAAAATGGCATCTGATGTTTTCCCTGCCGGCACCTTACCCGGCCAACGGACAATACACGGCACCCTTGATCCTCCCTCGTAGCAGGACCCCTTTCCGTTGCGCAATGGACCGGATTCTCCCCAGAATATGGTTCCTTTCTCCTGAAAAAATGCAGCCGGCCTTTTTTTGTTTTTCGACCTGTATTTTAAGTCAGGGTCTGGACGTAAACCCATTTTAGACTCGTAATAAGCCGGTTGGTTCCAGGGGCCATTGTCCGTCGTGTAGATGACGAGCGTGTCCTTGCGCAAACCCAATTCGTCGAGCCTATCGAGCAGGCGACCGGTTTCGTAATCAAACTCCTCCACCACATCGCCGTAGAGTCCTCCCTTGGACTTGCCACGGAATCGTTCGGACGCATCAATGACCGTGTGCATCATGGTGTGGGCGAGGTAGAGAACGAAAGGCTTGTTCGGATCGCGCCTGTTCTCGAGAAAATCGATGGCCTTGTTCGTGTAAAGGGTGGTCAGGCTGCCCATGTCATCCGTGCGCCCGGCTTCCGTGTTGTTCTCGTGAAAGGTCACGCTCCCGTTATCATTTGCTCCCAGTGCCCCAAAGTAGTAATCAAATCCCTGGGCGTTGGGCATCCGATCAATGATCGCTTTGCGGTTCGATACATCCCATTTGCCAATACACGCCGTCTGATAACCCACATTCCTGATCAGTTCGGCAAAGGTGATTTCGCTGCTCGGCATCGCCCAACCCTTGCTGCGGATCGGGTAACGGCCGGTCAACAGGGCTGAGCGCGAAGGTCCACATACGGACTGGGCATAGAAGCTGGTAAAGCGTGTACCCTCCCTGGCCAGCTGGTCCATGCGCGGAGTTTTGTTCTTTTGATTCCCGTAACAGCCCAGGTCTGCGTATCCCTGGTCATCGGTGAAAATGATGACGATGTTCGGTTTGCTCCCCTCTACTACCGGGGCAGCGGCACCCACTTTCGGCTCCTGCGCGCTGCACACGGAAGTAATGAGGGTAAGAGCGAGTAATATTCGAGATGCTTTCATGATCTTTTTAGCGTTTTTTATTCTTACTCTTGTGGCGAGTGGGGCTTTCAGGTGCTTCCGTTGCCGGTAGCCATTTTTTATGCTCAGAAATAACGGCGGCGTACTTGTCCCTGTCCTCGCCGGCCAGCAGGTTGCTGTGGTTCCAGGGATCATCGGTTTTACAGTCGTAGAGCTCTTCGGTGCCATCCTTGTAGCGAATGTAGCGCCAGTCGCGGGAGCGGACGGCGTGGTTGCCGCGGCCCTGGGTCATGAGGGCAGGACGGTCCCACCTGGCTTGGGGGTCTTTCAGCAGCGGGACAAGGCTTTGGCCATCCAGGTCAGGCTTCGCGGGTAAGCCGGCAAGATCGAGCAGCGTCGGGTAAATGTTAACCAGGCCGACGGGCGTATCGATTCGCGTCCCCGGCTTGGTGATCCCGGGAGCCACGATGATAAAGGGCACATGATTGGCCTTTTCCCAGAGGGTCGTTTTACCGCACGAGGTTTTGTCGCCGAGGTGATAGCCATGGTCCGACCAGAGCACGATGATGGTATTCTCTGCACGGCCGGTTTGGTCGAGTTGATCGAGTAGGCGGCCCACCATCTCGTCGGCGAAATCGGAAGCCGCCTGGTAGCTCTGGACCATTTTCTTTAAGCTGCCGGGATGATCATCTGGTTTCTGCGATGTGTAATTCCAGCCGTCCAGCGAGATGCGTGCCTTCTCAACACCGAGCGGGGGCACGTCCGCGAGATCATTCTCTGGCATCGGCGGCATGCGAAGCGTGTGGAAGGGATACTTTTCAAAGGTCCTCGGCGGGGCAAAAAAAGGCATATGGGGCCGGTAGATGCCTGCGGCGAGGAACAGGGGCTTCTCCCTGGGGTGCGAAGCCATGACTTCATTCACATACTCAACGGTATGCTCATCGGCCTGTTTATCCGTATCATGCTCGCCCCAATCAAAAAATCGTTTTCCACCGGGATAGCCGTTGTAATTCATATGAGGCTTGTCCGCGTAGAGCCTCGACTTTCCGGCAGGCTGCAACTTGTAAAAGGCATCGAAAGAGGGATTGTCCTTTCGTTCGATTCCAGCTTTTCCGTGGGTAAAGATCTTGCCAGCCCCAATCGCGGCGTATCCATTGTGCTTGAAAACCTGCGGCAGGGTGATCACGTCCGGAAGCATCTCACCCCACGGATCCGGGTTGCGGTAGACCCCGCTGGTCGACGGGCGCAGACCAGTCAGAATCGCAGTGCGCGAGGGATTGCAAGCGGCTGAGGCACAGTAGGCCTTCTCAAAGAACGCCCCGCGTGCTGCCAAGCGTTCGAGGTTTGGCGTTTGGATCGGGTTGTTTTTGTCAAACACCGTCGACCAGTCGTTCATGTCATCAATGGCAATGAACAGGATGTCCATTTTCTTGGCGGCACAGATGGGCGAGAGCATAAAAAATGCCATGAAGACCCAGGTAGAGACGCTGAGGCTCACCGTGTTTGTTTTATTTTCGGTGTGCATATATGATTTGGTGAAGGTCGGCGTTCAATTTTTATCGACTGAATGCCATGCTTCGATTTTGGCTCTCAACCGTTCCACGATTTCCGGATGTTGAGCAGACAATTCATTTTCTTCGTGGGGATCGTTTTTCAAATTGTAGAGCCGCACCGGCTTGGTGTCCCATATGTGGGCATTTCTAACATCCTTGCCGTGATAACGGACCAGCAGTTTCCAATCCCCTTCGATGCCCCATAGATATTGCAAGGTATCATCCGGGTTTCCGATCGTAATGTTCTGTGTGGAATGAACACTTCCAAACACCATCTTGCGCTCATTTCGTGCCGTTTCATCCAGCAGGTTAATGCCCGGCAATCCTTCCGGGGCCTCCAGCCCAGCGGCAGCGGCAATCGTAGGGAACAGATCAATGGAGTGGGCAAAATTGGGATCGTCCCTCGGCTCAATCCTGCCCGGCCAGCTCAGCATGATCGGCGTGCGGATTCCATTCTCATAGGGAGATGTTTTTGAGCGCAGAGCAAATTTCTCTTCCCTCTTCTGATTCGGATCATCCGCCCGCGTGCTTCTCGCTGCCCAGCCATTGTCACAAATGTAAACAATCAGCGTATTTTCAAGCGCACCTTTCTTTTCCAGATATGCCAGCAACTCCCCACAGGTTTCATCCAGCCATTCGCACATGGCATAATATTTGGCAACATCCAGGGCGCGCCCTTTTTTCTGGTATTTGTTCAGCAGACGGGTCGGCGGATTATGCGGGGTGTGCGGCAGGAAGACACCATACCAGAGGAAGAACGGTTTATCCTGCCCGACCGCCATATCCACAAAATCGGTCACGGGCTTGAGCCCTTCACGGCCGATCGCCAGCGATTCTTTACTTCCATGCCGCCCCTCCATCTTCATGCCGTGCGTGAAGCCACCATCCTTCCAGGAACCTTCCCACCATTTTCCGGACTGGTGCGCCAGATAGCCGTTCGACGTTAGCAGCTCAATAAAACCGGGATGTTTGTAGAAACCATCCTGAAGCGGTTGATCGAGCTCTTGACGACGCTCCTTGGCCCGACCACTGGCTTCCAGCGAAAGGTCGTTTCCGGTTACGCCATGATCAAACGGATGCAGTCCCGTCACCATCGAGGCCAGCGATGGGCGGCAGACCGGTGCTGCCAGATAGCCGCGCTTGAAGACAACACTGCGACTCGCCAACTTATCGAGATGTGGCGTCTTGATCGCCTCATGCCCCATAAAACCATAGTCCGTCCACGCTTGGTCGTCGCTCAGGATCAGGACGATATTGGGGGGCTGATCTGCGTATGCTTTGGCAGCAAAAACGAGGGAGATGGCTAACAGAAGAACTCCAGGTAAATGACTTTTAGAAGTTGAAAGCATCGTATGAGTCTGGGTCATTATTTGTTTCTAGTGGTTGAGTAAATCGACTTCATGTTCCAGGCGCAGACCTTATTCACCTTCAGGTCGCCGCCTTTGCTAAACAAACTGACGTGGAGATCCTTTGGATCGTATTCATGCCAGGCGACGGCGGCCTGACGGTCGTTGGCAAAGACCTCGATCATGCTCTTGTCTATAAAGATGCGCAGGGTGAGATCCTCCCCTTCTTCAAGCTCGAAGGGTGGCTTGGTGTAGCCGACCTTCAGGCTCTTGCTGCCCTTGCCCGATGAGATCGTGAAACCCTTATTGCCGTCCTGATCAGCCAGCACCTTGATGCCGAACGCATTCGCTGCGGGAGCCTCTATGACGATCTCCAGTTCCATGGTGTCCCCAGAAATGCCCTCCAGCATGTGAGTGGTGTCACTTTTGACCGTAATGTCCTTTAAGGTTTTTTCATCGCTGCGGAGTTTTTTAAGTTCACGCAGGGGTTTGATCAGCAGGGTTCCCTCCTCGGAAAGACTCAGCTCACGGGGTAGCGACTGGATGCCGGTTTGGATCTTGTCTCCCAAGACTTTAGTGAAATCGATTTCTCTGGGCACTGGGTTTTTCTTTTTCGACACGACGGTGGTGCACCAGGACCACATCACCCTGCGGCCATCGGGTGCCAGCAGGGATTCGGGAGCAAAGAAGTCCCAGGCGGCCCAGTTCATCAAGCCATGCTGTTCGGGCAGGAATTGTTCGTCCTTGAAATCGCCGATAAAATAACGGCAGCCCAGGTTATGGCTGATGCAGAGCAGCACCCATTTATCTCCCATTTTAAACATATTCGGGCAGGAGATGTCTTCTTCTCTTCCTACCCCAAGTTTCTCTTCGTCAAAATCCGGGTGAAGCAACTCACCGATATGGACCCAATCCCTGAGATTATCAGACTTCATCATCACCGGAGGTTCGCTACTACTGCGGGCATTGAGTGCATAGTAAACCCCATGGTTAATCCACAGGTCGGGATCGAAGTAGGACATCTCCGTGATGTCCTTGCCGTCCTTGTCTTTCGGGAGAACCAGTTCGGGCTTGCTCCACTGGTCCAGGTTGTCGTCCAGAGCGTAGGAAATCCAATTCCTGCTCGATGACTTACCGTGGTAGATGATGCCTGGTTTGCCTTCCTTGGTAAAAAATCCAGTACCGCTGAACATGCCATGCCCCATCGCTTTGGGAGTCAGCACGGTGGGATGCCAAATCCAGTGCACCATATCTGTGCTGGATACATGCCCCCAATCTGGCCCTAAATCACGACCCCTCTCTTTTTTGCGAGCCTCCCGGTCTTTGTAAATGTAGTGCAGATGGTAGCGCCCCTTGTAATAGAAGGCCGGGTTGGGGTCGCCGGGTACGGCGGCCCCTGGGCCCGGGTGGGCGAGGTGGTAGGTCAACCAGGTGGCAGGCGGGTTCTCCGGCATCGCCGGAGTCACTGCCTTCGAGAACAGCGTTGTGCAGAGAGCGGTATGAAAAGATAGGAGGAGTACGGTGCAGGTTTTCATGGTTTAATTTTTTCGTTTCCTCAAAAATTTGAGCTCATGGGCTGCGGCTTCATTGTAGGGTTTGTTAAAAGCGCTCCGCTCACGATTAGTTTGGCTATTAATCTTGCCAACATAATTGCTGGCATCGGCCTCAGTAAAAACCACGCAGGACAAGCAAATGAGTAGGTAGCGAACTAAATAGGGCATTGCTTAAATACCACTCGATTATCCAATAACTAACAACTATTTAATGACATCTTTTGCGTTAAAATTCTGTTGATTTGCGTCAATTAATCCACTTCAGGCAAAAGCCTAACCAAGGCATTAGCTAGTCTAAAAAGTAGAGGAACCTAAAGCTTCAGGTACGGCCTTTGGGAAGTCGCTTGTAGCAGATTATTCGGTCCGTCCTCTGTAGGCGGTGTTTGCTCCGGTTGAAGGTTGCATGCTTTTCATGGATATTGCTTTGTCCCGTTTCGCAGATGTCTGCTCCTTACTCTCACCGGGGTTCACATACCACTCACTGCCTGTATGGGCTTCGGCAAAGATCTGCCTGACTCTGCCGATGATCTCAGGGTTGCTTTCCGCTAGATCATTTATACACGCAAGGTCCTCAGTGATGTCATACAGCTTTATCGCCTTGGAGGGATGCTCCCGGTATGCCCACCACTGATCCATACGAATACTTTGAGCATGACGTGACTTTGTTCCATTCTCCCAATAGAGATATCGGTGTGTCTCTTGCTCATCCGGCTTGCCTCGCAGTATCGAGGCAAAGCTGATCCCATCGGTTTTCGGGGGAGCGATATTTGCCAGGTCGGCTACCGTTGCCGAAATGTCGTAAAGGGCGCAGATGTGGTCGTTTTCTTCTGCCTTAATTTTGTCCTTCCAATAGACGAAGAAAGGAACTCGTAGACCACCTTCATGGGTGGAGGTTAACTTCCCTTTCGGCCATGGACCTTTGTTTTTGAACAGAGGGTCATCCTCATGTAGGGATCTGCCGAAGTACCCCCACTGGCTGTATCCATTATCACCGGCAAAGAAGATTACAGTGTTATCGAGGATCTCAAGCTGGTCCAGCAGGTCAACCATCTTTCCAACGCCACGATCCAGATGGCCGAGCATTGCTGCCCATTCCTTGTGCTTCAGATCCCAAGGCTTGTCTTTGTAGATTCCAAGGTCGGGTGTGATACAAGGGCCGTGGGGAAGTTGGGTTGCGTAGTAGAGGAAGAAAGGCTTATCCCGGTTCTTTTTAATAAACGAAAGTGCCTCATCCAGGAAGAGGTCTTCGGAATATTTTGCTGCGGAGGCGACAGGGACACCGTCGGGAACGAGATGCCCATGCTCATCGTATATGTTCTTCACATCGTCCAGTCTATCTGCCGCACGCCCATTGTAGGTGTAAACACGCTTCATGTTGAATCCGTAATTCTCAGGAATCGGCTCCGGCTTTCCGTTTCTCATCAGGTAGTGGGGGAAGAAGCCATGAGCCCGTGCCTGATCGTAGTATCCGTACGAGAAGTCGAATCCCTGCTTATCAGGAGCTCCCTCGGTGCCGGGCAAACCAATGCCCCACTTGCCGATAAAACCTGTGGTATACCCGGCCCCTTTGAGCACCTCGGCCACCGTAACATCCTCACTCAACAGGTGATCCTGTCCCCTGACTGAACTATTTGCTCGAATACGGCAATGTCCCATGTGCATTCCGGTCATCAGGCTTCCCCGAGATGGGGCACATTCCGGCGAACCACTGTATGCCTGAGTGAACCGGATGCCATTTAGCGCTAGGGCATCAAGATTAGGCGTGGAAAACTCCTTCTGCCCGTAGCAACTCAGATCGCTGTAAGAAAGGTCATCCGAAAGAATTATAAGTATGTTGGGCTTTGGCGGGTCTTCTGTCGCAAATGTTGCGTTGGTTTGGGTAATCGGGAGCGCCATAGCAATAATCAGAGATGCGAAATATCGCCTGAGACCAAGTGGATGTGAAGTGTTTTTAAAATTGTGATATTTCATTTTTAGCTAACCTGTATAATCACTGGTTCTTATCATATTAATTTACTATAGTTCCAGATGAGTGGTTCGTTGATCAATTTAGCCCCTAAGATCAAGCACGGCTATCATTCTTCGCCTACGTCCGGATTCTTGTGTTTCTGTTCTGTAAGCAGTTTCATATTGCGGTGGTCATCTTGACTCAGAGCGAGTAACCGGTTGTTCTGCACCGTCTTGCTCCGTCGCTTACTGTTCTTCAGTATGGTTCTAGTTTTCTGGAAGGATTGATTTCCATGAGGCCATCAATTCGCCGATTTTCTCAGGTGTAGGCAACTCGCCAGTCTCATTACCAATAGTCCAACGGTAGCCATAGGGGTCGACCATGACCCCTGAACGCGATCCCCAAGGAAAATCTTGCACTGGCATAATGACAATGACTGAAAGGTAAGTAATGATGCGAGGATACAACACGTATGTGAGATATTTAGTTAGCAAAACCATTGAGCAAACCATGGTTTATAATACCCGACCATTTCTCCACCTCTATACTCCATGCATCCCCGCTGAATCAGCCTGCGGTACCCTCAATGATTGTGGTCAACTGCACCACTCAAAATACTTGGGTGCAAGGGAACGATATAAAATTGCTCGTCCGTAGCGGAATGGCCACGGAAGTGTAGTTGGTTTTCTTCACATATGGTAGAAATTATCGACTCAATAGAACTGTTTTTAAACTGATAACTCTTCTTTCTTTCGTAGACTTCATCGTCTTCAAGAAGAAGTGTAATCTCAAAATCCTCGATATACTCTTCTTTAGAATGATTGGCATTCTTATCCAGTTCTTTTCGGACTGCACTTTCCAGGTCCCTGAATATTTCTTTCAGGGGAGTATCCTGCCAGGAAATAAGATCCAGTTTGATATTTTCTGGAAGCCCTCCAGGAAATCGAACATAAGTCAATATTTTCATCGGCAACCTGGCGACTCCCATTTCTATTTGACCTATTTGAAAATTTTGTTGGTTAAACAGTAAGCTAAGGGCAAATTTTTGCTCGTACTTTTTTTGAAGTGCTTGGTTAAATTCACTTGGGTCCATAGCCACAAAAACAGTCTTATCATCATAGAGCCAGCATCCCCCGATATTACGAACGCAATTATCAACAGTTCGCTGGAGAGTAAAACCAGACAGACCATTAATAGGAAATGATTGCTTAAGGGCCTGTTCTGAAACCTGCAACTGGATGTCGTGTGGTTCTAGAATATCTGCCAGCTTGCTAATACGCTCATTCCTTAAGTTGAAGTGCTCTACTACCTCCTCATCAAACTTGGCTGGTAAAACATAGGGAGCTAACGCAGATTCTAGTTTCTTTAGGCGCTCTGTTTCATGGGCGGGAATAGCCGGTGAACAAGAAAAGGAACCAATGAGCATGAATGCTACCAGCAATGAGGCAATGGGTAATCGCATAGTCGGAAGTCTATTATATACCTACCACTAAATAAAGACTTATCGTACTGCTCCTTCTTTGCCTGGGACTGCTTGAACATCCCCATGGTAAAAGACGCCGATCACCCGGGTCATATTTCCTTTCAAGCCGGGAAAGTTGCCACCGGGGTTGCCGTCTCTATCCATCATATTGGCAGTAATGACATATCGGCCCAACTCGGGAATGTAGGCAATATCGGGGTCCTGGATGCGGTGGTTGTCCCAGTCATCCACTTCGTCGGAACGAGGGGTGATCGCTTTGCCCACATACTCGAAGGGCTGATCAATATCTTTGGATTTCCAGGCCACCACCTTGTAAGGGCTGCCCTTGGATTCCCGGTCGCAAAAGATGTAATAAGTTCCATGGATCTTTTCGATGGTGGCATCTCCCACGCCGTAGGTGTGCCCGCCATCGGGATTGGGATCGACCGCCTTGGCGTTGACCAATTTCCAGTCCCCCAGTCCGGTGGTGGAACTGAAGTGAGCCAGGCTGGTGCCATCCGGACCGTGAGGGAAGTGCCCATGCTCACCGAACATGTGAAACAAACCGTTCTCGTAATAGATGCCAATATCATCGCACTGCTTACTGGGAAAAGTGCCTGCTGCTTTCCATTTGCCACTGGCTTCTTCCAGCGGGCCAGAGAAGGTGTAAACAATTCCTTCCTCGTAGAGGTAGTAGGTCCCATCAACTTTGACCCCGTCATCGTACTCGTAGTGTTTGCCGATGACATAATTGTCGGAAACAAGCTCCCAGTCTGCGCTACTCCAGGAGAATTTCTTCGCACGCCAGAGATGTGCCGCTTTGGTCGTGTGGCTGATGATCAGGTGATAGGGATACTCCTGCTCCGGGTCGACGAAGAGAACCGAGTCATGGTTGTTGCCAAAGGTGGTGGTGAATACCGGATTATCGACTGGGCGTTCCCAATCCAAGGAGTCAAACACTTTTGCCTGCTTTCTAACCTCCTCACTCGCATGAAAGGCTCTGTGCCCAGTGGATACCGTTCCCAAGACCGGGTGAAATTGCCCGGGCTTATGGGCTCGATGTTCTTCGATCCGTGAGAAAAGTTCCGGTTTTCCGATCAGGTTGTTCCACTCATGGGGGTCGTTCGCGTGATCGTAAAACTCTTCCGATCCATCGTTGTAATGGATGTAGCGATACCTTTCGGAACAGATGCTGTAGTTCCCCGGACCGAAGCTGGTGCGTGCCATATTGGGCCACTCCGCCCGAGGGTTTTGAAGAAGATTTGCCAGGGAGTTGCCCTCCAGTTTCTTGTCTTCCTTGAGTCCTGCCATCTCCAATAGCGTAGGGTATACATCCAGTAATTGCACGGGCTTGGAGCATACTTTCCTACGGACCACACCTGGACCGGCAAGGATGAGGGGCACGCGGGTGCTGTCCTCCCAGAGGCTGCGCTTCGCCCAGCGATCCTTTTCCCCGAGGTGAAAGCCATGATCAGAATAAAGAACAACCACGGTGTTGTCTTTGGCCGGACTGTTGTCCAATGCATCGAGGAGCTTACCCACCTGATGATCCACAAAACTCACACAGGCCAGGTAAGACTGAACCAGCGGTTTCCACTCGTTGCTTTGCTTGACCCAGTCCTGGGTTGGGGCCACATGGTTAAGCCGGGTGAGGTTGATTCCATATTCCGACAGGTCATCCAGATCTCTCTCCAACACCTTGGGCAGTTGCAGGGATTCCAAGGGGTAAAGATCAAACCACTTCTGGGGCACATACTGGGGCACATGAGGCCGGTAAAACCCAACGGCGAGGAAGCTTGGCTTGTCGTGCTTCTTTTCAAGTTCATTAACCGCCCAAGCAGCTATCTTGTGGTCCGGCATATCTTCGTCACGGTCTGGGTACACCCCCCAGTCCCATAATTTGTGACCTGCAAAGGAGGAAATCTTCTTTTCTGAAAGAGGACCAAACCCGCCAAAGTTGTCGGAATAATTGGGGATGTATTTCTTATTTTGATTGCCGTGGAAGATCTTGCCCGCACCCGTGACATGGTAACCCTCCTCTTCAAACCTCTTTGGCATTAGGGTGTTTTTCGTAGCCACAACCGATTCCGCGAGGTCGGGAGACAGAAAGTAAATCCCGGTACTCTCGGGATAAAGGGAGGTCATCATACTGGCCCGCGAGGGATTGCACACCGGTACCTGGCAATGGGCATTATTAAAAAGCACACCACGGGCAGCCAACCGGTCGATATTTGGAGTCTTAGCTTGGGGGTGCCCACCGAGGCAACCAATCCAATCATTAAGATCATCAATGGAGATGAGCAGAACATTGGGCCTGCCCTCCCCCGCCTTCTGGTCGGCGAATAAGCAGGAAGACAGACAGACAAATGCGAGGGTGAAAAAGTGACTTTTAATCATTCATTATTTTGTGAGGGAATTCTGTCTGGTAAGCAAAAGGTTATGCTCAGAAAAGAAGAATTTCTTTTTTTCGAATCCCAATTATTTCTCAGGCCAACTCGACTTTAATTCGTTGATTACCATAGAAACTACGCCGCTGATCTTACCAGAGAGGCTCATGCTTTGGTTTTGGGGATCTGGCAAGGCAAAATGGGTAGCCACTGCGGCCCCATCGTTGGCAAACAATTCAATCGACCCACGGTCCACCAGGACGCGGAGCTTGACCTTACCATCGATTGCAGGGGCTGAAAGGCGGCGTCCCTGGTATATAAAACAGTTTTTATCCACAACATAGGATACTTTTAGACCACGCAGATTCAATATGATATCCCCAGTCTGCTTGGGATCAAACTCGATGGATGCGTCAATCAGCTCCGTTTTGATACCACCCAGTGATTTTGCCAGTCTTGCGATGATCCTATTTTCAAAAGTATACTTCTTGGTGTAAAGGCTCTCGATTTCCTTGATCGGCCAGCGGAAAAGTTTGACGCCATTCGGGGTGGTTCGCAGCTCCATGGTGGTGGGGAAGGACATCTGTTGATTGAAGGGCATCTTGGCCTTATTGAAGTCGCTCTTCCTCATCCAGCCGATGACCACGGTACGACCATCCGGACTGTTGTTAAAGGTTTGGGCGGCGTAGTAGTTCGGCCCGTAATCTCCCAGGCCAACTTTTTTATCGGTGGTGAAGGTGGTACCATCAAATTCACCAATCTCGTAGTCGAAACTGGCATCGAAGATGAGCCACTTCTTATTGCTGGAATCGCCGTCCACGGGGAGATGCACAAAGTCCATGCACTCAAAGGCCCAGTCGCGGTCAAAATCACTCGCCATCTTCCAGTCGGTGAGATTGTCGGAGGTAAAGAAACGGACCTTGCCCGGGCCAATCTTTTTGTCCTTAAAGCGTTTATTTTTCTTATCCCTTGCAGTGACCGCTTTCTTAACCCACAGGATCATCACCCACTTTTGGGTCGGCTCATACCAGAAGATCTTGGGGTCGCGCTCGCCGCGTTCAATGCCCTGATTAGGGACCACGGCTTTGCCCTCATTTAGGAACTCGAAGGTGCGCCCTTTGTCTGTGCTGTAAGCAATCGCTTGATAGTAGGGTCCCTTTAAGGCAAGGGTGTAACTCGCAATCAGTGTTTTGGTGTCCCCTTTTTGCTTACCAAGGGTATTTTTTTCATCCACTGCAGCGGTGCCCGAAAAAATCGTTCCACCCCCATAGGGCAAGATCGCATGGGGTAACTGCTCCCATCTCACCATGTCCTTACTGACCGCATGGCCCCAGGTCATATTGCCCCATTTATTGGCCTTTGGGTTATGCTGAAAAAAGAGGTGATACTCCCCATCGTAGTAGACCATACCGTTGGGGTCATTGAGCCAGTTTTTGCGGGATGTGAAATGAAACTGGGGGCGGTGCTTCTGGTCATACCCAACATCGAGGTAAGACGGGAAGGTTTGCATATCCTGCACCGGTTCTTCCGCTGCATGCAGGGTCGAGCAGAGACTGGCAGTGATAAGTCCGGCAAAGGCCAGTACGAAAGTACCTTTTCTTTTTTTCATAGTTTTGCTTTTATTTAATTTTAAGAAGTTTTCACCAAATGGATTTTAATTCGTAAACTCGGCATTTGCTTAGGGTTACCTTGCCCCCTGTTGCTTCGATGCGGATCGATTGATCGTTGCCGGACTTGATCATCCGGGGCGAGTAGAAGAGCCCGTATTTGCCGAAGTAGATGTCCTGAGAGGTGTTGTCCACCACCACGCGGAGGTGCAGCTGCCTGGTTCCGGGAATCTTCATTCGATCTCCGATAGAAAGCCCATCCTTGGTGGCATTGACGACCAGTCGGTTTCCCCGAATATTGAGGATGAGTTGCCTTGCCTGAGTGAGGTCTACTTCCAGATCGATATCGTAGAGACCGCCCTTCATCTTTTCGAGCGGATTGGCCGCACCCGGTTCCAGCACCAGACCATCGAGAGTTTCCGAGCGGGCATAGATGTTTTCGATCTCCTTGGCGGGAAGCTGGCAGACCCGCATGCCCACAGGAGTACGATGCAGGGTCAGCTCATTGGGGAGTGAGATTTGCCCGAGACGCCCGCCCTGCCAGGTAACCTGGATACGCCGAGGCTGCCCATCCGGGCCTTTCTCAGTATTATTGAAGGTCTGGGAGGCATAGCATTTGTCGCCATAAAACATCGGGGTTTTCACTTTCGTCTCCGGCTTAAAGGTTTTCCCATCGAAGGCACCGATATGGTACTCGCCTTTGGCCCCGTACATGATCCACTTCACTTTTTCCGGATCGCCATCCAAGGTAAGCGGGAACAACTCCGGACACTCGTGAAAGCCATCAATACTGCCCGTCTTAGTCCATGTCTTGAGATCGTTCGATGTATAGATGTTATGGCCTCTTTGCTCAAAGAGAACCATGACCCAGTAACCATCCTTGGCATAGGCATCGCGCCCTTGGGTGGGCGAGAACCAGAAAATTTTCGGATCCCGGGCATTTTGATCCCCACGGCGGTCCTTGATGATATGCTGCTCACGTCCCAGGACTGGGTTGCCCTCATATTTAATAAAATTTCGCCCCCCGTCGTTGCTGTAGGCCAGACTCTGGGTCTGAATCTTATCCGCTCCCCCATTGCCTGAAGACGTCGTATAAGCGAGAACCAAAGGGGGCTCATTTACAGTTCCCCAGCCCGATGTATTGAACACATCCACCGCGGCAGATCCTGAATGCATCGATCCCAGTTCATCATGGAAGATACCGATGGGGCGCTCCTCCCAGTGCATCAGATCCTTGCTCACATAGTGCATCCAGTCGAGGTGCGAGACATTGTAATTGAATTGGTGAAAGAGGTGCCACTCGCCCTTGTAGTAGACCAAGCCATTGGGGTCATTGAGCATCCCGATTCGGTTGTATACATGAAAGGCCGGCTTTTGATCAGACACCTCCCGCCCAGGAATCTCCCTTTGCATAAGAAACTTGGCAGGCCCGCTCTTGCCGAAGCGATGGTAGGTGACCTTAAGCTGTTCGCCCGGAAATGGGGAGAGGTCATAAACCGCCTCGTAGCCTGCAACCTCCATATCGCCAAAGGCAATCGGAAGGTAAACCGACAGCTTTTCTTTTCCACTAATCTCCACCGTGACCATCTGCAAGGGCGTGCCGGCAAGATGCCCAACGGGGACCAATAAAAAACCTTCCTCGATCTTCCTCTCAAACTGCTCCTCCACCCAATTCACAGGCTTGGTGATGAGCTGCTCATTCCTGCCCGGGCCTTGATCCGTTGCGGTGATTTTCACATCAAAGAAAATGCCATCGTAATGCTGATCACGCACTTCCAGCACGGCCTCCTTTCCGCGTAACTCACGCACATCAAAAAAATACTCAGCTGGGTCGGGGGGCCGAAAGAAGCGGATCTGCGGCAGCTTGGCCCCGAGGAATCCGTATCCGGGCTCGGGCGAGCAGGAACGCACTTCTTTGCCGTCGACCAGCAGGACAACCGCCATTTTCGTTGGGTGATAGGTCCCGGCACAGTTGATCTTCAGGTAGTCCGACTCGATGGTAAACGCGGGCGAGGTCATCCGCCCCTGCTTGACATAGCGCTGGCTGTGCGTGGCGAGGGCATATTTCTGCCGTTCATTTGGGACTGGCTTGTGCGTACCGAAGGCGTAGCCCTCCACCGCCCAGTTCTTCGGTGGTTCCGTCTTCATGTTAAAATCAAGCAAGACCCGATCCCTGGCACCAACCGATAAGGAAATCGTCACCAGGAGGGCCCCGTAGAGGATGACTCCCGGAAAGGCGAGAAAGCTAGGTTTGAGAGGCATACGGATGAATCGTTTGAATGGTTGCCTGAATCAAGGAAGGATCAATGGACCTTGAGTGCTGCCTCCGAGTAATTGACCTTGGGCTTTTTCTTACCTGTCGTTTCTGTTGCTACAGAATCATTGGGAGTCTCGTTTGCCTCCTCTAAATCCGGGTAGCTGACGAGAAAATTATTCTA
>Ga0222718_10002314_pt1 | contig 17239 bp, 12 predicted proteins | sample C33_27DmetaG_FD_165045 | JGI IMG/M metagenome (GOLD analysis project Ga0222718, IMG submission 165045) | Estuarine water microbial communities from San Francisco Bay, California, United States - C33_27D | ecosystem: Environmental > Aquatic > Marine > Unclassified | place: USA: California... | reverse complement strand
ATATCCTTCATAGAACCCAGAGTTTTACCTCTTTTTATATTTACCATAAAATTCCCGAAATTCGTGGAACTCATAAGTGTAACCAATGATTTAAGTAGGTGCTCATCCTCTTTTTTCATATCAATTACGATAGCATCGTGGATTAAAAAGGCGATATGAGAGCCGGCAGACTGCTTTCGTAGGAGGTACTCAAGCTTTAGAGCCTGCTTTAGAGTTAGTTCTGCGGCGGTAGATTGCACCAAATAGTTGAGAGCGTGATGTTCGCTCGTGTCCGGTATTTCCTTCTTAAAGGGTGTTCTAACTGTGTTGCCGTCCCAGTATTCTTTTAGGAGTCGGTCCTTCTCGTAGAACTCTGCTAGTTTTAGTACGTCTTGCTTAATGACTGCTGAACGGGAGCCGTATAGCCAGGCGAAAAACGCTACTTTTGCCTTGTCCCTCGTGTGGATGTCTGTGAAGATTTCCTTAAGGTGGAAATCATGGACATCTCCCTCTGGCTGTTCCTTGCCGAGAAGACCCAGTAGGGTGCGAACTTCAGCACCGTTGAAATCTAGTTCGACGAAGTAGTCATTCTGTGGTTTGACGGCTGAACGGAATTCCCTGTTCATAGTGAGGATAGGTACGCAGCCCTTTTTGGTCGTAAGGCGACCAGTTTTGGTGCCAAACTGATTGTACTTGACGCAAGGGGCTGCCTCTATAATGTTTTTAGCATGATGCTTTAGTTTTGGATCCTGTAGGTATGCTGATACTCTCTGCTTATCAACTGTGACTCTTTTGTGGCTGATGTCTTCTAGCATCATTGATACGTGTTTGTAGAAGTCATACCTTACGGGCTTTTCTATGTTCTTTGAGACGTATTCAGTTATTTTATTTTTTACCTCGCAAAACTCAACCAAGAACCTTTCGGGAACTAGGTCGAAAAAACAGTTTTCAGAGGTGTCTACCTGTGAGATCGCCAGAGAGCGTTTGAATGCAAGAACTTTGTTGGATACGTCCTCCCAGTCATCCTTTAAGTACTCTGGGATTGCATCAGCAATCTTGCCACCCTCAAGGTACAACGAAATATACTCTACATCCAAGTCTCGTAGGTATGGAGCATACTTCCAAGTTTGTGTGAGTTCAGGAGGAAATCCCTCTGGGTCGAAGATTAGCTCGTTATCGGCATAAATGCCGACACATTCGGTTTTATCGTCAAGAGTCTGAAATAACAAATTTGCCTCACTAGGAGTCTATTATATCGCCAACAAAGTTTAATGTTAATGGCTCAACATCAGCCGGCCCAATAAAATCTTCCTGAATCGCTCTTAGGGATCTTAGATATGCCTGGGGCTGGTTGGCTCTAATGCTCAAATTATACACATTCATTGCTTGTTGTATTTCATGTACTCTCCGCCTCGCAGGAGTATCGGCTCTCCTCTCCATTTTGCGTGCAAGATAAAATGTTTTAAGTTTCCAACGCTCGCCATATAAGCTCCGGAATTGTTCTTCGCTAATTGGTTCACGAACAATAGAAGCAGTTTTAGGAGGACAGTTAGCATTAAAATCTTGCAACGTCTGCACTAGTACGTTTGGTCGAGCAGCAACGTAGAAATTGTAGAAATACAAAAGATATTTCTCCAGCATGTCCATGTCTATGCGCCAAGTCTCGATATAATCTGTCTGGAACATAGCCGCAAAAGCCTCTGACTGGATTCTCTTGTTAAAGATAGGTTCCCACTGATTGCCGCTTCGAAGTTTATATCTCCTGTAACCTTCCTCAATTTGATCGACTCCATCTGCGTCCTTGTATTGGAAAAATGCAACATGTCGTAGAACATCTTCGAAACCAGGAATCTGAGAGAATCCGTAAGCCCTAGGCGGAAGCTCTACATCTCCGACCAGAGGGTCACATTCGTACTCAACATTTTCGCCAGTGATTATGCCCTCAATTGGGACGCCCAGCATATACTCTAACATAGCTGGGTTTCTTAAATCGGCGACTAATCTCCAGGGAATATTTTTATCGATAGAGAAGCCATATTGAGCAGCAATATTTGCTACAAAAGAAAAATTACGGTCACCGAATTTATAAGCTTTATTAAAGTCGTCATCATAATTATCGTTAGATATCTCGATTACGAGCCCTGAAGTATATAGTGGTGCATACGAGCCCTCTATGAGCCCAGATAGAGTCACAGGACCAGCCTTGATCAAGGTTTGTTCTATAAAGGTATCAACTTGGTCAATAAATGATTTTATGTTTCTAACTTTTTTATTGTGGTCCCCAAATCCCATAAAGCCATTAAAAAATACAGGATAAACCTCTTCACGCATATATGTGTCGTAGTCATCATTTATGGGAGTCCAAGCTTTCACAACGAAAGGTTTTGCCCAGGGGCTATCACGAAATATAACGTTTGTGTCTGCAAGATCTCTTATTTTCTTGGCAAAGTCATACCAAGCATCAGCTACAAAGTCAAGAGCATATTGATTCTGCGAGCCTTCTTTTACAAATTGAAGTGTTTTGAGTCGGCGAATCTCAGGATATACAGCATTCCCGCTGGTGTTTATTAACCCATAAAAACGGTCTGTTGTCCAAGTCTGTATAAAATTATTTGCTATGAACTCAGGGAAAATATAATTATTATATTTTTGGCGCTCAATAAAGATTGACCTTGAACCCAGCTTGTTAGAGCCATAGGAATACAATTCAGGATTTGTACGTGGGTCTAGTCTTATTTGCCTCGCCATATCATAAGCTCCTTACTCAGTTTACCACTCTTAGTTCAAAAACACAATCTACACTTGTCTCGTAGCCTCGGTTGCTAATCGTATGACTAGAGCGTATGACCCTGTAGTAGCCACCGATACCTAGTACTGGACCTGCAAAAGTTCCTAGCGAGGGTCGGCTATCTACAAACAGAAGATCTCCATTCTTATGAACTCCATTACCGAACATCTGGATATTCACATTCTGCGGCAAAAACAAGGCTTGTATCTGATCTTCGGCATTATTCGACTCAATCAACATTTCCTGGAAGTATTGAGTATCTTGCCGAGAGAAGTTAAAATTCTTTGCCAACCCTCGGTCAGTCCCGATTACATAGTGAAAAATACCTTCAGACTCATCTTGACGGCGTTTGCCAGTGCGGTTTTTATGTGATGTGCGACGACTAAAAACACTGTAAAAATGATGAAACTTTACGCCGCTGCTTTTAAGTGGGTTGATTTCTCCAAGCCCGATTTCGCCTAGATTGTCCTCACCAAGCTTAAAGCCCATGTCCCTACCTGATTTCTCCGAAGAGACGACTGTATAATCAAAAGAGATTCTTTCGGCCGTGTCGGGATTCTGGTTAATCATACGAGCCACAAGTCCTAGCATGTCATCTAAGAAGTTCCTAAACGGATATGTCTTAAGTTTATTGGCGACTACTCTATTATAAAAATATTGCCCAAAAGTATCAAGAGTTATAGGCAAATCATAAAGTGAATATTCTGTGCCGCTTTTATTTTGAATATTCCCCAAGATTAGACTTATATCTTCCCTCAAATCAGCATTAGCCATGGCTGATCGGAGGATGTCCCCAAGTCGCATATAATATACTAGGGTAGAAGAACCTGACTCAGGCTCCAAGTCACCGTCGGGTTTATAGAGACTCGCTCCATCCGTGCTCCCATCCCGAGGCACCGACATTTGGCGATCTTCTTCCAGTCTTTGGATCTGGGTCGCTCTCTCACGCTCTGTGGCTACGGCGGGATCTAGTACTATTTTTGCCTTTGCGGGCAATGTATCACCCACCTCAATTCTAGCCTTATATACCCCACTGTCGTCAATCATCCTTCGTAGGAACTGCGAATAAAGATCACGAAGACGTAAATTACGAGCCCTTTCATACAAGAGTACGATATATTCACCTCGGCGGCGGATAGCTGCAACCTTGCGGTCTTCAGGGTCCTTCTTTTGTAAGTTAGCCACCTTAAGTTGAGTCAGGGCTAATTCCTGTGCGGCCTTAAGTCCAGCTAAGGTGACTCGCAAAGTTGGCTCTCCCTGGGTACTTGTACCTCTCCCTACAGTATTAAGGTATGGGTCTTTAGCTTTTAAAGGGTCAATCTCAAAACCATGAGCTAGCGCCCTTGATACCTCCGCAGCATTAGAGCTACTATTGGAATCAATAATTTTTCCCTCATAGTTTATAAAGCCGGCGGTAGAAACCTCTGTTTCTTTATATATCAAAGAGTTGTTTAAATCTTTGTAGTTGTTTGAACCAAAAATATCAGATCCGCCAGTAGCCAAGTAGTTATCACTAGATCCAAGATATTTAAGACTTAGAGTCGTTGGACCTTCTTGTTGAAACTCCACATTGTAATCATAAAGATTTAAGAAGATCGCCCTAGAAGTTGCCTCAATGCCTCGGCGGAAAGCCTCGTATTGACTTTTATTGTCGAAGGTCTGCATTAGCTGTTTCTGGCTTCCCTGTGGGAGGGACCAACCTACTACAACTTTAAGTTGTCTAAACTCTCTTTTCTTGGCTGCAATGTCCTCCTTGAACCCGTCACTTAATGTTCTTATTTTTTTGTTGCCTTCAGAAAGCACCTCAGCATACTTCGTTACTTTTTCCGTCAATCTATGAAGGGCGTCCTGTTGAGTATTGCCCCGACCGGTAGATCGCTTTTCTTCTTTTTTCCGCACGCTCTTTGACTTAGTAGAAATATCTTTAGCTAGATCAGCAGCGCCGCCAGTTGGGAACAAAAATTGCAAATAATTAATATTAGCAAGCTCAGCTAAGCTACCAAAATACAGTTGCAGGTCAGCCTCAATAATATAATCACCCTCATGCTTATTGTTGTAATTCCAAGTAAATGATTTAATACCTGCATCGGACCCTCTTTGATTTCGAGGCTTAAGAAAATCATTGATTGTCCCACCAGCACGTAAGTCTGCTATATCTTTAGCATATTTGCCTGTTGTATAGTCACTAAAGTATATCTCATCTTCATTACCTTCTTGGTCAACCATGAAGAACCTCAAGAGGGGTTGCAAATGAGCTAGTTGGGCAGGAGTGGCGTGGATAAACCCTCCCATAATGGGGTCGCCATCAGCATTGACTACGCTCTTGCGAGACATGTAATTACTAAATACGCCGGGGGGGATTTGACCCTGGAGCTTGTGTATGTTAACAGAAGTGTCTCTGTCTGAGTTGTCGAAGACTTGCTTAAACTTCTCTATTTCATTAATAAAAAGAGCTTGAGCATTCTCCATATACTTCTTAGTGGCGTCATTAGTTGGACGCCGGCTTTGTTCTGCCTTGAGAAGCTCGTTTTCCCAAAACTTATTATCTTGTACCTGCTGCGTTTCGGCTGCCTGTGCCGACAAAGCCTCATTAGCCTGAACTGCCCCGATTAATACGCTGGCTTCCTGAGCAGACACTCGGCGACCATCTGCGTTATAGAACCAGCCTGTTTTTTCGTCCTGGTAGACACCCTCTACAATCTGTCGTTTATTATATTGAACAGGGGCAGAGCCTTTGGTGCGTGCAATGAAAGCCTCTTGTTTTCTTCTGTTCTTTTCTATAATGTCTTCCCGCTGGAGGTCTCTTGGGGGCTCCTTTTCTAGAGCCTCCTTTCGTTCCTTTTCTCTCATTCTTTGCGCCTGAGCTATCTGAGAGCGGGTTCGATCAAGAGCTTCCTTGACGTACCTCTCCCTTTTAGCTTTCGATTTTGCTTCAGCCTCGGCCTCAGCAGCAGCCTGGGCAGCCTCAAGTTCCGCCATGAATGGATCGATATCATCAGCCATAGCCTAGCCTCCTAACCTACGTACTCTAAAACCTCGTCTAGAGGGAGCGGAACATAATATTCGTCGCCAACCTTAAACTCAGCTTCGGAAGCTTTTTGATTGTACCAGGCGATGACCCACCAATACTCGGGGGAACCATAATACTTTGCCGATACATTATATAATTTATCTGTGGCTCCCCAAACCATAAGAAGACTTGTTAGATTTCGAATCTCACTAGGATTTGGGAAAGCAATCTGAGGAGAGTCATACTGAAAGACTTGCTCCATGTCTCTATTTTTAAAGAAAACGTTTTTATAGTTTCTGTCGTTGTTGAGAAAAATCTCTCTCCTACTATATCTTGAATAAGGCATTAGTCATTCCCCCCAAAAGGGTCCCGAGCCCTACCGATTGGATCAATGGGTCGAGTAGTTTGTTCATTTACTGAGGTTGATTGCCTTGCTGCTTGAATTGCGGCTTTATGGATAGCAAGAGCCTCCTTGCCTCTGGGTGCTAGACTTGTAGCATAAGGATAATTTGTCTCATCAAGAGCCTTATCTGTAAAAGAAAATGTTTGTCCTTTGCTGCCAGCAGTTCTCTTGAAGCCTAAAGAGTGCTCATGTAGTACGTTTAGCTCAGTATTAAGTCTGAAAGTCTTTGGGTAGTATTCTACAGGGACGTTTTTTGTGCCCTTCAGAGCCTTGGGTTGATTATGAAACATACCAAATTCCACAGCAGGGTCAAAGGTAAAGCCGTTAGCATAACCCAATAAACCTCTCCCTGTCTTAGCATCTCTAACAAGATTACCAAAACTTATTCTTATTAGAGGGGATTGGTTAATAGCAGTTGCGCCGGGCGCATCTCCATTACCCGGCTCTTGGTCATAAAGAGGATATAAAAAGCTCATTAGCTTATTAACTTTTTCTAAATTTGCCTTAGCGTCGTCAAATGAAGTGGCTGGGACATTCCAAGCAAGAGATAGTGAACGCCTTGTATTAATAAATGTAGCTATAGGGTCCATACGTCCATAAACATCTTCTGCATTCCAGTTTGAGGAATACTGGTCACTAAACATTTCTATGTATGCAGGAAAAGATACCTTCTTGTTTGTAGGTACGTGTTCTATTACTAACTGCATTTTCTGTGTAGGTAATACCATTATTTATTTATCCCCTTAATTAGGTCTAACTGGGTCAAGCTTGACGTTCATTACTTTTGCGACCGCTTTTCCAAACTTATCCTTATCCATTATAATCTCAGAACGTAAAACTAATTCTTTGACTATGACCTGACCATTCGACCTGCCGCTAGAAGTTGGTACCCCAGCGGAACTTGCAGGAGCGGTACCGGAACTTGACATCATCCCCTTCGCAGTTTTTATGTTTCCACGAGTCATGTTTATTCCATCTATTCCCAGACTGATCCCAGTGCCGATCCCAGGGAACATGGCTGCAAGACCTGAAGCTGTCTCTAAACCTGCACCCATGATATCGCCTTGAGAAAGTGCGGTGCCGGCGAGCCCAAGCGCTATCGGTAAACCTAGACCAAAAGGAATTTTTTTGCCCGCAGTTTTAGCGCCGCCTTTAAATATTTTAGACAATAATCCGCCGGCACGCTGTCCGCCAGCCTTAGCTCTTCCGCCACCCTTCATCATTTGACCACCTTTGTACTTTGTCCCAAAGATGGATTGTCCCATACGGCTAAATAATCCTCCTTTACCCTTTGGTGTTGAGCGGGGACCGCCTCGGCGACCAAATCCGCCCCTTAGGACGCTACCTATCAACAAAGCGTCTGCACCAAAACCAAGGGCCGACTCAAGGAGGGCGCCTGCACTTGATGCTGCCGATGCTCCCATTACTGTCCCGGCTGCGCCCGGTAGGTTATTAGCAACCTTGTTTAAAGCCTCTGTTTGAAGCTTAATCGCTCCTGCTACCCCTCCGAGCTTAGGAGTCATCTCTATAATTGCCTCTATAAGACCCTCTTGAGTAGAGATTGCCTTCTCATCTAATTTAATTCTTTGTTCTTGGGTTGTTGCCTCCGCCCTAAAAGCGCCTATATCCATACCATCACCAAGCAGCTTCCCAGTAGCCTCAATGCTTTGCCCAAGAATACCAGCAATCATCTGCTTCTGGCGGCGTCCCATGGATTGAAAGTTTTTCCCCTGCAACTGGAATTCAGATCGTAATATATCAAGACGTTCTTCCGAACTAGCCTTCATTATTTCTACTGAATTTAGTTGCAGTCCAAGCTGGGCGTTCAAACGACCTGCGATGTTCGCTGCACCCTCAAATGTATCAAAAAGCTCGGTTACATCAAAAGCCTCTTTTACCCCTAAACCAAGTGAGCGGGCTCGTTTTGATAGATCCTCGAAAACCTTAAGACCCATACTCCCAAACCGAGCTAAATCAGGACCCAACTCATTAAGATCTTTAACGACTGTACCAAGGGGGCGACCAGTCTCCAGTGCTATTCTTTTAATTTCCGCAGCAGCCACAGATGCACTAGACCCCATGAGACCAAATGAGAATCTCAACCTTTCATTCAATTGAGCGAAGTCCTCAAACTCAACACCAAGAGTTTTATATTCGGCAGCCGTCAGCGCAAGAGAATTGCGGTTTTTTGCAGTCATAGCGTCAAAAGCACTGAACTGAGTGCTTAATGCAGTCAGAGAAACAGTGACAGATTCAGCATCCAGACCAAGCTGGCGGTAAGAGCCCCGGAGAATATTGAAAGATTTAGTATGACGGTTTGCAAACCCAGTTCCCCGGCGAAGATCGACGCCTAGTCCCTGAAGTTTTCTTGCATAACCTCCTACTGCCGTAGCGAGATTGGTTATCCCCAGAAGGCTCTGGGTATTCATTCCCGTGAAAGCGTCTGTGGTCTTAGCGGCTGTGTTGATTGCTGAAGTTAAGAGCCCGTATGCTGCTTTAGCTGCCTCTACTGCTTTTGTCTGCTTGTGCATCTGCTCTGTAAGCTTCAGCATTTCTTTAGCATTCTCGGACAGCGACTCCCGCCCGTACTCAACCACTTCGTTGTACTCTTCTAGGGTTATCTTCCCTGCCTTAAGTTCTGCATCTAGTGCCTTGCGCTGCCTGATGTGTTCAAGAAGGGACTTGTGCGATGCTTCGTCAATCGTTTTAAGAGCTTCTAGTTGTTCCCGTAGGTCCTCAATATTAGCCATTGATTGCTACCTCAGTTTCGAATGGGCCAATTGATTTTGGCTTCCCTTTCAAATCTCTTAATTGCAACGTCAAGCTTAGACTTTTGTTTATAGGTCATTGGATCATCAAGACCATATTTCTTGATGTAGTCCATATATCTTTTTTCATTGACTAGGGTGTCGGTAAATCTTTCTACTTCTATTCTGTTCCCTTTGACACGAACAGGAATTCGGCGACCCTTGTACATCTTAGACAAGAGGTACTGAATCCAGGCAGCAAAAACGTTTAGGATGTTTTCGTTGAGTTGCTGCTCCTCACGGAGAGCAGTTAAATCTAGAACTTCATTTTCAAAATCGATATTCATATAGACAAGCCTCGTATACGTCTGCCTAGTAAATAGTCATTAAATACAAATATCACGGTTTATATGTGCGACCACGACCAGTTGGCTGGGTTGAGGCTTTAGTTTGTTCCGATTCGTCTTTTTTCTGTTTTATCAGTCGATCTAAAAACCACATCCGAACACTTACGGGCAGATTATAGCTCTCAAAAAAACTCCAACCACCATGATATTTTAGTTGGAACAACTGTTCATATACGCCTTCAATATACTCACTATTCAGGCCAAAAAAAGTCCAAGCCGAGCGGAACCTCCAGGTCCGCATCATATCCACAGTTATTGCATTCATAATTTTGAGTTAAATCAATATTAGGAACAAGCTGGGAATATGACTTTCTTAAGTCCCGTGCATCTCGTGCAGGCATTGTTTGTATAAAAGTCTCAATTGTCATTCGATCGGACTTACCGTCAATTGCTACAACAAAAGAGCGAATTGCATCTGTAGTCGCTGACGACTGTAACTTGCGCTTTTCTTTTCTTTCAGCTTCTTTTATAAGGCTTGTCTCGTCCTCTGCTGTTAGGAAGCGGCAAGTAGCAACTACCCGAGTCATGGGGAGGGGAATTTCTACAAATCCCTGGTCACTAATAGTCATCCCATTGTCAGCAGCAGCAGACTGAAAATCTACCATAGAGGGATCCGAGATATCAAAAGAATATTCTTCTGTGTTAGTACAAGAGGGGCAAGTGACCTTAGTCTCATATTCTGGACCGTATCCTGTCTTCCTTGCAGCTACTAGTAGTGCGTTCTTATCTCCAACCAGGAGAGTCTTTATATTAATGCTTTTATCTACTAAAAGATTTTGCAACATCCTATCCAGCGCAACCCCCTCTTTGAGGAGTGATTTAGAAGTTAGAATATCTTCTTCTTTTGCCGTCATGTAGCGGATTTCTACAGTCTTTTCACCATGCAAAGGATGATCGGGCGAATAAAAGAGCCCTTGACTAGGAAGCTCAACAAACTCAGTAGGGACTGACCAGCTAAAGTTTGGTGCTTCAGCACTGGCAGGCACACCAAGACCTACGGCAGCAGTAGTTGCCGCAGGGGTTTCGTCTTGGGTGGGGGTATTATCTAGCCCTAGTCGGCCTTCATTTCTACTCATATTGTAACCTTTCTTTTTATATTGTAACTTATTCTAACTTAGACGTTAAAACTTTTATTTAGCTGCGAGTAGAAGCTGGTACGTTGGAAGAGACACCGCTTCGAGTAAGCTCAGCCCAATCATAAGTAATCTCGGCGGTTACTTCAGACATCTCGTCTGAGTCGTAAGACAATGTACCACCAAAGTCAATGTTTGTAATAATTGGATTAACAAGTTCCCAACGCTCTATTTCTTTGCCGTCAGCATCTAATTGCTTAATGACCACAGACCCAATAGTGTTCTTGAAAGCTTCTTTGCTCAAACTAACCTTAGAGATGTTAGCAGTCTCGGGGTACTTGTATCCAGCAGCACCAAGAACGTCAAGGAAAGCATAAGACAAGTCAGGATTGACTGGATCAACAAGAGTCACTGTGATTGGCTGCCAGGTAACACGACCTGGAAAATTAAAAGTATGGTCGATATACTGGTGGGTAATTGTAGAGATCTGAGCTACTGGTTTAGTAGCAGTCTTTACGGTCCAGACAGGGATATCTCCTGGCTGATTACCATTCCTAGAAGTGAAACTTAACTCAAACCGAAACTGGCGTTTTGGCTCGCTGTTTGCTTGACCCCAAAATAGACTTGCCATTGCTTATTTAGCTCCTCGTAATAAATAGTTCGTAGAGCGGATTAATCTTCGAAAGATGCTCCGCTGTTAGTGATGATAAAGTCGATGGCGAAGAACTCTACTGAACGAGTTGGCTTCACATACAACTTAGCATAAATGATGTTACGATCAATGAGATCTGGCGTTGTGGTAGATTCGTCTAGGATTAGACGGAAGTCATCAATACCGAACTCGGATTTTACATCACGTAGTAATGGGTTTGCTTGACCCAAGAATCGATCCCAAGTTGCTTGTGCGTTAGGTGCGAACAGAAGTCTTGAGGCAATGAATGAAATCTCACGCTTCAAGTAAATCATCAAGCGACGAACATTGATACGGTCGAGAGCACTAGCAGTTTGTTGTAGTGTTTTCTGTCCGAAGATTACAATGCCCTCAGCAGGGAACTTAGCAATTGGATTAATGTTATTTTCGTATAGAGTATCACGGTCGTCAGAGGTTAGTCTGCGTGACACGTCTAATACTGGTACACCAGCAGCACCTTCACTCAAACCACCACGGGTAAATCCAGCAGGAGCAAACCAAGGTGCCTGGAGCCTATCAGTGTTAGATAGTACCCCCAAGGCAGCGACCGAAGGTGGTGACCAAAGGCTCTGGTTAGTGTTAGTGTCGAGAATACGTACCCAAGGGTAGTATGTTGCACCGTAGCTGTTATTGATGCTACGACCAGCTAGGTTATTAGCAGCGGCGGAAGGAGTGTTGCGTTCGTTACGACTTTCCGCAGACCCAAGTGCTTCGGTGTCTGGTGTGTATGCAAAAGGAATATCAATAATAGCTAGTGTATCAGCACGATCTTCAGCAGTGTCGAGAAGATAGTTTGTTACATTAGAGTTTGTAATTCCTGGAATCACAACAGCATTCATCTGTACATCGTCTGGACTTGCAATAGTGTTTATTGCCTTCCGCAAAGAGAATAACTCATAGGAAGCTTTTTCATCTGTTGCACTACTAAATGCAGAGTTACGGAAGGGATCACGCTCAGTGATATCATAGCCGTCGAAACCACCGTGTAAAGTAGTTGTAAAGCGATCTAGACCGGCGAGAAGCGAAGCGGTATATGAACTTACGGCGGTAACACTTTTGCCATCTGCTCGGTAGCCAGAGTTGTAAGCATAGTTCGCAGCAGCAGAGCCAGAAATATTGTCGAGAGAGAATACCCAAGCAATTTCGTATGCTTGTGATCCGGTGTAGGCTGTAGTCTCCCCAGCAACATCAGCTAAGGTAGTAGAAGGGGCAGGGTTCTGGTCAAAAGATCGTGGTCTTAGGCAGTCTGTAATTTCAGGATTAAAGAAAGTATCATCATTTGCACGACCTGTCCATGCACCCCAATAAGTGTTACGAAGGCTGCGTGGGCTACCCCAGGTACTTAAGCCACGAAGCGGGACGCTAGGGAATTGGATAGAGCCGCTGAAAGATGTTCCTCCGACAGCCGCAAGTGAAAGGATATTGTCGTTAGCAGCTAAGTGACCAGCAGTTCCGTAGAATGCAGAGCCGGAGCCATCAAGCATGGTCTGTACAGCGCCTCGTGTCCCAGCAGCAGGAGCAGCGAGTGATGTGCTCCAGCCACTCGATCCACTGACTACAGCAACATCACGGTACTTAAGAGGACCGAAGACACCGAATGGAAGCCAGCGAGTCTCACCAGAACCAACAGCAACGTCATCGTTCATTACAACACGAATGAAGTTAGATTGATTATCGAATTCTCCGTACTCTACATTGCGTAGTTCGCTTTGGCTATAAACCTGGTAGCGGTCGCCGATTCTCTTAGCAATATAGTTTTCAGATGCTGGATTAAGGTTTAGTTCGTCGTAACGTTCTAAAATAATTGGTCTAGCATCCGTATCAGTAATATCACGTACCAAGACTGAGAAAGAACCATAACTCTGATAGTCTCCTGTAGGAGCCTTAATGTTAGAGATGGATATTTTTATTTCCCGTTGAGCCCACTCACCAGCGGTGAGCGCCTCAAGGCGGAATAGCTGCTGCTGAGTGCGAGCGGAGTACGAACCAGTGTTATCAGACAGATCCTGAGAGATGAACCAGCCTGTAGTAGCAGCGGTTCCAGCGCCTCTAAAATTGTTCTGCTGGACGCTCGATGTTCCATTTACAGCCATTGGGAGGACAGCAGCGTGATACTTAGTAGCATCGCCACCAGCCAACAAACCAAAACTGGAACCAGTTGGAGCTATAGAATATTCATAAGACTCACCGAGCCAGTAAGAACCACTCTGGTAAAAGTTTCGAGTAGAAGCTGAAGTAATATTAGAGTTAGTAATTGTTGCGTTAGTGTTTAGGGCTTGTCTAATGAAATTTTCAGAACTTGGGTTAAGGCTGACTGTAACCTTTTCGTCTGTGCCGCCGTTGGGAGTGAAGACTAGATTAAAATCGTTCTCAGAAGAAACTTCATACAGAGTTGAACCGTTCTTGAGACCAACAGCATTCTCCAGAAGGACACGCCCAGTGCTATAAAATTGTGCAGCGACTGCGCCAGAAACTACAGTAGACGCAGACAGTGAAGCAGAAGGCCATACAACAAGGGCAAAAACACCACCGTCGTTGCCGTCATCAGCGGGTGGGACTTCCCAACCTGCCTTACCATCATCCGTGGCGTTAGTGTCTTGACTACCCAAAGCACGAACGAAGGTTAGTGGTGAGTTGTTACGAAGCCATGCTTTGGCAGCGTATGCAGCGTAAGTTGGGGCAGTATTATTGCCCTCACGCCATGTATCACCACCTTCATTACCAGCAACAGGGTTGCCGAAAGTTTGAACAAAATCCGAGAAGGAACTTACCTGAACGGGTTTGTTTGCGGGTCCCTTGCGAGAGCGACCAATTACTACTGGTCCTACTTCGGTAGGTGTGGCTGGAAGTTGTGATTGATCGATCTCATCGATGAATACTCCAGGCGAAATGAACTTAAACTTTTTGGAAGAGTTGTCAGCCATCGAAATGTATTCTCCTCGGTCTTATACGGATAGTAAGGTATCTAACAATTTACACTAAATACCAATAATAAATAGTAAGGCAGTATTCCAAACTCCTTGTTGATTATGATCTGTATTTATCTTTTCTGCCCGCATGGAACTCGGGCTCATCGCCGAGCACAACTCTTTCACGCCCAATTGTTACTTCAGCGGCGGATTCTCGAATAGTTACAGTAGGAACATCGTCGTTTTTATTGGACCCTATTATATACCCAAGTACCGTGATAGTAGTGGTGCTCTTAAATAGTCTTTCTTCCGTGCCTAGACCGGAGTTGTTACCTTCATTAGTAAAAGTCTCATCGCCAAAAGCCTCATATACATTACCTTCGTGCTGAATATTAAAAGCAACGGGTGTAGAGAAAGTCGCCATGAAGGCTTCCATAATCTGGTTCATTTGCTGTTGGTATTCAGAGATTAGCTTTATCTCATAGGTGATCTCTACATAAGTTGGCATTGGAACGTACAAGGTATCATACACTACCTTTTCATTATCAAAAGGGAAGGTGTTTTGATTAAATCTTTTTTTTGCCGTAAGGTTCGCACGCTCTCTTGACTTCTCTTGATTTACACGACGTGCAAATGGAATTGCGCCACCCTTCTTATAGAAACCATAATAGGGAGGGATATAAACACCATATTTACCCTTGTTTTGGGGATTATTTACTAAATTGCCCCGAACAATGGAGACAAGAGGGTATTCTAATGTTCTACCGTTTGGTCTTAAATTCGGATCGTCTTTAATCGTAAAAGCTCTTTCGGGAGAAGCAAAGAGAACAGGAACTTTCTTGAAGCCCTCATTCGTGTCGCAAAAGACGTTTAGATCGTCGTTTACGTAGTTAAAAAGAGCGGTATCGATATCCTCTAGGGTAGAGGGTCGAAAACCGTATGTCGCCTTTAAATCTTGGTTTAACTTTGTTCTTTTGGGCATCGTTATTTTTCCTAGATTCCCTTACCGGGATTAAAGAGTCCTTTGCGTGCCTGAATGCACTGGGCTTGGACTGAAAATGCAATGCCGTCAGCAAAGTTCCTGTCTTGCCCGAACAAGAATCTAGCATCCTCAAATACATCTACAATCTCAAAGTACATCATATCATACTGTACAAAGTCGCCAGGACGTACAAACAAATCTTGATCCTCTGATAGACGGCGTTTGTGAAAGTTTATTTTAATATTAAAAATACTATCAAACCCAAATTCGGTCTGTGTTCTTGTAGAACCCTCGTAGTCTATTAGGGAATAAACACGAATAGGAGGAAGAAACGTTTTCTCGATTGCTTCCCCATATACATTATTATAGTTTGTCCTTTCCCTATCAATCGGGAAATACAGGACCTGCTGACCAACAACGTGTTCAATGACCTCATCGTTAATCTGTTTTACAAAGTCTCGCTCTGCTCTGCCAACAAAAAGCGGTGGTGGAGGAGTAGCTGGCTGTGTCCATCTATTTTGAGCCATTTATTTACCCTACGTAGATGCCCATTGGGATCTTCCCAACGACTTCTTGAAGACTGTTCTGGAGAGCGGCGTCCCCTTCCATTAGGGCTCCATAAGCCATCTCATCAAGAACAGTTTTTAGTTCGTCACGCAAAGCAGTCTGCTCTTCTTTAGCTTCAGATACCAAAGCTGGACCGTTTAGTGTGACTTCATTGCCTGGGATTGGGATCGATCCAAGTTTGGAGCGTACCTGACCAAGTGTTTCCTTCGCTAGTGATAAAGCAAAGCGTCTTATCCACTGCTTACCGATGCTATTAATATTTTTATAAGGCATATTGGGAAACGGCAGCGTATTCATATTGTTTACACCGTCAGCGCCGTATTTGCGGTCGGACTCTTCGTAAAATGCATCTTCCGATACTCTAAAATCTACCCAAAACTTAGTTGGACTAATTCCGCTAGGAGTTGGAAAAATTCTTAATTTATTATTATTGATCCTAAAAGAATAATGAGAGGCTCGAACATGAAGATCTTCCTTGAAAGCATATGCTTGCAAAACGTTCTGCCAGGCAGGAACTAGCTCAAACGTACTATCATCAGCATACATGCCATAGGTAGATAAGTTACCTACAGCGCCGATAGCATAACCCCCGAAGAAATTCCACATACTCTGTGGGGTTTTATAATAAACACGTTGGATTGTAATTGCACTAGATCCAACACTGTTACTAAATGGAGTACCAGCCACCAAAGAGGCACTATAAATAATATCTTGCAAGTCATAATCTTGCTGATCATTAACTGCATCGAAGGAAGCCGAATAAAAAGTCTGGGCTGCACCAACCCCTGCGTGGAGACTTACACCTCGACCAAGATGTGTAGCATACCCAAGCTGGAATCTTGGGAATTTAAGATTAGGTTTTGTGTTAATTCCACCAGAGCCCGAGTACTCGGTAAATTCACCGTCCTGGTCAAAGGAGCCCGTGGTATTGCCCAGCATATCAGATAGGACGTTCTTAGCTTGATGGGTATTGATTAGGTAAGAATATTCTAAACAAGCCTCCTCATAGGCATTATATACAATTGCCGGAGTTATTTCTAAGTCTAATACCCTCCCGCCGAGTTTATTGTAAGTGTAAGCAACTTGATCAGTAGCACCACTCACAAAGGCATCAGTAGTATAGATCCCGTAGGATAATGAACTTATAACATCATCGCTTGTCCCTGTTGATGGTAATACAACAGCACTAACGGTGCTAGCTGGTTGAAGATTTGTGGGCATTTTATATCCTCGCTTATTGTATAAGTAGTTTTGGTGTTCCCTATTTTGTCCCCTAATAAGAAAACCCCGCCACTAGGACGGGGTTTTCCAAGAGTTATTCATCTCCGAAGAGATTTATTACTCAATTACACTAGGTCAGCTACGACGACCAAGCCGTACATGTCAGGACGAACCATCTTCTTAGCGTAACGAGTCATGACGCCCTTGCGGGGTACGAAGTCCTCGGTACCGAAGATTGTTGGTGTGACTTGTAGTGGGACGTAAGGAGCATAAACATATCCGCTTTCGAGGAAGCTGCTGCCCTTGCGACCGACTAGTAGCAAGTTACGTGTGAAGTAAGGATCGACATGAATGTCCATCTTACGGCTGATAGAACCAACCTGCTTAACGCCCCAAGAACCACTTTCCTCGTCTACAGCAGCAGCAGCACGGAAGCCACTGGTGAATTCGAGAATGTTAGCT